>ENA-OQBJ01000386-OQBJ01000386.1-human-gut-metagenome-genome-assembly--contig:-NODE-386-length-23598-cov-4.063355_pt1 | contig 23598 bp, 27 predicted proteins | sample MGYA00242743_ERZ504545 | MGnify/ENA primary metagenome ERZ504545 (study PRJEB26092, sample SAMD00036252) | human gut metagenome | host: Homo sapiens | study: EMG produced TPA metagenomics assembly of...
CAACTGAGGGAATGTCACTTCTGCCATAACTGATACATTTTAGGGTTACACTATACAAAGGTAACTTCAGCTTGACTATTTACATTCTCTTGGGCGTGATTTTTTATCTCATGGGTATTTCATTGTAATATAGTACGTTGTGTGCATTACCTTTGATGTTTGAATTGCTTGTGTTGTATGTTGTGAAATTTTTACCATCAAATTTGCATAGGCCAGATTCTGATGCCATCCATATATATCCTTGTTTATCTTGGATAATATCTACGATATAGTTACTGACTAAACCGTCAGCTACTGTTAAACGCTTAAAAGTATATAATGGTTGAGAGAGTATTAATTGGTATCCTCCAAGGATGAGACAGAAAAATAAGATGATGACTTGTTTCATTGTTATTGTATTTTAGAACAAAAATACAATAAACTTATGAATAGATGGCTTTCTATTGTAAGAAATTCTTTTTAGAATAATAATCATTATTGGAATTCTAAATAATAAATTATATACATGTTTTGTTCCGTTTAGAGTCGTGGTATTATGATTTATGCAAAACGTTATAGCTGTAAAGAGATTGTCTCTCTTTAGCTTTGGATAATTAGTTGTCGTCCAGCTTTTGTGGAAATCTGAAAGGAGGTGTTGAGAAACCTAAATCTTCTTTTTTACGTTTCCCTTTTCTGAACCATATGTTTTCCGTAGCGAAAACCTATGTTTCCCGGCAAGAAACCGTACGTTTCCCAGCAGGGAAACATAGAAAACCTTTTTGCTTCATACACTATTCACAAGGACGTTTTGTGATGAAGGAAGACGAATGATGAGAAAGCTGATTTAGAAGTTGAGGCAGGAAAAAAATAAAAAAGCATTGCTTGGAGCTTAAGACTCACAGGCAATGCCTTTTTTATGTCAATACCGATAAACTAATTATCCGATATTCTTCACTTTAATCAGGTATTCAGCAATCTGAACGGCATTCAGAGCGGCACCTTTCTTAATCTGGTCACCTACAATCCAGAAAGTCAGACCGTTTTCGTTAGCCAGGTCTTTACGGATACGACCTACATATACAGGGTCTTTTCCAGCCAGGAACAACGGCATCGGATATTCTTTCTTTTCAGGGTTGTCCATCAGTACCAGACCTTCGCCGTTGGCAAATGCTTCGCGGGCTTCTTCTACAGATACTGGACGTTCTGTTTCAATCCAGATGCTTTCTGAGTGTGAACGAAGTGCAGGAACACGTACGCAAGTTGCACTAACCTGTACATCTGAGTGCATGATTTTACGTGTTTCATTGTACATCTTCATTTCTTCTTTTGTATAACCGTTGTCTGTGAACACGTCAATCTGAGGAATCAGGTTGAATGCCAGCTGATAAGCGAATTTCTCTACAGTGACAGGTTCTCCGGCCAATACCTGACGGTACTGTTCGTAAAGTTCGTCCATGGCAGCCGCACCGGCACCACTGGCAGCCTGGTAAGTAGATACGTGTACACGTTTGATATGAGTCAGGTTTTCGATAGCTTTCAGGGCTACAACCATCTGGATAGTCGTACAGTTAGGGTTGGCAATGATGCCACGTGGACGGTTCAGCGCGTCTTCTGCGTTGACTTCGGGTACTACCAGAGGAATATCGTTTTCCATACGGAAAGCGCTGGAGTTGTCAATCATCACTGCACCGTATTTAGTGATGGTTTCTGCAAACTCCTTAGAAGTTCCTGCACCGGCTGACGTAAAGGCGATGTCTACTCCTTTGAAATCATCGTTGTGCTGCAGAAGTTTTACTTCGATTTCTTTTCCGCGAAAAGTGTATTTTCGTCCGGCACTTCTTGAAGATCCGAACAACAACAGTTCATCTACCGGGAAGTTTCTTTCATCGAGCACACGCAGGAACTCCTGTCCTACGGCTCCGCTTGCACCAACAATAGCTACTTTCATTTCTTATGTTTCTTGTTTAAGTTAATAAATTCCGTGATTGTATTGCTTTCTGTATTTTAGTTAGATAGTTTTTTCTTCTACTTGTATCCTTTGAACCGCAAAATTAAAACATTTTGGAATACCAAAGGGGAAATACGGAACTTTTTTCGTATTTTTGTCCATAAATTTAAACCGAACAGCCCCTCATATATGAAAGATTTGTTAGATTTGGTTCATCTCAATATAGATTTTCCCATCACTGATCCTACGTGGATCTTTTTTTTAGTGCTGGTAATTATCTTGTTTGCCCCGATTGTTCTGGAACGTCTGCGCATTCCGCACATCATCGGAATGATTCTGGCCGGTATCGTCATCGGGGAACATGGATTCAATATTCTGGCGCGCGACAGCAGCTTTGAGCTTTTCGGTAAGGTGGGGCTGTATTATATCATGTTCCTGGCCGGGCTGGAAATGAACATGGAGGATTTTAAGAGTATCCGTGTGAAGGCTACGGTATTGGGCTTGCTGGCCTTTATTTTCCCGCTGGGTATTGGTGTGTGGACTAACCTGAACTTGCTGGGATACGGACTGATTACTTCTGTGCTGCTGGCCAGTATGTATGCCTCGCACACTTTGATAGCCTATCCGATTGTGATTCGTTACGGTATCAACCGGCAGCGGGCTGTCAGCATTGCGGTGGGAGGTACGGCGGTGACGGATACGCTGACCTTGTTGGTTCTGGCCGTCATTGCAGGTATGTACAAGGGCGATACTTCGGATATGTTCTGGGTGTGGCTGGTGCTGAAAGTCGTAGTACTGAGCGTGGTGATTATGCTGACTTTCCCTCGTATCGGACGCTGGTTCTTCCGTCGTTACAGTGACCAGGTGGTGCAGTATATCTTTGTGATGGCCATGGTCTTCTTGGGAGCCGGATTGATGGAGCTGATTGGTATGGAGGGAATCTTGGGACCTTCCTGGCCGGGTTGGTGCTGAACCGCCTGATTCCGCATGTTTCTCCGCTGATGAGTCACCTGGAGTTTGTAGGAAATGCGCTGTTTATTCCTTATTTCCTTATCGGAGTGGGAATGCTGATTAATGTGAATGTGTTGTTCGGGCATATCGATTCCATTAAGGTGGCGGGTGTCATGATTGTGGTGGCGCTGTTAGGTAAATGGATTGCTTCGTGGCTGACACAGAAAATATATCGCATGAAGGCGGTAGAACGGGAGCTGATGTTCGGATTGAGTAATGCACAGGCTGCGGCTACTCTGGCGGCGGTACTGGTGGGTTACAACATCATTCTGCCCAGTGGAGAGCGCTTGTTGAACGAAGATGTGCTGAATGGTACCATTCTGCTGATTCTGGTGACGTGTGTGGTCAGTTCGTTTATTACGGAACATGCGGCCAAACGAATTGCGATGGATGATGCAGAGCTGGATGAAGAAAAAGAACAGCAAAAGGAGCGTATCCTGATTCCGGTAGCCAATCCGGACACACTGGATAAACTGATGCAGCTGGCGCTGGTGGTACGTGATGAAAAGCGGACGGACAATCTGGTGGCACTGAATGTGATTAATGATAACAATGATTCTGTCCGGCTGGAGATGCGGGGAAAGAGAAGCCTGGAAAGGGCGGCTCAGATTGCTGCATCGGCCAATGTCTTTCTGAAGACGGTGTCGCGCTTCGACTTGAATATTGCAACGGGTATTTTGCATACAGCCAAGGAAACTGAAGCGACTACGATTGTCATTGGTTTGCATAACAAGGCCAATATCGTGGATTCGTTCTTCGGTAATCTGACGGAAGATTTGCTGAAGAATACTTATCAACAGGTGATGATTGCCCGCTTCCTGATGCCGGTCAATACACTGCGACGCATCATTGTGGCGGTACCCCCTAAATCGGAATTTGAGCATGGCTTTGTGAAATGGATTACGCACTTGTGCCGCATGAGCAGTCAGCTGGGATGTCGTCTGCATTTCTTTGCCCATCCCCAGACCTTGGGGTATATCAAGGGATATATCCAGAAGAAGCACAAGGATGTGATGACGGAATACCAGGAACTGGATAACTGGGACGATTTGCTGATTATTACAGGACAGGTGAATTACGACCATCTGCTGGTTCTTGTCAGCTCACGAAGAGGGTCTATTTCGTACGATTCTTCTTTTGAGCGCTTGCCCATGCAGGTATCCAGATATTTTAATAACAACAGTATCATGCTGCTGTATCCTGACCAGAAGGGTGACCCGAATGAAGCATTAAGTTTTGCCGATCCGCGTGGATGGGCCGAAACACAGTATTATGACAAGGTGGGCAACTGGTTTTATAAATGGTTTAAGAAAGATTCATGAGCGAAGAAAATAAGAAAGAATGGCAGCAGCGCACGGAATTGCTGTTAGGTGAAGAGAAGATGGAGCGTCTGCGTAAGGCGCACGTGCTGGTGGTAGGCCTGGGAGGAGTAGGTGCGTATGCGGCTGAAATGATTTGCCGTGCCGGAGTGGGACGGATGACGATTGTAGATGCCGATACGGTACAGCCGAGTAACATCAACCGTCAGTTGCCGGCCACTCATTCCGTTATCGGACGTCCAAAGGCAGAGGTACTGGCTGAACGTTTCCGGGATATTAATCCGGAACTGGAGCTGACCGTGTTGCCGGTTTACCTGAAAGATGAGGCTATACCTGAACTGCTGGACAGTGCGGCGTTTGATTTTGTGGTAGATGCCATTGATACGGTAGCTCCTAAGTGCTATCTGATATATCATGCCTTGCAACGCGGATTGAAGATTGTCAGCAGTATGGGAGCCGGAGCCAAACGGGATATCACGCAGATTCGTTTTGCGGATTTGTGGGATACGTATCATTGTGGGTTGAGCAAGGCGGTGCGTAAGCGTCTGCAGAAAATGGGTATGAAGCGGAAGCTGCCGGTGGTATTCAGCACAGAGCAGGCCGATGCAAATGCCGTGATATTGGTAGATGATGAGCAGAACAAGAAGTCTACCGCAGGAACCGTCAGCTATATGCCGGCCGTATTCGGATGCTATCTGGCGGAGTATGTAATTCGTAAATTGTAAAGTCGTATGATTCAGTTGGAAGGGATAACCAAGAGCTTTGGTGCACTTCAGGTGTTGAAGGGGATTGACCTTGAAATCGGGAAAGGTGAAGTGGTCAGTATTGTAGGTCCCAGTGGGGCGGGAAAGACTACCTTGCTGCAAATTATGGGTACACTCGACAAGCCGGACGGAGGACGAATTATATTGAACGGTACGAAGGTGAACCGTCTGAAAGAAAAAGAACTTTCTGCCTTCCGGAATCGGGAAATCGGTTTTGTCTTTCAGTTTCACCAGCTGTTGCCTGAGTTTACGGCGGTAGAGAATGTCATGATGCCGTCTTTGATTCAAGCAAGTCGGCGGGAACTGCCCGAAAGGAAGCATTGGATTTATTGGATTTCCTGGGATTGTCGGAGCGGGCCACACATAAGCCGGCAGAACTTTCGGGTGGCGAAAAGCAGCGTGTGGCTGTAGCCCGTGCCTTGATGAATCATCCTTCGGTAATCTTGGCGGACGAGCCTTCCGGAAGTCTGGATACGCAGAACAAGGGAGAATTGCATCGGTTGTTCTTTGAACTGCGTGACAAGTTAGGGCAGACTTTTGTCATCGTTACGCACGATGAGGAGCTGGCCACGCAGACCGACCGTACCATCCATCTGGTAGACGGACGCATCGTATAATATTAAAAAAATCCCGTCCCGGTATGTGTACCGGCAGACGGGATAAATTTTTCCTCGATTTATTAGTCTTTTAGAAAGAAAGGTGTACGATTTCCGGATTATGGTCGGAAAGGAATTTCTTTGCCTCCCGGTTTTCTTCAGGAATGTAGCTGCGCTGTACCTCTATTTGGGGAGTGACAAATATGAAGTCAATTTTCTCACAAGAGTCAGCAGGAATGCGTCCGAAGTCATGGAAGGTATAGCTGGCACCTTCTTGCTGGAGAGCAGTCTTATGTGCATCCTTCAGCACGAAGCTGTTGCCGGTGATGGTCTGGTAGCTTCCGACTGGTCGGATACGTTGAAGTCTCCGGTAACTACGGCAGCTGGTCGCCTACGATTTCTTTTATTTTCTCAATAATCAGCAAAGCGCCTTTTTTACGGGCTTCTGTTCCCACATGGTCAAAGTGCGTATTGATGGCCATAAAGATTTTTCCGTTGGTCTTGTCTTTCAGCTTGGCCCAGGTGGCAATACGGGTGCAGGCACCGTCCCATCCGATGAATCCTACACTGTCGGGGTATTGTGACAGCCAGAAGGTGTTGTTGTCCAGTAATTCAAAACGGTCTTTTTTATAGAACAGAGGGGCATATTCGCCTTGTGTTTTTCCGTCTTCCCGTCCCACGCCGACTTCGGCATATTCTGGCAGACGGGCTTTCAGGTCTTCAAGCTGGTGGTGCAGGACTTCCTGCATGCCTACAATGTCCAGATTTTGTGCCTTGATGAAATTGGCTACGGTGTCCTTTCTGTATGTCCAGCTGTTCAGACTGTCGTAGGGATTGTCGTAGCGGATGTTGAAGGTGCTCCATGTAATTTCACTGGTTGGTTGGGGAGCGTGGCATGAAGCGATGGTCATGCACAAAGAGAGCCCCAGAAAACTTCCTAAAATAGTGTAGAGTTTCATAGATATAAAGTTTAATGATGTATGTTTTTCCTATAAAACAAGTCACGGCGGTTTACCACTTACTTTGCGGCGTAAAAATAAAAATATTTTTAGTTTTTCTTTATAGGGAAGGCAGTGTGAGTATATGAGTTTTTTATGCTATCTTTGGCGGAAATAAAGAGTTGTTATGAGTCATATAAAATTAGGAAAATATAATCAGCTGGAAGTAGTGAAGGAAGTGGACTTCGGCGTATACCTCAATGGAGATGAGGACGGTGAAATCTTGCTTCCGAAACGTTATGTGCCCGAAGGTACCAAACCGGGAGACATCCTGAATGTATTTATCTACCTCGATATGGAGGAACGTCTGGTCGCTACTACGCTGCAGCCTTATGTACAGGTGGGTGAGTTTGCCTGTCTGCAGGTGGCATGGGTCAATCAGTTCGGCGCCTTTCTTGACTGGGGACTGATGAAAGACTTGTTCGTGCCTTTCCGTGAGCAGAAGATGAAGATGCAGAAAGGAAAGCGCTATGTGGTGCATGTGCATCTGGATGAAGAAAGTTACCGCATTGTAGCTTCTGCCAAGGTGGAGCATTATCTTTCTACGGAGAAGCCAGAGTACCAGCCGGGACAGGAAGTAAATGTCATGGTATGGCAGCGTACGGATTTAGGCTACAAGGTGATTGTAGAAAATCAGTTTAGCGGTATGCTGTTCCATAACGAGGTGTTCCAGCCTTTGGAAGCAGGAATGCACCTGAGTGCTTTTGTGAAACAGGTACGTCCGGATGGCAAGATTGATTTGGAATTGCAGAAAGCCGGTGCCCGGAAGGTGGACGATTTTTCCGAAGTATTGCTTCAGTACATCAAGGATAATGACGGCTTTACCCCGCTGAATGATAAGACCGATGCGGAGGTGATTTACCAGACCTTCGGTGTAAGTAAGAAGACTTTCAAGAAAGCGGTCGGCGATTTATATAAGAAAAGACTAGTGGTGCTGGAAGAAGGGGGTATCCGCTTAGTCTGAGACTTTTTTTTGATATAAAAGGAAGTGCTGAACCTGGAAGAGATGATTCCTGATTCAGCACTTTTTTTATTTATAATCGTTTGGAGAGAGATTTACGCTCTTTTTCTTTTATGTTGCTTTTTTCCCGGATTTGTTTCGGACGCATTTTGTCGGGACTTACCTCCGGGCGTCGGGTTGGTCTTTCCTGGGGCCTGAAGCCTGGGTTCTTGTGAGGATTGTGAGACGGGCGTGCCTGCGGTTTGTGTTCCGAATGCTGAGGCGGGCGGTAATTGGGTCTACCCACAGAGACAGGTTTCCGGTCCGGACGGGGTGCAGGTTTCCAGTTGGGCTTCTGCGGAGGACGATTTCCCGGACGTGGTCCGGCAAGTCGTGCGGTCGCATCTGCGGACTGACTCGGCACGGGCGGCTGTACACCGGATGGTGGTAGCGTGCAGGATAATTACGCCGGTAGTAGCTTACGCCTCCGAAATGTGCCCGGCAATGTCCGCCTCTGTAGGTCAGGTAATGGCGGGGAGGTCTGAAGTAGAAATGGATTCTGTTCGGATAAATTTTATATACACGCAGATAGCATACGTTGTTGATGGCATAAATGGGGCGGAAGAAATATTCGATATCGATGAAGCGTACGTATTCTGCTTGTGAAAGTACCCATCGCAGGTCGTCGTTTCGTTCGTCCAGGTAACGGTAATATGCATCCATCGCACGAGTATCGGCAACGGCAATGCCAGAAACGTATGGACCTATATTACAGAGAAAGTCGTAATTGATTTCGTACAGGTCGTTGTACTGGTTACTGTTGAGGTGCAGTTCAAAGGCCATTCGGTCGGTCAGGAAACGGGCATTGACACGGAAGTCGCCCAGACCGGATGCGTAGCCTCGGATTGTGCTCAGGCAAAGGGCCAGCAGGCAAAGAATAAATGTTCTTGTTCTCATAAGCATTGTCTTTTCCGGCTGAGAGTATGATTTCTCCAGCTTTGTTGATAGCACAAAGTTAACGGAAGAAAATTCTCCGGTCAAGATGAAAACGCCCATTCTTTTGTAGGGGATTTCCTATAATTGGATAGGGAAATACCGGCTAACGGATGATTTTGAGAAATTTCTCGATGTCTCTCCGTATCATCTGGTACAGGGGAGAGTTCTTGTAGAAACTGTTTCGGTGGATAACGACTTCCACTCCTACCTGACTTCGCTGGTAGCTAGTCAGCTCGTTGTGAAGCTGCATGTCGTGGAGGGCCAGGTCATGGATTTGCTGTTCTCTTTCCCGGCGGAGTACGGTGCATACGGGAATGAGCAGTCGCAGCACTACATTGTCCATAATGTGATGGCCTTGAATAAACATATAGGTATTGTCCGGATGGACTCCCAAGCGGTCGAATTCTTTTTTCATGCTTTCAATTTCTTCCAGTGCTTCCGGATGATGGCGTTCCAGGTCATGCAGTTTGCGGTTGACTTTTTTTGCCATGGTTTCCAGACTTCGTTCCGGATGGTGGGTACTAACCTGATCAAGCTTTACATAGGAACAGAAATCCAACAGTGAGAATTCTGACAGAATATGTTTCCGGTAAAACCAGACAGACCACACAAACAGCGGATAAGCTATCTGAGAATAAAGTTTCATGAATTCCGGGAAATTAATCAGCTTATGGTCGTTCAGCGTAGCCATGACACAGATTTCATGCAACCCTTCGGCATAGCAATGGTAGTTCTCAATGGCGTATGCATAGGTTTGCATCACGTAGGGATTTTCGATGATGTATCGGGAGGTGTTGGTACGTCCTTGCAACAGGTAGTCATAATCGCTGTCCACGCAGGCAATCATATTTTCGCCTAATTGCTTCCCGAGCTGGTTCATCAGTACGGTTTTCTTACCTTTAGCCAATGAAGTCTGAGAGGGGAGCATGACTTCGAAATAGCGGGTATTGTCTTCGTATTCCGCAAGTATGGATCTCCAGAAAGAAATATCATCATAGCTTTCTACGTAGGCCACGATTTTTCTTCTTGCACGCTTGGCTTAAGGCTGTTAGCCGCTCCAATGTACAGGGAAGAAAGGTTTTCAGTCAGTCTTTTTCCCATACGGCTACATGTTTTTAAAGGGTTGTAATGTCACTCACTTCGGTAACGGCGTCCATCCATCCGTTCATGATAAGTGCCGGAGAATGGGTAGTCAGTATAATTTGCACATTCGGATTCAGGCTTCGGATGAGCGAGATAAGCCGTTGCTGCCATTCTACATGGAGTGAGATTTCGGGTTCGTCCATAAAGAGGGTACATGGTTGGTTGTCCTGCACCAGTACGGTGAGCAGGATGACTAGCATCTGCTTTTCACCGGAAGAAAGCTGATAAGGGGTTAATATGTCGCCGTCTTGTTCAAACTGTATTTCATTACTTTGGCGGAGAATCTTTTTTCCCGTTTCACTGAACAGGTCGTCTACCAGGTTCTGGAAATGGGTTTTAGGCAGAGAGATTTCGGCTGCTTGGATTGATTTTCGGGCTTGCCGCTGGTCAAAAGCTCGATAATCCGGTTGCCGATGTTTACTTGATAATCCAGATAGCGTCGCTGCAGGAGATAAAGCTGCCAGTCGAGTTCAGTCTTGACATTCTGGTTACCGATTTTTTCCAATAATCCGGAACTGAGCAGCGGACGGTCAAAACTTCTTATCACATCGAAGTGGATATAGGTGGCATCTTCCGGATAGAAAGTGAAAGACACTCCCAGATGTATGCCGTTACTCAGGCTCCTCCTTCCAGGTCACTCAGCCGGCGGACAGAGTTGTTCAGAATCGTACTTTTTCCGATGCCGTTTACTCCACTCAGGATGTTTACATCCGGGCGTAAATCCCAGGCAATGTTTTTCCGGCCCCATAAGCCTTTATCTCAATGCGCTTGATATATTCAGCTTGCTTTTCATGGACTGTATTTTTAACGCGTCAAACAAAAATAGAAAATTCCCGGGAATAAATCAACGCCCGACCGGCCCTTTTTTCAAAAACCTCGTAACTTTGCAGAAATTTAAAAAGACTAAATCATGAAAGGTTCTGTAAAAGCTCATATTTCATTGTTATTGGCTGCAAGCATGTGGGGATTGATGTCGCCGGTAGGCAAGGCAGCCATGGAAGCGGGTATTACCGGACTCACACTGGCGAATATGCGTATGATAGGAGCGGCCGTGTGTTTTTGGACTACCTCCTTCTTCGTAAAGCAGGAGAAGGTCAATCCGCACGATTTGCTGATGCTGTTCTTTGCTTCCTTGTTGGGGATTGTCTGCAATCAGGGGTGTTTTACTTTCGGCTTGTCACTGACCTCTCCGGTCGATGCGTCTATCATGACTACTACCATGCCGATTGTAACCATGGTTTTAGCGGCTCTTTTCCTGAAAGAACCCGTTACTCCGAAAAAGGTGATTGGGATATTTCTTGGGTCCATCGGTGCCCTGACCTTGATTCTGAGCAACCGGGGAGGAGATACGGAAGGTGGTAGCGTATGGGGTGATGCACTCTGTATGGCAGCTCAGATTAGTTTTGCCTGTTATCTGACCATTTTTAAGAAGTTGATTGCCCGTTATCACGTGATTACATTGATGAAGTGGATGTTTACTTATGCGGCGATATGCTTTATACCCTTCTCTTATCATGATTTTTCAGTGATGGATTGGGCAGCTTTCCCGATAGAAGTCTGGCTGGAAGTCGGTTATGTTATACTCTTTGGTACGTATGTGGCTTATATTTTGATGCTGGTCGGTCAGAAATCCTTGCGGCCTACAGTAGTCAGTATGTATAACTACATGCAGCCGGTTGTGGGAAGTTGTGTGGCTGTACTTGCTGGTATGGCAACTTTCGGTTGGGTGAAGATTGTAGCGGCGCTGTTGATTTTTACAGGTGTCTATGTGGTGACGCAGAGCAAGTCGCGTGCCAGATGCTGGCAGAAAGCAAATCAAATGTAGAAGGAAATGAATAAGGAAGGTACTCAAATAAAATCGCCTGTTTTATATTTGCAGCATCACTATGAATTGCTGAAATTAGAGTATGAATACGAAAAGGAGCAGTTCCAGCAGCAGACGGAGCTGATGGGAATTGGCCGAAAAATCAAACGGGGCATGTGCTGGTATCCGTTATCGCTGGGACGGAGCTATTACAATGCCTTGAATCAGTTGGTCATTGAAGTAGAGCGAAAAGAAGACAAGGAGATAGAGCATCTGTTTGAATATGGGAAACCGGTTTGTTTCTTTACGCAGGATATGTCGGGGAAACTGACTTACCTGAATTTCGTAGCTACGGTGAATTACGTGGAGGAAGACCGCATGGTAGTCATCTTGCCGGATGCCAATGCACTGCTTACGCTGCAGAGCAAAGAAGTGGTCGGGGTACAACTCTATTTTGATGAAACCAGCTATCGCCTGATGTTCGAGGCACTGAAACAGGTCATTTCTGCCAAGAACAACCGACTGGCAGAGTTAAGGGATATTTTTCATGGTACGCAACCCGTATCTACTTTCTCTTTTCAACCGGTACGTTTCCCCTGGTTGAACGCTACACAGGATGAAGCAGTAAATAAAGTCTTGCATGCCAAGGATGTGGCCATTGTGCACGGTCCTCCGGGAACAGGTAAGACCACTACGCTGGTGGAGGCTATTTATGAAACACTTCATCGTGAAAATCAGGTATTGGTATGTGCTCAGAGTAACATGGCTGTCGACTGGATTAGTGAAAAGTTGGTAGACCGTGGTGTCAGCGTGCTCCGTATCGGAAATCCCAGTCGGGTAAACGATAAGATGCTGTCGTTTACGTACGAACGTCGTTTTGAGTCACATCCCGACTATCCTCAGCTATGGAGTATCCGTAAGGCGATTCGTGAACTATATACCGTAGCCGGAAAGGAAATGACCGGGAAAGTATCCGGCAAAAAATCAATTCATTGAAAGACCGAGCTACGGAATTGGAAATCCGTATCAATGAATCCTTGTTCAGTGAAGCGAGGGTGATTGCTTGTACGCTGGTGGGTAGTGCCAACCGCTTGCTCACCGGACAGAAGTTCGGAACGGTATTTATCGATGAGGCGGCTCAGGCATTGGAAGCAGCCTGCTGGATTCCGCTTCGTAAAGCCGACCGGGTGATTTTGGCTGGCGACCATTGTCAGTTGCCGCCTACGGTGAAGAATCCGGAAGCCTTGCGTGCAGGGTTAGGACATACATTAATGCAGGCCATTGTGAAGAACAAGCCGGAGGTGGTATCCTTGCTGAAGGTACAGTATCGTATGAACGATGAGATTATGCGTTTCTCGTCCGACTGGTTTTATGGAGGAATATTGCAGTCAGCTCCTGAAGTGAAATACCGTAGCATCCTGGATTTTGATACGCCGATAGAATGGGTAAATACGGAAGGCATGGACTGTAATGAAGAGTTTGTAGGTGAAAACTACGGACGAATCAATAAGCCGGAGGCTGAATTGTCCATCGGTCAGTTAAAGGAATACATCACGAAAATCGGTCGGGAACGCTTTTTAGAAGAACGGATTGATGTGGGACTGATTTCTCCTTATAAGGCTCAGGTGCAGTATTTGCGTCAGCTGGTAAGGAAAGATGCTTTTTTCAAGCCCTATCGTTCCTTAATTACCGTCAATACGGTGGACGGCTTTCAGGGGCAGGAGCGTGATGTGATTCTTATCAGTCTGGTGCGTGCCAATGAAGACGGTCAGATTGGTTTCCTCAATGACTTGCGCCGCATGAACGTAGCCATCACCCGTGCCCGTATGAAACTGATTATTCTGGGCGATGCTCCACATTGACCAAGCATGCGTTTTATAAGAAACTTTACGGGTATGTAGGTAGCCTGCAGGAGTGAATTCAGAAGCTGGGATAAAGATATTCATAAAATTTGCTTATCTTTATCCCAGTTTTATTCATTTATCTTTATTAACCATGTTGACAGACTTACTGCAAACTTCGTATTTTGCAATTTTCTTGATTGTAGCCTTGGGCTTTATGCTCGGACGTATCAAAGTGATGGGCCTATCGCTCGATGTGTCTGCCGTAATTTTTATTGCTCTTGCCTTCGGGCATTGGGGGGTATCCATTCCAAAGGAACTGGGAACCTTCGGGCTGGTGTTGTTTATCTTTACGATTGGCATTCAGGCCGGTCCGGGTTTTTTCCATTCGTTCCGAAGCAAGGGAAAAACCTTGATTCTGATTACACTGCTGATTGTGGCTTCTGCCTGCCTGACAGGGGTCGGAATGAAATATCTTTTTGATATCGATACACCTAGTATCGTGGGACTGATAGCCGGTGCCTTGACCAGTACACCTGGTTTGGCGGTGGCCATTGACAGTACCCAGTCGCCGTTGGCTTCCATTGCCTACGGTATTGCCTATCCGTTTGGGGTGATTGGGGTGATTCTTTTTGTGAAGTTGCTTCCTAATTGATGGGAATAGACTTGAATGAGGAAGCACGCAGACTGGAGAAGGAACGGCGCAGCAGTTCCCTGAATTGAGCACTTGTTTGTTCCGGGTGACGAATTCGGCTGTATTTGGCCGTACGCTAAGTCAGTTGAACATTCGTGCCATGACGGGAGCCGTAATTTCACGCTTGAAGCAAGGAGAAGAGATTCTGATTCCTAAAGCTCATACCGTATTGCAGGAAGGTGATTGCATTCAGGCCGTGGGTAGTGAGAATTCCTTGAATAGTCTGGCACTGATGTTGGGTGAGCGTGAAGAAGGTGAACTCCCGTTGAGCCATACACAAACCATTGAATCTTTGTTGCTCACCAAGAAAGATATGATTAACAAACAGTTGGGTGAACTGAACTTGCAGAAGAACTTTGGTTGTACGGTCACTCGTGTACGCCGAAGCGGTATTGACTTGTCTCCCTCACCGGAATTGGCACTGAAGTTTGGTGACAAGCTGATGGTAGTGGGCGAGAAGGAAGGTATTCAGGCAGTAGCCCGTTTGTTGGGAAATGATGTAAAGCGTTTGTCGGATACAGACTTCTTCCCGATTGCTATGGGTATCGTGTTGGGCGTATTATTCGGAAAACTGCACATCTCTTTCGGTGGTGGCATGACTTTCTCTCCGGGACTGACCGGAGGCGTACTGATGATGGCTTTGTTCCTGAGTGCCATTGGCAAGACTGGTCCGATTATGTGGTCCATGTCAGGTCCGGCCAATCAGTTGCTGCGTCAGTTGGGCTTGTTGCTGTTCCTGGCAGAGGTAGGAACTTCAGCCGGAAAAACTTTGGTAGCCACCTTCCAGGAAAGTGGTTTCCTGCTTTTTGGAGTCGGAGCGTTGGTTACATTGGTACCTATGCTGCTGGCTGCCATAGTGGGCCGATGGGTCTTCAAGGTAAGCCTGCTCGACTTGTTAGGCACCATTACCGGAGGTATGACCAGTACGCCTGGTCTGGCCGCTGCTGATTCGATGACAGACAGTAACATCCCGGGAGTGGCATACGCTACGGTTTATCCTATCGCTATGGTATTCCTGATTCTGTTTATTCAGCTGATTGCGCTGGTAATTGTATAGTGTAATAATATGTATATAGAAGAATCCCTGAAGCAAGTGAAATATCCTTGCTTCAGGGATTTCTTTTTTACACTAATTGAAAAATACGAAGGAGATAAGTAGTATTTCGACTTTTGTTTTTTATGTTTTCCCTCGCGGAACCTTATGTTTCTCATTCTGCATCTCTAGGTTTTCGCACCGGAAAACTTAGGGATGCAGAATGGAAAACGTAAATGATGTTTTAGAGTTCTACTGTTGATGCAGTAGTCTGTCTATAAATCTATGGTAGACAATTGTGTGCTGTTAAAGTTTGCTCAGGAAACGTTCCCTGTCCACTATGTAGCGGATGTGAATCCCTTCTCCCACCAGTCCTTTGCTGTCGGATGCACTAACTTTGAAGGTAAGTTTCCGTCCTTCTATTTCTGTGAGTTCCGCGGTAGCGGTCACTTCTTCGTTCAGACCGGAGGGGTTGAGATGCGAGGTTTGAATCATGGCACCTACGGTGTAGAGCCTTCCGGGAGTACGGGTTTTACGGCATTCATGGCAGCGTTTTCCATTAAGGCTACCAATGCGGGGGTAGCAAACACTTCCATATCTCCTGAGCCGAGTGCCAAGGCGGTGTTGGTGGAATTTACCTGTACGGTGCTGCTGTATGTAAGTCCTGTTTCCATTGTTTTTTATTTTGAAGTTAGAAATTCATTTTTCTCATTGGGCTGAAAATCGCTTCCGGCCGGGCGCTGGAAGATATGCAGGCCGAATTCCGGTATCATGGCTATCAGGTGGTCAAAGATTTCGCCTTGCAGGGTTTCGTATGGAATCCAGTCGGGGGTATTCGAGAAACAGTAGATTTCTACGGGGATACCTTCGGTGGTGGGCTGCAACTGGCGGACCATCTGCATCAGGTTGTGATTCACTTCGGGATGGCTGCTGATGTATTTGAGGGCATATTCGCGGAACACGTGTAGGTTGACAGGTGGTTCATTTCCTTCGGTTGGAGCAGTTATCCATCCTTTTTGTACGAATCGGTTCACTTCTTCCGGTGTACAGAAATGTACGGTAGTCATGTCGATAAACAGTGAGCGTTTGATGCGGCGACCTCCACACTCGCGCATGCCTCTCCAGTTTTGGAACGAGTCACTGACCAGTGCATAAGGAGGAATCGTGGTGATGGTTTTGTCGAAGTTCTGTACTTTTACGGTAGTCAGCGACACTTCAACCACGTAACCGTCGGCACCGTATTTGGTCATGGTAATCCAGTCGCCCGGACGGAGCATGTCGTTGGCCGAAAGCTGCACGCCGGCCACTAATCCCAGAATACTGTCTTTGAAAATCAACATCAGAATGGCGGCCGAGGCACCGAGTCCGGTCAGGATGGCGGTGGCGTTCCGGTCAATCAAGACGCTGATGATAAGAATGATACCTATTCCGATGGATACCAGATTTATCATCTGGTAGATACCTTTGAGCGGACGGTTCTTTAAAGCTTCATGCTCACTGGATATTTCGTAGAGAGAGTCCAGAAAGCATTTAATCAGCATGAGTGCCGTGATGATGAGATAAATCAGACAGATTTTCAATAGGATTTGAAGCAGGTAGGCCGATTTGTCATCAAAGGCAAAAGGGAGCAGGATGTACCAGGTGATAGGTGGAATCATCCGGCAAGAGGCTTTCATCATCTTGTCATTGAACAGATAGTCGTCCCACGTGGCTTTGGTGCGGGCTGTAATCTTTCGTACGGCCGGCATGATAAGATGGCGGAAGATTAGTGTAGTAAGATAAGATACCAGTAAGATGGCTAAGATGAGTACAACTTGTGTAGTCCAGTTTAAATCAGACTTCTCAATTCCGATTTGCTGGAGAAGTTGCGCAGTTTCCTGATTCATTGTATTCATATTTTATAAAGTCTTTTTCAGGAGTCAAAGATACACAAGTTCTTAGAGTTTGCAAAACTTGTGTATCTTGTTTATCTTTACCCTATGAAGTATTGGTCAAGTATTTTTTTCGTGTTATTGGGGTGCTTGTTGTTTTCCTGCATCCGTGAAGAGGTTTCGGCTGGCGAGAATATAGTGGAGCCGGGCGATGTGTTGCCGGATTTTTCGGCTGTTTTGAATGATGGCTCAGAGTTGAGTACGCAGTCTCTTAAGGGAAAGGTAGCTGTATTGATTTTCTTTCGTACGGAATGTCCGGATTGCCAGAAAGAATTACCGGTTATTCAGCGATTATATGAAGAATATGCTGCGAATGAAGAGGTTGCTATCTATGCTATCAGTCGGGAGGAAGGCGAAGAGGAGGTAGCAGATTACTGGGAGAAAAACTCTCTGACCATACCCTATTCGGCACAGGATGACCGGCGGGTGTATGAATTGTTTTCTACGAGCGGAATTCCCCGGGTGTATGTTTGCAGGAGGGATGGAACGGTTGTGTCCATGTATTCCGATAATCCCATTGCCACCTATTCACAGTTGAGTGAAGATGTGGAGAATACACTTAAATTTTCTTCATATCTTTTTGCGGAACAAATGCTTTCATTAAATTTGCCGACAAGAATTTACTAATACCAAAATAAAGAATCTAATGAGTTTGAAAATTGTAGTATTGGCTAAACAAGTTCCGATACACGCTGTGTGGGAAAAGATGCCATGAATGCTGACGGTACAATTAACCGTGCAGCACTTCCGGCGATTTTTAATCCGGAAGACTTGAATGCCCTGGAACAGGCACTCAGACTGAAAGACACACATCCTGGTTCTACTGTAACTATCCTGACAATGGGTCCGGGTCGTGCCGCTGAAATTATCCGCGAAGGATTATACAGAGGAGCAGACAACGGTTATCTGCTGACAGACCGTGCTTTTGCCGGAGCAGATACGCTGGCTACTTCGTATGCGTTGGCAACAGCTATCCGCAAGATTGGTGAATATGACATCATCGTGGGTGGACGTCAGGCTATCGATGGTGATACTGCACAGGTAGGTCCTCAGGTTGCAGAAAAATTAGGTTTGCCTCAGGTGACCTACGTAGAAGAAATTCAGGAGGTAAAAGACGGACGTATCCGTGTGAAACGCCATATCGACGGAGGTGTGGAAACTGTAGAAGGTCCGCTTCCGATTGTATTGACTGTAAACGGTAGTGCGGCTCCTTGCCGTCCGCGCAATGCGAAACTGGTACAGAAGTACAAACGTGCACTGGGTGGTCAGGAAAAGGCTGCCATTACCAAAGACGGAGCTGAATTGCCTTATGCTTCTTTGTATGAAAGCCGTCCTTATCTGAATATCACAGAATGGAGTGTAGCCGATGTAAACGGTGATACGAAACAATGCGGTCTGTCGGGTTCTCCGACTAAGGTAAAGAAGATTGAGAACATCATCTTCCAGGCAAAGGAAAGCAAGACGCTTACCGGCAGCGATGCAGATGTAGAAAACTTGATTGTTGAACTGTTGGCTAACCATACTATCGGATAAAGACTATGAATAACGTATTTGTATATTGTGAGATGGAAGGCAAGCACGTTGCCGATGTCAGTCTCGAACTTTTAACCAAAGGTCGTAAGTTGGCCACTCAGCTGGGATGTCAGTTGGAAACTATCTGTGCCGGTACAGACCTTGCAGATGTAGAAAAACAAGTTTTGCCATACGGAGTAGACCGTGTACATGTGTTTGATGCTCCGGGCTTGTTCCCTTATACTTCACTTCCTCATACTTCTATTCTTGTCAACTTGTTCAAGGAAGAAAAACCGCAGATTTGTTTGATGGGTGCTACCGTAATTGGTCGTGACCTGGGTCCGCGTGTGTCTTCTGCACTGACAAGTGGTCTGACTGCCGACTGTACGCAGCTGGAAATCGGTAACCATGAAGACAAGAAAAACGGTATCACTTACGAAGACCTGCTGTATCAGATTCGTCCGGCTTTCGGTGGTAACATTGTGGCTACCATTATCAATCCGGAACATCGTCCGCAGATGGCTACCGTACGTGAAGGTGTGATGAAGAAAGAAATCGTAGATGCCAATTATCAGGGTGAAGTGATTCGTCACGACGTAGCGAAATACGTGCCTGAAACTGATTACGTAGTGAAAGTAATCGATCGTCACGTAGAAAAGGCTAAACACAACCTGAAAGGTGCTCCGATTGTAATTGCCGGTGGTTACGGTATGGGTAGCAAGGAAGGTTTCGATATGTTGTTCGAACTGGCTAAGGAACTTCATGCAGAAGTAGGTGCCAGCCGTGCAGCAGTAGATGCCGGTTTCTGCGACCACGACCGTCAGATTGGTCAGACAGGTGTGACCGTACATCCTAAACTGTACATCGCTTGTGGTATCTCCGGACAGATTCAGCACATTGCCGGTATGCAGGATGCAGGTATCGTCATTTCTGTGAACAACGATGAAAATGCACCTATCAATGCAATTGCCGATTATGTCATCAACGGCACAGTGGAAGAGGTTATTCCGAAAATGATTAAGTATTACAAAAAGAACAGTAAATAATGGCAAACTTTTATACAGAACATCCGGAACTCAAGTTCCACTTGAACAATCCGATGATGGAGCGTATCTGTCAGTTGAAAGAACGCGATTACAGAGATAAAGACGAGTATGACTACGCACCGCAGGACTATGCAGATGCAGTCGACTCTTACGATAAAGTATTGGAAATTACCGGTGAAATTACTGGCGAAGTGATTGCTGCCAATGCAGAAGGAGTGGACGAAGAAGGTCCGCATTGTGCAAACGGTCGCGTGGAATACGCTTCCGGTACAAAGGCCAACCTGGATGCAATGGTGAAAGCTGGTTTGAATGGTATGACTATGCCGCGCCGTTACGGTGGCTTGAACTTCCCGATTACTCCGTACACCATGTGTGCAGAGATCGTGCTCAGGCTGATGCCGGTTTCGGTAACATCTGGTCACTTCAGGACTGTATCGAAACACTTTATGAATTCGGTAACGAAGATCAGCACAGCCGTTTCATTCCGCGTATCTGTGCCGGTGAAACCATGTCAATGGACTTGACTGAACCGGATGCTGGTTCCGACCTTCAGAGTGTGATGCTGAAAGCTACATACGATGAAGCTAACAATTGCTGGCGCCTGAACGGTGTGAAACGTTTCATTACGAACGGTGATGCAAACCTTCACCTGGTATTGGCTCGTTCGGAAGAAGGCACACACGACGGTCGTGGATTGTCTATGTTCATCTATGACAAGAACGATGGTGGAGTAGATGTACGCCGTATTGAAAACAAGCTGGGTATCCATGGTTCTCCTACTTGTGAGCTGGTTTATAAGAATGCGAAGGCGGAACTTTGCGGTGAACGCAAGTTAGGTTTGATTAAGTACGTCATGGCGTTGATGAACGGTGCCCGTCTGGGTATTGCCGCTCAGTCTGTAGGTTTGAGCCAGGCTGCTTACGATGAGGCTTTGGCATACGCAAAAGACCGTAAACAGTTCGGTAAGGCCATTATCGAATTCCCGGCTGTGTATGACATGTTGGCTACCATCAAGGCAAAACTGGATGCAGGTCGTGCGTTGTTGTATCAGACTTCTCGTTACGTGGACATCTACAAAGCGTTGGATGACATTGCCCGTGAACGCAAGTTAACTCCGGAAGAACGTCAGGAACAGAAACGTTATGCAAAACTGGCCGACAGCTTTACTCCGCTGGCAAAAGGTATGAACTCTGAATATGCCAACCAGAATGCATACGACTGTATTCAGGTGCACGGCGTTCTGGTTTCATGATGGAATATGCTTGTCAGCGTATTTATCGTGATGCCCGTATCACCAGCATCTATGAAGGTACTACCCAGTTGCAGACAGTAGCTGCCATCCGTTACGTAACAAACGGTTCGTATGCGGCTACTTTGCATGAATATGAACTGATTCCTTGTGCTCCGGAATTTGAAGGTTATATGAATCGTATCAAGGATATGTCTCGTAAGCTGGAAGCATGTACCAATGCAGTGAAGGAAGCACAGAACCAGGAATTGCTGGATCTGGTATCTCGTCGTTTGTATGAGATGGCAGCTGTGTGCGTGATGAGCCATCTGCTCTTGCAGGATGCGACAAAGGCTCCTGACATGTTCGGCAAGTCATTGAACGTGTATGTGAACTACGCTGAATCTGAAGTAGAAAAGCATTTCAACTTCATCCGTAAGTTCCAGGCAGAAGAATTGGAAAGCTATCGGAAATAAGATTTCTGATTGATATAGAAATGGAAAGGGCGAATTTCGAATGAGATTCGCCCTTTTTAGTATGGTACAGTCTTTAAACTGTTTTATGCATTTTCTTTCGTAGCCATCGGTCGAAGAAGTACAGCAGACAGAGGGCACAGAGCGTGGGCAGGTAGAAAAGGAGCGTATGGGAGTCCGGAAGTATTTCCTTACAGGTGTGCCAATAGCTGATGAAGGTTGTTCCGTATTTCCAAATAAAAAATCCGATGCAGCCTCCCCCGCTGAGTATGGCGAAGACAAGGAAGAGGATGAACATTCTTTTTTCCTGCCGTTTTTCGCGTAAGATACTTTCCTCTTGTATCTTTTGCATCATGCGGTAACTGAAATTGCTGGGCAGCTCGTAATGGGGCTGCCTTTTTATTGCTTTCTGAAGTCCTCTATCTGTTGTTCTCATGGCTTAAATCTCCTCTTTCATTAAGTTACATAACTTTTTTCGGATGCGGTGCAGCTTTACTTTTACGTTGCTTTCTGTCAGGTGAAAGATATAGGCTATTTCTTCTATGTTTTTTTCTTCTTCATAGAACAGAGTGACCAGTGCCTGCTCATCGGGCTTGAGCTGGGTGAGTGCCTGCTGCAGTTTCTGAATTTGCATTTCGTTTTCGGTATCCAGCTCCTCATCTATTTCTTTATCTGAAAGACTGTTCCACATCCGGTCGTCGAATGAAAGCAGTTCTTTATCTTTTTTCCGGAGTGCGGAAGTCGCTTCATTGTAGGCAATGCGGTAAATCCAGGTAGAGAAACTGCTGTCTCCATGAAACGAGGAAAGGTGGGTGAAGGCTTTCATAAAACAGTCTTGGGTCAGTTCTTCGGCATCTTCCGGTGAGCCTACATACGGACGATCAGGTGGAAGACCTGTGGCCCGTAGGTGTCGAGAAAATAGGCGAACTGTTCGGTTCGTCCGCTCAGGATAGATGCTATGATATGTAGTTCCTCGTGATTCATGATGCCCTTTAGACGCAGAGCAAAGTAAAAGGTTACACTGAAATTAGAAAAATATTTTCTCGGTAAAAGTGTAACCTTTCTGTATAGGTTGCGTCTAAAGGGCAAAGTAACAAATTAAAAACTGAATAAAATGGAAGAATTGATGATTGTGGCCAATGTGGCAATTGTTTTTGGAGTGATTTATAAATTGTTTGAACTGTTTGCCGGAAGAAGGGAACGGATGATGCTGATTGAAAAGATGGGCGATAAACTGACGCCGGAAACTTTTAAGAATGGCATTATGTATCGTCCCAGCCTGTATTCATTTGGAGGACTGCGTATAGGATGCTTGCTGCTTGGATTGGGGGCAGGGCTTTTGGTAGGATACATGTTGGCATGTACCACCCAACCGGATTATTTGTCTGATAATTACCCTTATACCGTAAAAGAGGCCGTTTCCATAATTTACGGAGCGTGCGTTCTGTTAGGAGGAGGTTTAGGCCTTGTCATCTCTTATTTGATAGAAAAAGAACAATGGAAGAAAAATAAGTAAGAATTGTAAATTTCAGCAGGGCGGCTCGGCATGCTATAACGGTGTGTCAGGCCGCGTGCTTTATGGTATGATTTATCCTGAAACTGGCCTTTTATTCTTTATTTGTGAAATAAACCTTTCATTTATGCAAGGCAATTGAATCTTTTTGTAACTTTAGGTGCCATGGGTATAACAAAGGAGGTATTGGGTTATGAAGTATTATAGAATCATAGGAATCGTATGTGTGTGGATTTTCTTTATCGGACAAATTTGTGCTCAGTCTGTATCGGACAATGAATGCCTGCGGCTGGTGGAGTCTAATGACAGCGATGATGTACTGAAGGAAATGGTGATTTATCCTCCGGTATTTTGTGCGATGCACGATGGAAAACGTCTGAAAATGAAAATCAGTAATGAGGGAGAAAAGGTGATGCGTAAGACCTGTTTCTATTTGTTCTATAAAAAGAAAAGAATATGCCGGATTCATCTTCCTAATATGAAAAAAGGAGAAACGTGTGAGTTTGGTGTGAATATCCACGATCGCTTTTTCCATAAAGATCGGAGGGAACTGGTGTTCAAACTTAAGAAAGGGAAACGCTTCCGCACTTACAAACTGGCTGACTGCTGACAGGCAGTCGTTTCTGATAGTCTTTTTTTATGCCTTTTTTCAGCTTAAAGAAACGCTTTTATATTTGCTTTAAAACGCAAGTACATTCAATGTAAAACTGTAGTGTACTAAATAAGTTGACACAATTTATTTAGTAACATGCGTAAAAATCGAAAGTTTTCAAAGGCAGAATGCCTGTCTTATCTGGAAGAATATATGTGTTCTTCTCAGAACCACAGT
>ENA-OQBJ01000387-OQBJ01000387.1-human-gut-metagenome-genome-assembly--contig:-NODE-387-length-23583-cov-4.012619_pt1 | contig 23583 bp, 28 predicted proteins | sample MGYA00242743_ERZ504545 | MGnify/ENA primary metagenome ERZ504545 (study PRJEB26092, sample SAMD00036252) | human gut metagenome | host: Homo sapiens | study: EMG produced TPA metagenomics assembly of...
AAATAACGAGCAGTTAGAAGGAGAAGAGATCAATTAACAAATTTGCACTGCCGTCCAGAAACAGGAGGCGATTCTCAATGCGGGATTTTGTGTATTCTCACAGAACTCTTATAAGAAGAGCCCTACAAGTGAAATTGCCGATGCTGCAGGTATCAGTAAATCCCTGTTGTTTCACTATTTTTACAACAAAAGAGAACTGTATCTTTTTCTATGGGAAAAATGTGCGCAGATTACCATGGAGGCTCTGGAAAAAAGCGGCTGTTATGAGCAGACTGATCTGTTCGATTCCATGAATTTAGGTCTTCAGGCAAAGCTGGAGATCATGCGCCGATATCCGCATATGGGTACATTTGTAATGAAAGCATATTATGAAAAAGATCCAGATGTACGCCCTGCGATTCAGGAAAGCATTGCAAAATACGCTGATTTTAAGACAAATACCGTCCTGTTAAATCTGAATCCGGAACATTTTATTGAAGGACTTGATCTGGAAATGATGTATCTCGATATGCTATGGGCATCTGAAGGATATATCTGGGAAAAGCTGCAGCATGATCATATCAATGTTGATGAGATCGAAGCGGATTTTATAAAACTGATTGATTTCTGGAAATCCATTTACTTGCAGAAAGAGAGGTAACTTTATGAATGCGATCCAACTATCAAATCTAACCAAATATTACGGAAAATCCAGGGGAATCTTAAATTTAAACCTGGATGTAAAAGAAGGGGAATTCTTTGGCTTTATCGGTCCAAACGGCGCCGGTAAATCCACCACGATACGTACACTGCTCGGCCTGATCACGCCCTCATCCGGTCAGGCAAAGATTTTTGATGAGACAATCCGGCGGCGCAATCCCCAAATTCGTTCCCACATCGGCTACCTGCCGTCTGAGGCGGTATTCTACCGTGGAATGAAAGTCAAAGACCTGTTAAAATTATCTGCTGATCTTCATTACAAAGACTGTTCTGTGGAAAGAGAGATACTATGCAGACGCCTGCAGCTGGATGTCAACCGGAAGGTCGATGAATTATCTTTCGGTAATCGAAAAAAAGTAGCAATCGTATCTGCACTCCAACATCAGCCAAAGCTTCTGATCTTAGATGAACCGACAAGTGGTCTGGATCCTCTGATGCAGAGGGAGTTTTTCCATATTATCCGAGAGCGCAATGAACAGGGAGCTACCGTATTTCTTTCCAGCCATGTCCTCTCAGAAATTCAACGGAATTGTACGAGAGCCGCGATCATCCGAGAAGGGCGGATCATTGCCTGTGACCGTGTGGAGGCGCTTTCTAAAACAAATGCCAAGCGGATCAGCGTACAGGGACAGGTATCGCTTGATTCTCTGGAAGAAATTCGTGACCTGAAGGAAAATGACGGTATTTTCAGCTTTCTTTACGGTGGAGATATCCATCGGCTCCTTGAAACACTCTCAGCCGGAACGATCACCGATCTTTCCATTTCGGACCCTGATCTGGATGAAATTTTTCTGCACTACTATGAAAACGGAGGTGAACAGGTATGATCCTAATCAAACATGAATTAAAACAGGGATGGAAATCACTTGCCGTCTGGACTGCTTCTATCGGATTTTTTATTATCATCTGTGTGTTCCTGTATCCGGAAATGAAGGGAGAAATGGAAGACATGAACGAAATGTTCTCCTCTATGGGAGCCTTTAGTTCAGCATTTGGTATGGATCGTCTGAATTTTGGCACTCTGATCGGTTTCTACGCAACAGAATGTGGCAATATTTTAGGGCTGGGCGGTGCATTCTTTGCATCTCTTATTGCAGTCAGCAGCCTTGCCAAAGAGGAGAAAGAACACACCGCAGAATTTTTATTCGCACACCCGATCAGCAGAAAAAAGATTCTCACGGAAAAACTGACCTCTGTCTTGTTCCAGCTTCTGATATTGAATGTGATCGTGTTCCTGTTTTCCGTTGGATCCATTTCACTGATCGGTGAAGAAATACTCTGGAAAGAAATCTGCCTGCTGCATCTTGCCTATTTTCTGATCCAGATTGAGCTTGCCGGCATCTGTTTTGGAATCTCCGCATTCCTGCGCCGCAGCGGACTCGGCATCGGACTTGGCATTGCCACAATGATGTATTTCCTGAACATTATTGCCAATATCTCCGATCAGGCAAAATTTCTGAAATATATCACCCCGTTTGGTTATGCAAACGGAGCAGATATTGTTGAAAACGGCAGTCTGAATACCGGTATGGTTTTGACGGGGATGCTGTTTGCTGTAATCGGGATTTTAACCGCTTATTGGAAGTACAGCAGAAAAGATATTCAGGCATAAAAAGCACAGCCTTTTGAGTTCCTTTTCCTGTATGATAATCCATTTTACCACCGAAGTTCATAATTCTCCAGAAGAGATTTACCCTATGGCGTTCTTCATGGATCTTACATACTCACCTATGTAATCCGGCGCCTCTTTTCCATGCTTTTCCAAAAGCTTGATAATCGCGGAGCCTACAATGGCTCCATCCGAGATATCTGCCATTTTCTTTGCCTGCTCAGGCGTGGAAATGCCGAATCCGATTGCACAGGGTACATCCGTATTTTCTCTTATCACTTTTACGATCGAATCCAAATCCGTCTTGATTTCACTTCTCACACCTGTCACTCCGAGACTGGAAACGATATAAATGAAACCTTCCGCTTCTTTTGCGATCATTGCAATTCTGTTTTTAGAGGTTGGAGCGATTAAAGATATCAGATCCACACCATACTGACTGCAGATCGAATGAAATTCTTCTTTCTCCTCAAATGGCAGATCAGGAAGAATCAATCCGTCAATCTCAATCTCCCGACACGCAGAAATAAACTTTTTTGCACCGTAGGAGAAAACTGCATTTGCATAAGTCATAAAAACCATTGGCACTGTTACATCTTTCCGCAGCTCTTTTACGAATGCAAATATTTTATCCGTAGTGATCCCTCCATTTAATGCTCTTAAATTTGCACCCTGAATGACGGAACCTTCTGCGGTAGGATCAGAGAACGGTATGCCAAGTTCAATGAGATCTGCACCATTCTCTGCGGCAGCCCGGACAGCCCTGGCTGTTGTTTCCAGATCCGGATCGCCGCAAGTAATAAAGGCGATAAAAGCCTTTCCCTTTTCAAATGCTTTTTTAATGTTACTCATAAATATCCTCCCCTCTGTAACGGGCAATCGCGGCGCAGTCCTTATCACCTCTGCCTGAAATCGTAATCACAATGATTTTATTCGGATCCATTGCCGGTGCAATCTTCATCGCGTGAGCAACTGCATGCGCCGATTCGATTGCCGGAATAATGCCTTCCGTCTTTGCAAGATATTCAAATGCATTTACTGCCTCATCATCCGTGACCGGCACATATTCGGCTCTTCCGATGTCATGCAGATAAGAGTGTTCAGGACCTACCCCGGGATAATCCAGGCCGGCGGAAATGGAGTAAACAGGAGCGATCTGACCGTACTGATCCTGGCAAAAGTAAGACTTCATTCCATGAAAAATACCAAGTCTGCCGGTTGCAATCGTGGCTGCTGTTTCCAATGTATCAACGCCCCTTCCTGCCGCTTCACAGCCGATCAGTCTGACATTCTCATCTTCAATAAAGTGATAAAAACTGCCAATCGCATTGGAACCACCGCCTACACAGGCTATCACCGCATCCGGCAATCTTCCTTCTTTAACAAGCATCTGATCTTTGATTTCTTTGGAGATCACTGCCTGAAAATCACGCACAATCGTCGGAAACGGATGCGGTCCCATAACTGAGCCGAGACAATAATGCGTATCGGAAATGCGAGAAGTCCACTCACGCATTGCTTCAGAAACTGCATCTTTCAGAGTTGCCGTTCCTGTTTTAACCGGAATCACCTCTGCTCCAAGCAGTCTCATACGATATACATTAAGCGCCTGGCGAACGGTATCTTCTTCGCCCATAAACACCACGCACTCCATCCCCATAAGGCTGCAGCAGTTGCAGTTGCAACACCATGCTGACCTGCTCCGGTTTCAGCGATCAGCCTTGTTTTTCCCATCTTTTTTGCAAGCAGAGCCTGCCCCAGTACGTTGTTGATTTTATGCGCACCGGTATGATTGAGATCCTCACGTTTGAGATATATTTTGGCGCCGCCAAGGTCTTTGGTCATTTTCTCTGCATAGTACAATCTGGATGGTCTGCCTGCGTATTCATTCAAAAGTTCTGTAAGCTCCCGGTTAAATTCGGGATCGTTTTTATAGTTGTTATATGCTTCTTCCAGTTCAATCACTGCATTCATCAATGTTTCGGGAATATACTGTCCACCGTGAATCCCGAAGCGTCCGTTTGGATTCGTCATAATCGTTCTTCCTTTCTGACAGCAGCAACAAATGCCGCCATTTTCGTTTTATCTTTGAGCCATCTGTCTCAATGCCTGAACTGACATCGACCGCATACGGGTTTAATTGTCTCACCGCATTTTCTACATTATCAATGGAAAGTCCGCCAGCGAGGAAATACGGTCTTTGTATGTTTTGTATCTTCTTCCAGTCAAATACAGTTCCTGTCCCTTCGCCGGAATCAAGCAAAATATAATCTGCTAAGCAGGATTCAGCATCTGTAATATCTTCTGACTCTTTTATACAAAAAGCCTTGATGATCGGTTTATCAGTAAGCGTTCTCAGTTGATTGATATCATTTTCATCTTCAGCGCCATGAAGCTGGGCAATATCAATAATTCCTTTATTTAAGAGAGCCGCAATCCGTTCAGCCGCTTCATTTACAAATACCCCAACTGCTTGAATGGTAGGAGCAAGCAGTTTTTTTAATTCTGCTGCTTCTTCAGGCGTTACATATCGTCTGCTTTTCGGTGCAAACACAAAACCAATATATTCTGGTTTCAATTCATTAGCTGCATCTATATCACACGGGCGAAACAGCCACAGAGTTTCATTTTTGTCATAACACACCTCTCAGTTCGGCAAGTTTGGCTGCTTTATTCTCTGCTCTCATAAGTGTTTCTCCGATTAAAACAGCATCCGCACCGATCTCACAGAGTTTTCTTACATCTTCGCCACAACTTACACCACTTTCAGAAACAAACAGTGCATCCGGCGGAATCAGCTTTCTGAATCTGCGGCTATTGCCGTGTCCACCGAGAAATCTTTGAGATTGCGATTGTTGACTCCTATCATACGTGCCCCGCATTTAATGCCATTCTCACTTCGCATTCATCGTGTGCCTCGACCAAAGCGGAAAGTCCCAGCTCATCGCAAATGCTGATATATTCTTTTATTTGTTCCTCACTCAATATAGAGCAGATCAAAAGCACCGCTGATGCGCCTAACACCTTTGCCTCGTAGATCATGTACTCATCCACCGTAAAGTCCTTGCGCAGACAGGGAACAGAAACAGCGTCGGCAATTTTTTTCAGATACTGGTCACTTCCGAGAAACCATTTTGGTTCGGTCAGTACCGAGATGCAGTCTGCCCCTGCCGCTTCATAGTCCTTTGCAATCTGCAGATATGGAAACTCTTGAGCGATGATTCCTTTGGATGGAGAGGCTTTTTTGCACTCGCAGATAAAAGAAAGTCCCGGTTTTTTGATTGCTTTTTCAAATGTAAAATTGCCTTTCGGCAGGGATAACGCCTGCTGTTTCAACTCTTCAAGTGATATTCTTAACTTTGCCTGCACGGTGCGCTCTCGGGCGCAGCCGGTAAGCTGATCTAAAATCGTCATACTCACACCTCCGAACGGTTGCTGACTTCAATGAGCTTATTCAGTGTTTCCAGCGCCTTACCCGAGTCAATGATTTCTGCGGCAAGTGCGATACCCTCTTTCATACTGTCTGATTTTCCACCAATGTAAAGTGCCGCGCCGGCATTTAAAAGCACAGCATTTCTCTTGTAACCTCTTTCTCCATTTAGAATGGCAAGGGTAATTTTTGCGTTTTCTTCAGGCGCACCACCCTTCAAATCTTCTTTCGTACATCTTTCGAACCCGAAATCTTCCGGTGTGATCACTGAAGATTTGAACCAGCCGTCTCGAATCTCACATATCGTGGTTGGTGCGCTCATGGAGATTTCGTCCAGCTTATCCTGCCCATACACAACCATCCCGCGCCTGATACCAAGTTGAATCAATACCTGTGCCAATGGTTCCACAAGATACTCGTCATACACACCGAGAAGCTGCATAGAAGGTGTCCCCGGATTGGTAAGAGGGCCGAGGATGTTGAACACCGTACGGAATCCCAACTCCTTGCGGATTGCTCCCACATGTTTCATTGAAGTATGATATTTCTGTGCGAAGAAAAAACACATTCCCACTTCATCCAAAAGTTCCAGGCACCTCTCAGGCTCTGCTGAATGTTTACGCCGAGGGCTTCCAGACAATCTGCCGTTCCGCATTGTGAGGATGCTGCACGGTTTCCATGTTTGGCCACTTTCATACCTCCTGCAGCGGCAACCAGAGCTGATGTAGTGGAAATATTGAAGCTGTGCGCATTATCACCACCGGTTCCTACAATTTCAAAAAGATCCATTCCTGTTTCGACCTTCATGGCATGCGCTCTCATAGCGGCCGCACATCCGGCAATTTCATCGGTTGTTTCTGCTCTGGCACTTTTGGTTGACAAGGCTGCAAGAAATGCAGCGTTCTGCGTCGCTGTTGTTTCACCGCTCATGATTTCATTCATAACAGAATATGCCTCATCGTAAGTGAGGTCTTCTTTATTGACGATTTTTACAATGGCTTCTTTGATCATGACTCATATCTCCTTTATAAAATTTCTAAGCATTTGCTTTCCATCCGGTGTCATTATGGATTCGGGATGAAATTGTACCCCGTAGATCGGATATTCTTTATGCTGCACTGCCATTACCTCTCCGTCCGCAGTGAAAGCGGTGATTTTCAGACATTCGGAAATTGTGTCGGCATCTGCTGCAAGAGAATGATACCTGGCAACGGGAGCAGTTTCAGGACAACCCGCAAACAACGGACAATTTATGTCAAATTTGACATCCGATTGTTTTCCATGCATTCGTTCTTTTGCGTAAGTAATGGTTGAACCAAATGCCGCACATATTGCCTGATGTCCGAGACAAACACCGAGAATCGGAATTTCCTTCCCGAGTATTTTTACGGCTTCAACAATCATGCCTGCATCTTCAGGTCTGCCCGGACCGGGAGAAAGAATCATGCGGTCGGGTGTTAGTTCTTTTATCTCATCAACTGTCATTTCATCATTACGGATGACTTTGATATTCGGATCTATTTCGCCAATGAGCTGGTAGAGGTTATAAGAAAAGCTGTCATAATTATCGATAAGTAAGATCATAATTCTGCCTCCTGTGCAAGTTTCAACGCTTTCAGCGAGGATCTGGCTTTGTTGATGCATTCTTCATACTCCTTTTCAGGTACGGAATCTGCCACGATCCCGGCTCCGCTCCTAACAAAAACCTTCCCGTTTTTCTTGTAGGCGATACGAATCGCAATACAGGTGTCCATATTTCCTGTGAAGTCGATGTATCCAATGGCGCCGCCATAGATTCCCCGCTTGTTGTTTTCAAGTTCTCCGATAAGCTGACAAGCCCGGATCTTCGGTGCACCGGAAAGTGTTCCGGCAGGCAATACCGCTTCAATGGCATCAAGTGCATCGTGTTTCTCTGTTATTTCACCCCGTACAGTAGAGCCAATGTGCATAACATGGGAGAATCGTTCAACAGAATGCAGTTTTTCCACCTGAACGGTGCCAAACTTACTGATTTTACCAAGATCGTTTCTGCCAAGGTCAACCAGCATATTATGTTCGGCCAGCTCCTTTTCATCTGCAAGCAGCTCTGTTCCCAGTGCTTTATCTTCCTCATCGTTTTTTCCTCTCGGTCTGGTACCAGCGAGAGGAAAGGTGTGAAGTACACCATTTTCCAGCTTTACCAAGGTCTCAGGCGAAGCGCCTGCAACCTCGACATCCGTTCCTGAAAAATAGAACATATAAGGAGACGGATTGATCGTTCGGAGAACACGGTAGGTATTGAGCAGGCTTCCTTCAAAGGGAGAAGACAGTCGGTTTGACAGCACAATTTGAAAGATGTTTCCCTCATGAATATGGTGTTTTGCCTTTTCCACCATGGCACAGAACTGTTCTTTGCCAAACAGCGATGTAACCTCTCCCAGAAGTTTTCCGCCTGGCTCCCCCCTCTTTTCTCCATTTCTAAGAAGTTCAATCAGTCGCTTCAGTTCCATAACTGCTTTATTATATCTGACCTCAACATCATCAAGCGACATATTGACAATAAGAACGATTTTTTGCCTGAGATGATCAAAAGCGATGACCTTATCAAAAAGCATCAGATCAACATCCTTAAAATCCTCTGTGTCTTTGGCGTCGCATTTCACTGTTGGTTCACTGTAACCAAGATAGTCATATGAAAAATATCCGACAAGACCTCCCGTAAATGGCGGAAGATAATCAAAGCGCGGGCTTTTATAATCTGCAAGGATCTGCCGCAGATAGTCGGACGGATGTTCGGTTTTTAATTTCAGATTTCCGATTTTCATTTCACCATCTACGCAAGTAATTTCCATCTTTGGATCAAAGCCGAGGAATGTATAACGTCCCCAGGTTTCGTTCGCCTGGGCGGATTCCAGCATATAACAGTGAGTCGATACATTTTTCAGTATCTTTATGATTTCGATGGGGGTTGTGAAATCGGAAAGTATTTCGCAGCTGACCGGCAGCACATTGTAGTTTACATCTGAAGCAATCTCTCTGACTTCAGCTAACGTTGGAAGAATTTTCATTACCTGCACCTCCAAATTGATAACATTACATTAATTTCGGTTACGATCAAGATTCTTATTTAAATTCTATATCCGGCGCACAAAAGCACCGCCAATATCTCGTCAACAGCATATTGCAACCTCCTTTTAAAAAAGCTCCTTTGACTAATATCTCTCGTCAAAGAAGCTTTATAAAAATAAAAAACGTCCCTGACAGAAGTATAGCCTCTGTCAAGGACGAATAGATGCATCTACAGTATGACTCTACCCGCGGTGCCACCTTGATTCACGGTATAACCCGTGCGCTTAGCAGGATACCAACATATCCCCGGCAACTGACGTATGCCCACACGTTGCAGAATACTCTGGGAAAAGATCCCATTTGACTGCACCCTCAGCGGTCCATTTGACAACTTGTTTCTTGCCTGATTCTCAGCACCTCAGACTCTCTGTAAAGGCATCATTGCCGTTATCTCCGCTTCACCGGTTTACTATGTTAAATTGCTTTGGATTTTAGCACAAACGAAATAATGTGTCAATGATATTTTTTACGCTTGTTAGAGAAACCTTGTTAGAGAAATATTCTACGATAATGGTAAGCTTTTGCCTAACTTTCCTTTTCAACTATATCCATTATCTTCTTTCACTATAATTTTTCTAGTTATTCACTGCATGGCGCTTCGTTCATTAACGCTTTGCCAGAGTTGCTTCCACCAAAGAGAAAGCAATAGCGCTGCCGTTGGTGCTGTTGGTGGGCTTGTCTCTGGAATGAAACAGTCCTGATAAAAATCCCATAAATATTCCTTTCTGCCTCAAAGGGCGTATAAAATTCAAAGTTTCGTCATAAAACAATCTATGCAAATGCTTGCAATCGCAAGCAAAAGCGAATATAATAAAGAAAAAAGGAGGCGATACTATGGCAAATACATCCGCTGTTTATGCAAGAATAGATACCAATCTCAAGGATAATGCTGAGAGCATTCTTTCTCAGCTTGGCATTTCTCCATCCAGTGCAATTCAGATGCTTTATAGCCAGATTGTACTGAAGAAGGGTATGCCATTTGAATTGAAACTTCCTTCTTCTAAGCCATTAGCTGTTGGTGCAATGACCAGAGAACAGCTTGATGCAGAACTCCAGAAGGGTGTTGATTCCATCAAAGCAGGAAAGGTATATTCTGCAGATGAAGTCGATGCGGCACTTGCAAAGGAGTTTGGCATATGACGGATAGCTATAAGGTCGGCTATTCTGTAGATGCACTTGACGATTTACGTGAAATCTATTCGTACATTGCGAATGAACTCCTGGCTCCGGAGACTGCTACTGCTCAGCTGGGCCACATACGAAAAGAGGTTCGTTCATTGGATTTCATGCCGGCTCGTTATGCGTTAGTTGACTGGGAGCTTGGCATTCGATGAAAATGCATCACCTTCCGGTAGATAACTTTATTGTGTATTATCTTGTTGATGACGAGAAAAGGGCAGTTACAGTAGCTCGAATATTCTACGGTGGCCGTGATATTGAAGGAATCATAAATTCAAATAAATAAACAGTAATGGAGCTTTTTGTATAAAAAACAAGGGCTCCATTTTTATATGAACAAAATTCCTCTGTCATCGTAGACAGAAGCACCTGTATTGTTTCCACAGCGGATGTCTTAACTAAATGACATTGGCGTGGTAACCGTTCTCTATTTTTTTACAAAAGAACGAGGGTATCCCTCAAGTCATTTCATGACTTTTGGGACACCCCTCGTTTATGAGAAATCCTCAACGCAGCATATATTCTTTCAGCTCCTGACGGCAGCTGATATATGGAAACAATGGGGCTTACGTCGCCCCTTGTTCAGTTTTACGATCTGTCTGTTGACCTTCTGTGTTACGATCTTCTGTCTAGCTGGAGACTGACGTCCCCTGCTTCTGCCCTGCTGCTGTTCCCGACGGTAATCCGAAGCGGAATGCCTCCATCTATGAGTTCCATATCCGCTCCGTAAAAAGCCAGTTCTTTCCGGTCAATCGTAAATTTGACTTTCTGTTCTTCACCAGGCTGCAGGAAAACTTTCCGGAACCTGATAAGTTCTTTGGCCGGCCGTACGACCGGAGCGCAGAGTGTCTCGACATAACACTGTACAACTTCCGCCCCCGGCACCTCTCCCACATTTTTCACCTTACATAATATTCCGATCTTATCTTCTCTCTCCTGTTTCTCAAGTACAGGAGGTGTAATGGTAAATCCTGTGTAAGAGAGACCAAATCCAAACGGATAAAGCGGCTCATTCGGAATATCCATATACCGGCTCGTAAAGCGGTTTTCCGGATTCGTCTCCGTCATCCGGTGTCCGGTCTTTACATCCCAGTAGCTGACAGGCACCTGTCCCACACCCCACGGTATGCTCACTGACAGTTTACCGGAAGGCGTCTCTTCTCCGTACACCAGACGGACGACAGCCTCGGCTCCCATCGTTCCCGGTCTCCAGGCAAGGAGGACAGCCTGGGACTTTTCTGCTATTTTCCGTATATCCAGCGGACGTCCTGACATGATGACCGCTACAATATGGGAGGTGCGCTCAGCTACTGCGTCAAAAAACTTCTGCTGACCTTCCGGAAGATCAAGAAATGCCCTGCTCGCCGCCTCACCGGACTGTGCTTCATGTTCTCCAAGCACAAGTACCACTGTATCCTCCGGTCCGATTTCTTCAAGGTCTGCGTATTGGTCACCGCACGATCCCGACATTTCTTTATTCTGTTCTTCTTCACCCTGAATCCGGCAGTTATCAGCCTGCCAGAGCCGTCTTTCTTCTTCTGTGAGTATCTCACAGCCCGGAACAAACCTGACCGGCAGCTTCCGGTCTCTCAGAACTTCGCTGATCGTCTCCACATCGTCGTGACGGCCGAAGATCGCCCATCTGCTCAGCAGTTCCGTCGACTCCACATAAGGGCCGGCCAGAACACCTTCTGTTCCGGTTTCAGCGGAAGCAGATCCGCATTTTTCAAAAGAACCGAGCTCTCACATGCCAGGGCAAGTGCGATCTTCTTTGCCTCCGCAGACAGCTGTTCTTCTCCCTCCATTCCTGCGAACGGATCCTCAAACAGTCCGAGTCTGTTCTTCATCACCAGCACATTCCACGCGCTTCTATCTATCAGCGAAACGGGGACATGACCTTCTTCGACCAGTTCTTCCAGATGAAACATGTATGCCGGACTCATCATATCAATATCAACTCCTGCATGTACTGCCGCATCTGCAGCCTCTGCCTGGCCTGACACTACATTCTGTTCCTCCAGCTGGCCCACAGCCCCCCAGTCGGAGATCACCGTGCCGCTGAACCCCATTTCTTTCCTGAGAATATCTTCGAGCAGCTCTTTGTTGCCGCTGACCGGTCTGCGGTCAACTGCATTAAAAGCAGTCATCACCATCGCGGGATCTGCATGCATCGCCATGCGGAACGGTTTGAGGTACTGCTCGCGGAACGTCCTCTGAGATATTTCCACGTCATTGTATTCTCTGCCCGCATTCACCGCTCCATAACCGGCAAAATGTTTCAGACATCCGGCAATGCCGGACTCCGGTATTTCTCTGCTTCCCTTCTGATCATTACCGTTTCCCTTCTGATATCCCCTGAGCATTACTGTGCCCATGACCCCGCTAAGGAAAGGATCTTCCCCGAAAGATTCCATTATCCTTCCCCATCTCGGGTCTCTGGACACATCCATCATCGGAGAAAACGTGGCCTTGATCCCCTCAGCAGCAGACTCTGCCGCGGCATGCCCCGCCATCTTCTCAACCAGTTCCGGATGAAAGGAACATGCCTGACCAAGAGGGATCGGAGCTATGGTCCTGCACCCGTGTATAACATCCGCCATAAACAGCAGCGGAATGTGATGCGGATGTTCTTTCATATATTTTTTCTGGATCGCCCTGAGCTTTTCTGCCCCGATCATACCAAGCACTGAACCGGCGTACCGGATCACCCACTGAGGCGGCTGGCCTTCCCCCACCGCCCCGGTAAGAACTGCATCCTCATCAAAGTAAATTCCGGTCAGCTGTATCATCTGTCCGATCTTTTCTCGAAGCGACATCTCAGACAGCAGCTGTTTTAATTTTCTTTCCTCCATAATCTCCTTTTCCCTCAATCAAAGTAAATTGTCTCTCCGCTCTCTGCTGAACGGTATATTGCTTCAAGAACGCGGGTTACTACCGCCGCCTGTTCCGGTTTTACGATCTGTTCCTGTCCGTCAACAACAATATGGTAGAAAAGTTCCTGTTCTACATCTGCCGCAGATTTTTCTTCGCCTGCAAAGAAAGCCACTCCGCCGCCTGACAGATCCGGTATCTCTACAGTCTGGGTGTTATGATGGATCCGGTTGATGCGAAGTCCATCTTTCATATCCGCTCCGGCCTTTGTTCCACATATGCTTGTTTTTGCCTCGTCCACATCCAGAGTATTTAAAGCCCAGGCTGATTCCAGTTCGATCAGAGCCCCGTTCTTCATCCGGATGAATCCGAACGCCGAGTCTTCTACTTTAAACTGCTCCGGATCCCAGTTCCCGAATGCATTTCCCTGATCTGTCTGCTGAGACAGTTTGTGGAACACCGCTCCGGTCACAGAAGCCACTTCATAGTTGTCCATCATCCAGAGCGTCAGATCCAGCGCATGAGTACCGATATCGATCAGCGGACCGCCGCCCTGCTCTTCTTCATTAAGAAATACCCCCCAGGTAGGCACCGCTCTCCTTCTGAGCGCATGCGCCTTTGCAAAATAGATGTCTCCCATCTCTCCGTTTTTGCACATTTCTTTCAGGTAGGCGCTGTCCGGACGATACCTGTTCTGGTATGCGATATTCAGCACTCGCCCTGTCCGCTTTGCCGTCTCCAGCATTTTCTCTGTTTCCGCATAAGTTCTTGCCATCGGCTTTTCGCACATGACATCCTTGCCCGCCTCCATGGCAGCGATGGAAATTTCGGAATGCGATCTGTTCGGTGTCGTCACATATACCACATCAAGATCTTCCTTTACCAGTTCCCTGTAGTCAGTGAATACCTTTGCGTCACTGCTGCCGAACTTTTCTTTTGTCTCCTGTGCCTGCTCCGGGATTATGTCACAGAATGCGACCACTTCATAGAGTCCGCACTTTTCCATTGCCGGAAGATGCTTTGCATTGGCAATTCCCCCGCATCCTACGATACCTGCACGTAATTTTTTCATCGTTATCTCCTCCATTTATGTCTCTTGATATTGTTTTCTAAATCACATACTGTCTCAAATATCTCTGGCTCAGAACAAGCGCTTTTTCAATCATTTCCCTTGAACTTTCAAACGCCTTGTCCTCGATCTCAATGCATGAATAACCATTGTAACCGATGTCTGTAAGAGCAGATACATATCTGCCCCAGTCCACATCTCCAAGTCCGGGGATCTTCGGAGACATGAAATCAAGAGGATAAGCCATAATGCCGCAGTCATTGAGACGTTCCGGATACAGCTTGATATCCTTATAGTGCACGTGGAATATCTTGTCTTTGATTCATAGATCGGACGGATCGGGTCTATCATCTGCCATACAAAATGCGACGGGTCGTAATTAATACCCAGACAGTCGCTGTCCAGGATCTCAAAAACTTTTCTCCACACTGCCGGAGTCGTCATAAGATTCTGACCGCCCGGCCACTGATCTGGTCCGAACAGCATCGGACAGTTTTCTATTGCTATCTTTACGCCGTTTTCTTCTGCCAGCCGGATGACCGGTTCCCATACTTTCTTTACTAAAAGAAGATTCTCTTCCACAGTCTTTGTCTGATCTCTCCCGATAAATGTGGTCACCATGTTCACATTCAGTTTTGCGCTGGCGAGAATGACATTTTTTAAATGCTCCACCGCAGCCTCACCCTTGTTCCGATCCGCATCCATCACGTTAGGATAATAGGCAAGAGCCGAAATTTCTACATTTTTTTCTTTCGCGTATCCTGAAATATGTGCGGCATAACTGTCATCGCCAAGAACCCTCTCCGCATCAATATGACTTACTCCGGCATATCTGCGTTCTGCTTTTTCCTTCTTCCAGCTCGCCACCTCTACGCACTCAAATCCATGCTCTGAGGCGAAGTCGATCATCTCTTCATAAGTAAAATCTTCGAGAATTGATGTAATAAATCCAAGTTTCATTTCTGTCTCCTTCTTCCTCCCGGCCTCTGCGCAGGAGTATCCTTTCGTCAACATTTTCACCTTAACTCCGGCATTACTCTCCTGTTATACTTCCCATGGAACCGGTTCATAATCGCCGCCCCGGCACCATTTCAGATACCGGAGAGCATGGAGCTGTCCTGTCATCTCCCACTCTCCTGAGTAAACCGGATCATGATATCCTTCGATACAGATATCATCTTCATATCCGTTTGCCCTCAGGATAGAAATAATATCGCTCCAGTTTGTGTTGCCAAAGCCCGGCATTCTGTGCCATACAAAAGTCTCCGCCCCTGAAATGCCTCCATGACGTACAGCATTCCAGTCGATAGTTGCATCTTTGCCGTGTACGTGCACGATTTTATGACACCATTTTCTGAGCTGAGAAACCGGATCTATAAGCTGTACCATCTGGTGGGTCGGCTCCCATTCCAGACCGAAATTGTCCTGTTTTACCTCTTCAAACATTGCCTCCCACGCACGTGGATGAAAACCAATATTACATGTAGCTTTTTCCCATGTTCCGTCCATAAGGCAGTTCTCTATTCCCAGTTTGACTCCGTTCTCTTTCGCCAGGTCTGCAAGTTCCCTGAATACTTTACCAAACTCGGCGAAAGATTCCTCTACAGGGCGGTCCTCAAATGCCCCTGCAAAAGTGCTTACATGATCAGCTCCGAATCTTCCCGCTGTCCTGATAACCTGCTCCAGCGTCTTCCTGTGTTCCGGATACTGGATCGGATTGCAGTAAAATCCAATCGTGCTGATGCGCTCCGGTCTTCCTTCCAGCAGCTTTTCTGTCTTTCCGGCAAGCTGTTCCAGATCTGTCCCTTCCAGAGACATATGAAAATTCAGAGAAAATGTTTCAAATCCTTTTCCCAGAAATCCCGGTAGCCACTCTTCTGCCTTGGTCCCTGGATGCATGTTCCGATCTTGATCTGTTTCATTGTTCACTCTCTCCCTTCCTCATTCAAAGTCCATAACATGATTCTTTTCGGCAGACTCGAACACTGTCTCCATCAGGCGCATTACTCTTTTTACCTCCGGAAGCTTCACTGCCGGTTCTTCTCCTCTTAAAAGTACAGCAGCGACATTTCGATGGAAATCGGCGATATCTCCGGGCACTCTCGGAAGCTCTTCTACACGGATCGTATCCTCTCTTCTTGGAGCCATCGTCTTCGTAAGTCCTGCTGCTGTCCGCACCGGAACTATTTCTTTCTCCTCTTCTGAGAAAGCCTTTACAATCTTTCCGGACAGGTCCCAGTCCTCAACAACGGCACTTCCGTTTTCTCCCAGAACGTACCAGCGGGGCAGAGAAATAAAGTTATTCGTACCTACTTCCACAAGAACTTCCAGGCCGCCTTCAAACCGGAGAACAGCGGTAAACCCGTCATCTACCTCCTGATTTGTCACATTGGTCAAAGTGGCATATACCGTCTTCAGCCTGCGTTCCCCGGTCAGACGAAAGATCTGATCAAAGAGGTGGACGCCCCAGTCCAGCACCATTCCGCCGCCGTGTGCTTTTTCTTTTCTCCAGTCTCCCGGTATTCCACGGGATCCATGTACCCGGCTCTCTATGCGGAAAATCTCTCCCATCGTCTGATCCTTCAGTATCTCCCGGACTGTCAGGAGATCTTCATCCCATCGTCTGTTCTGGTGTACCGTCAGGAACTGGCCTGTCTTTCCGGCCATGTCCTCCAGTTCTGTAAGTTCCTTCAGAGAGAGAGTAGCGGGTTTCTCTACAATGACATTTTTCCCCGCCTCCATGGCGCGCAGTGCGATCGGTCTGTGTGTGTCATTCGGTGTTGCCACAAGAATCACATCTATACTCTCATCTGCAAGCATGGCTTCTTCTGTCTCATATGTATGAAATCCTGCTTCTTCTGCAAGTTTTCTTTTTTCTTCTTTAATGTCATAAATCCCGCGAGCTCGATCTCCGGCACATTTTCCAAAATCTCGGTGTGCCATTTCCCCATGCCGCCGAAGCCGATCAGGCCATATACGATTTTATTCTCTTTCATCGAAGCACCTCAATATTTAGGGCGGCCTGACCGCCCCCTATTTTAATTCCTTATTTGCCCAGTTCCTCGTTGATTTCCTTCAGGATTTGATCGCCGCCCTGGCTCTTCCAGTTCTCTACGAAGGTATCAAACTCACTGATATCAGCTTTACCCATGATAATCTTTGCGAAAGTTTCTTCTTCCATCTTCTTCAGATTTGCCCATTTCGCTTCCATGGTTTCTGTCTGTCCGTTGTAAACATTGTAAATCGGAACATACTCCTCATTGACAAGCGGAGCGTCACCTACCATGATCGCTACCAGACGAGGCAGGTTCCCCTGTGCCAGGTCACTGTCAAGATTCCAGTATTCAAGACTAAAGTCATCATAAGGCTCTTTCTTGAGTTCCGTAATTGCTTCCATATCGTTCTTCAGCAGTTTATGTGTTGAAAAATCTACATCGTCAATGCCGACCTCTCCTGCAAGATATTGCGTCAGCACTTCATAAGATGTCTCGATCTCATCCGCATTGTCATATGCATTGTACAGCGGATAGAAATCTGCCGTTCCCATCTCTGTAGATGTTACTCCTTCTTCTACCCATGTCTGTTCGTTTGCAATCAGGTAGTTGATGATTTTAAATGCAGCTTCCGGATTTTTGCAGTCCTTGCTTGCCACAACATACTGCGTCGTCGGCTCTGCCATATGAGTATAATATTTTCCGTCTTCGGAAAGAGGTGTGAAATATGCCCTCCAGTCTGCTGAACCTGACAGAGTTGTATCTGCAAATGTATATGCACACCACCACGGTCCGAAAAAGATTCCAACTTTTCCGGCAAGAAGAGGTTCCTTGCTGTCGCTTCTGACGAGCATCTCAGGATCGATATCTCCATCAGCATAAAGTTTTGAGATATTTTCCAGTGCAGTCTTTGTCTCCGGCTGAATTGAACCATACTCTACTTTTCCGTCCTCGCCTTCCAGCCAGTACTGCGGATAAGACTGATAGCAGCTGAACAGCGGGTCAAGTCCGAACTGGTTGCCGCCGACTGCATTCATATGATCCGCATTTCCTGGTCCAAGAATACCAATCGTGTCGTCCTCTCCGTTTCCATCCGGATCCTCTGTAACAAATGCGTTTGCCACTTGTGCCAGCTCGTCCCATGTACGGGGTGCTTCCAGTCCAAGAGCATCCAGCCAGTCCTGACGGATCCACATCTCGTTCACGCCGCCTGCAGTCAGGTTCGGTGCAGGGATTGCCATAATCTCACCGTCATCGTTTGTGATACAGTCCATCAGCTCATCACCGCCGGATTCTACATAACTCTTCAGGGCGTCAGATGCATAATCATCAAAATAGTCATCCAACGGCTGTATCATATCGTATTTTAGAAGAGCTCTGTACTGAGCTGCATTTACATTCATGATTTCCGGAACTGTATTACTTCCGATGCAGAGACTCATTTTTTCATCATAGTCTGACATAGATGCAACCCAGTCGTATACTACCTCAATGTTCAGGTCATCTTTCAACAGTCTTGTATAGGAGTTGTCTTCAAACGACATTCCTTCCGGGATCTTCGCATTCGGATTCATTTTCCCGCCCAGATGTACTGTAACTGTCTCCGGATATTTTGCCAGAGGCAGATCTTCCTTTGCTGTTCCTTCTGCTTCCTTGACCGCTTCTTTCTGCCCTTCGTCAGACGACCGCCGCAGCCTGAGATCAAAGACGCGTCATAGCTGCAGTGCACGCTATAGCGATTACTCTTTTTAATTTCATAATCCATTTTCTCCTTTTCTTTTTTTACTGTTCTCTATTTTCACCGAACACTTTCCCGTATCGCTACTATCCTTTTACCGATCCCAGAGTAATGCCGGATACAAAATATTTCTGCAAGAATGGATATATGATCAGTACCGGGATCATGGCGATAAATATCTTCGCCGCGTCCAGCGACAGATTGTTCAATTTCATCGCCTGTGCGATCTGATCGACATTCATATTTGAATAATCAAGTGTTACTACCATCTGCTGTATGTATGTCTGGAGCGGATAGCTGCTCTGTCTCGTACTCAGCACCATTCCCTGGAAGAACTCATTCCAGTACTGAACGATCGTGAAGAGGGAGATCGTCGCAACCATCGGCTTTGCCAGAGGAATGTAGATGGAAAACAGATTCCTCCATGGTCCGCCGCCGTCTACAAAGCACGCTTCCTCCAGTTCAACAGGCAGATTCTTGAAAAAGTTTACTGCCAGGATAACATTGAAAACCTGAAGACCCATACCAAGAACAAGTCCCCATATGCTGTCCATGAGACCGTAATTTTTCATTGTGACATACCACGGAACAGTACCTCCGTTGAACAGCATGCAGAATACAAAGATCCACATGAAGATGTCTCTCTTCGGAAACTGTTTTTTTGTTCTTGACAGCGGATATGCTGCCAGAAGTATGCACACCATACTGACCCCGGTTCCTAACACAACTCGCTTGACAGATACGAGAAAGGAACCAAAGAAATCACTCTCCCCCAGGATCTTCTGATATGACAGGAGATTGAATCCCACCGGCCAGAGAGCAACCTGTCCTGCATTGACAGCCTCCCTGCTGCTCAGAGAGACGCAGAGGACATACCATACAGGCAGGATGCAGATCAGCGTGATCAGAACAAGGATCACGACATTTATCACATCGAATATTTTCGATCCTATACCTTTATTTTCTATCATTTACTGCACCTCCTCAGAATAGTTTGTAACCGGTAAACTTATCTGCCAGCTTATATCCTATAACGATCAAGATAACGCTGATCACCGACTTAAACAAGCCGACTGCCGTCGCCAGCGAGTACTGCAGATTCTCAAGACCTGCACGGTATACCCAGGTGTCGATGATATCACCTGTAGAATAAACAAGCGGATTATACAGATTGTAGATCTGATCAAAACCTGCGTTGAGCACGTTTCCAAGTGACAGGATCGCCAGGAGTGCGACCGTTGTCCTTATTCCCGGAAGCGTCACATGCCAGATACGTTTGAACCTTCCTGCTCCGTCTACCGCCGCAGCCTCATAAAGACTCTGATCTACCCGAGTATTGCTGCCAGGTAAACTACCGTATTGTACCCGAATCCTTTCCAGATATCTGTGCCGATTACCAGAGGCTGGAACAGTGACGGCTCCCCGAAGAAATTGATCGGATTTCCTCCGAACGCCTCGATCAGCTGATTAATTGGTCCTGTATATCCGAAGATGTTCAGAACAATCTTTGCCAGGATAACCCAGGACAGGAAATAAGGCAGATACACGATAGTCTGGATCGGCCGTTTGATCCGCTTAATGCAGAGTTCATTAAGCAGAAGTGCGAAGAGCAGCGGAATGATAATATTTCCGATAATCTTTCCGACCGCGATCACAACGGTATTGCACAGCACCTGTTTGACGTCGTTCATCTGAAACATATACACAAAATTTTCAAGCCCGACAAACTCAGAATGCAGGATTCCCTTGCCCGGATTATAGTCCTGGAATGCCATGACGATACCGAACATCGGAACGATACTGAAGAAAAACAGCCATAAGAGCGCCGGGATCAGCATAATGTAGTAATGCTTCACAAATCGTTTGATATACACACTAAGACCTCCCTTCCTTTTTGTAAACAGTTTATCTTCTACACCCATATCCTGCCAGATGATATTGTTTCTGATTTACCAAATGTTTTTTTATCACAAAAAATGTCCGATGAAAATCAGACATTTTTTCTCTCTTTTCGATATTCGGAAGGGTTACACCCATGCTCCCTTGCAAATACTCTTGCAAAATAGTGGAAATTGTCATATCCAAGTTCGGTGGCGATCTGGGTAATGCTCTTCCCGCCCTCCTCTATCCGCTCAGCCGCGGCTTTCATTTTCCTGTGTATCACATACTGATGGAATGTTTCTCCTGTCATTTCTTTAAATCTTGTGCTGAAATAACTCCTGCTCATCCCGATCTGTTCAGCCGCGTCTTCAGAGCGCAGCTCCTCCCGATGTGCTCATCCACATACAGGATGACAGCAGCAAACGCACAGATATCATTTTTCTGCGGCGTACTGCGGCATACTTCATAGATGTTTTCCCGCCAGCGGCGAACCCAGTCCAGCATCTCCTCAACCGTATCCAGCGACGGGAACTCTCCTTCCCCGCCTGACAGGATCTGAATATCGTGAAAGCTCTTTACAAAAATCCTCTCAGCACTCCTCAGACTGATTTCCTTAGTCTCCCGGCAGAGATCTTCAAATTCTTTCTCATTGAAGATCCATCCGGTGTACATCCATCTTCTGCTCAGTTCCCTGAGTTTTTCCCGGTCTTCCCCGTCTGCCTGCCCGTCTCTGCTTGTCTGCCTGTACTTTGCGCTGACCCGCTCCAGTATCTGTTCACACTCTTCCGGGGAAAAACTGATCTTCGAGATATAGTCCAACGCCCCCATACGAATCGCAGTCTGTGCATAACTGAAATTTTCATACACAGAAAAAATTACAAACTTAATATCCGGGAATTCTTCTTTACACATCTGCATCAGTTCCAGTCCATCGATCTCCGGCATATCAATATCCGTAAACACGATGTCCACCGGATGAGTACGGAGAAATTCCAGAGCCTTTCTTCCGTTCTGTACATCTCCCGCCACCTTGAATCCATACTTTTCCCAGTCCATAATAGCGATCAGGCCTTTTCTGGCAAGTTTATCATCATCAACGATCAATACGTTCATCTGCTTGTCCCACCTTATCTTCTTCCAATGTAACCTCTGTGTCCTTCCCCTTTTGTTCTGTCAGATCCCGGATCGGGAGGAGGATTGTAATCCTTGTCCCGATTCCTTTTCTGCTGTTTACAAACAGACTTGTCTGTCCATCATAAAATGATTCCAGCATAGCCTTGACGTAGCGAAGCCCGATGCCTCTGTTCTCATTCTTCCGGTATTCCCAGTCATAATCAAATGGCTGGTTGATCTCATCGATTTCCTCCTGAGTCAGTCCCTTTCCACTGTCAGAGATAGTCACGACAGCAAGATGTCTCGCCACATCTTCAAACACCTGGATACTGATCTTCTCATCGTCCCCAAGTCCATAACGGATCGCGTTTTCTACAAGCGGCTGAAAAAGCATGCGGACCGTCGGCTGGTCGAGATAGTCACCATCTTCGATATGCATCTCGATAACAAAGTCATACCTCATCTGCTGAAGGGCAATATATTCCTTTACGATCTCCAACTCCATCCGCAGCGTCGTCTGACTGCCTTCTTTGCCCAGATTATACGAAAGAAGCTTCTTTAATCTCTGCACAAACTCGCTGATATCTCTCTGGCAGCTCATCTGTGCCATCCACTGGACCGAGTTCAACGTATTGAGAAGGAAATGTGGATTGATCTGATAGATAAGTTTCTCATACTCCGTCTTCTGTATACTCTTTTCCTTTTCTACCATATTGCTGATGAGATTCTCGATCTGACACTTCATCTGTTCTACTTCCCTCATCAGGCTGTCAAACTCCGCGATATCCGACTCTTCATGCACCGCCTGAAGAGCGCCGTTTCCAATCTGTACCATTTGCCTTCGAAATTGATTCAACGGCCGGCAGATTATCCGATAAAGATAAAAAACAGACAGGGCGAAGATCAGAAACGATGCAACTATGATGAGCGTCATCCTCATTCTCCAATGGTTGATCTCATTCTGATACATGTTGTCCGGCAGCGCCACTGCATTAATGTATCCCATCTGGCTCCGGTATGCATGATCTTATATCCCTCTCTTGTCTCAACCTGGTAATCTCCCTTTGAGAGTGTTGTGGAGAAGAGTTTCTGTCCCTGTATAATGACAGGATTTGTACTGTACCGCGTGATTCTTCTCTCATCCGTCTGGATATAAGTGTAGGGCCGTCCTGCCTTATTTATTTCTTCAGGAGTTTTCATGTCCGCCTCGATCTCCGCATAAACATCCAGCCTTTTCCCGTTTCCGAAGACCACCTCTCTCATGACGGAAAAGACCGGTTCTTCGCCACTCCCAAGAATAGACGAATGGGCGCCTGTATGACATTTCCCGCGCACTCCACAACCTCGGGCAGTGAAGCATGGCTTCCGTCCAGCGCCCTGACATTCATGCCGCTGATAAGTTCCTTCTTCTCCTCCCGGTCATAATACATGACACCTACCAGTTTTGTGTTGACATAACCAAGTCCTGCCATCTCTTCCCTAAGTGTCCGCTGTTCAATAAACCTGTCAAAATTATCCGTTGCACCGAGATAACTGTCCGTCACATTTCCGACCAGCCTCCCGGACCCATGTAGTTCATAATACTGAGCATATCATAATAGGCGCCGTCAGTATTCCGCGTGATCTGATCCAGATACATCTTCATATTATCCTCTATACTGTCATTCTGTATCATTCTCAGCGCCATATAAGAGACGATTCCTGCAGCCAGAAGGCTAGTGCACTGTATTGTTGATATTTAACTAAATATTTATAGCTATTATAGCCGCTTCATGTTAAAATAAAAGAAAACGGCGGTGATTTATATGGCAAGACCAAGAAAATATGTCATTAAACTTACAGATGATGAATTGAAGACATTAAAATCTATAATTCGCAAAAGTAATACATCTA
>ENA-OQBJ01000388-OQBJ01000388.1-human-gut-metagenome-genome-assembly--contig:-NODE-388-length-23519-cov-3.116963_pt1 | contig 23519 bp, 27 predicted proteins | sample MGYA00242743_ERZ504545 | MGnify/ENA primary metagenome ERZ504545 (study PRJEB26092, sample SAMD00036252) | human gut metagenome | host: Homo sapiens | study: EMG produced TPA metagenomics assembly of...
GCTCAGAGTACGTGCCTTGTACATCGATCGAATTGCTCAGACGTACGTAAGTGTACATCGATCGATGCTCAGACGTACGTAGCTGTACATCGATCGATGCTCAGGAACGTACGTAGCTGTACATCGATCGATGCTCAGACGTACGTAGCTGTACATCACCCACTGCAGAAGCATTGTATTCCATGCCATATTTGCGAGTGACGTCACGCAACGCACGAGTAGAACTCAAGTTAGAAACTGTATTTCCCGGAGTATGCTTCAATACATAATCAGCTACTGTTACCAGCGTATATTCTTCACCATACATAGCTCCATTTTCACAGATAATAGCCAGACGGTCTACGTCAGGGTCTACCACAAAGGCTACATCACAAGTACCTTTCTTCATCAAGCCCATGATGTCACCCAAGTTCTTTTCCAGAGGTTCTGGATTATGCTGGAAGTCGCCAGTCGGTTCGCAATACAACTTTTCCACATGCTGTACGCCCAGCTGCTCCAACAACTGAGGCAGTACTACACCACCTACAGAGTTCACACAATCAATTGCCACGCGGAAATTAGCCTTACGGATAGCTTCTACGTCTACCAGTTTCAATGCCAATACGCTGTCAATATGTTTCTGGTTGTATGTATTATCTTCACGATACTTACCAATATGTTCGATATCTGCAAATTCAAATTCTTCTGCAGCAGCAATACGCAAAACCTCATTACCTTCGGCCGCATTCAGGAATTCACCATGCTCATTCAACAACTTCAAGGCATTCCATTGTCTCGGATTATGGCTGGCTGTCAGAATGATACCACCACATGCACCTTCCATAGTTACTGCAAGTTCTGTAGTCGGAGTAGAAGCCAATCCGATATTTACTACATCGAATCCCATTCCCATCAACGTTCCGCAAACCACATTCTTCACCATCTCACCAGAGATACGCGCATCACGGCCTACTACAATCTTATTTGATTTATTGGTCGTAGTCTTACGAATCAATGTAGCATACGCTGAAGTGAATTTCACGATGTCCAAAGGATTCAATCCTTCGCCGGCATGGCCGCCTATAGTGCCACGAATTCCGGAAATAGATTTAATAAGTGTCATAAATAAAGGTTTTTAATTATTTAGGTTATCTTGTCATGTTATAGGTCAATTCATAAAAACATGGATATACGGACTGAGTAGCCGAAGAAGTACCTTCACTATGCGGCACAATCAATTTCACACGTGCTATTTTCTCTGCATCATTTGTTCTTCCCGGTTTCAGATAAAGCAGCGGAATCAACCACCCAGAAGGAACAGCTACTGTTTTATACATGCCATACATACTATAAGAATCATTACGAGTAAACGAAGCCGAATAAGAATCACCGCTAATTGTCAGTTTAAAATCCTCGCCCTTGATTGTATAAGAAGTATTGGCTACGTGAAAATTAGCCAGCAAAGTATCTCCAGCTGTCATACCTAAATCAGTGCGCGTCTGGAGTGCCACTTCCACAAAACGGGCTACCATATCATAGGTTCCATCTCCCAACACAGCCTGACCAGCTCCTCGATTATCCACATGCATATAGACTCCACTTCGTCCAACAACACATATTCATTTTCTTTCGTCGTAGAATCCTGTGCAGCAAAATCAGCCTCAGAAATAACTTTTATGTCATTTTCCAAAATGTACTTATTAATGGCATCTGCCTCCTCTTCTTTCATTTCAGCATATGTCTTTCCGTTATTACAACTTTGCAGCGCCAGCATTATCAGGCAGTTACAGCCCACAGCAAATAATTCTTTTTCATCTTAATAAGCATGTTTACACGGGCAAATGTAGTAAAATGTCTATAAAACATCCTTCCTATTTTGTCCAATTATGTCTAATATTGTTCAAGAATAAAAATTTCTCACTAATTTTTCAATAACAAACTCTCATATTTCACCAAGGCCTGCTTAAATAAATCCACAGCCTCATCCATTGTACCATAAAACTCTCCTCCAGAAGCATTCAAATGCCCCCCTCCGTTAAAGAATTCTGTCGCAACCTGATTACATGGGAAAGCCCCAACCGAGCGAAGTGAAACCTTAATCATATTCTTTTCCGTATCTTCACGCAAGAATACCGAAAAGCAGATTCCCTTCATCTGAAGAGGAATATTTACGAATCCTTCCGTATCTCCTTTCACGTAACGGAATCTACCCTGCTCTTCCTTTGACAGACAGATTAAAAGCCGCAACGGAACTGAGGATATACTTGCATTTTTTCATAAAGCACATACCCCATCAAACGAAGACGACCTTCTGAATATGTATTGAATACTTTACGATAAATATCATCCTTATCAATGCCTTTAGACAGCAGTTCACTTATAATGAAATAAATTTCACGGTTATTGGAATTATAAGTAAAACCTCCCGTATCCGTCATCATTCCGGTATAAATACATTCTGCTCCTTCCAATGTAATGTCATCAAAACATCCCAGACGGCATATCAGCCTAAAAATCAATTCTGAAGTAGAAGATATTTCCGGATGTGAAATAGTCACCCTACAGAATGGTTCCGGATTCAAATGATGGTCAATCATGACCTTTCTCCCTTGAGCTGTTCTGACGGCTTCTGCCATCTGGTCAATACGAGACAAGGCATTAAAATCAAGACAACAAATCACGTCTGCTTCTGCAATCAGTTTATCGGCAAACTCAGCATATTTATCATAACGGATAATATCTTTTGCTCCAGGCATCCATCGTAAAAAGTCAGGAAAACGCATTAGGCACAATTACATTTACAGTCTTGTCATGTACAGACAAAAAATGATACAAGCCCAACGAAGAACCCAACGCATCTCCGTCAGGAGAAACGTGAGTCACAATCACCACTTTATCAGCCCGTTCAAAATAAGCCTCAACTTTATCAATATGGGCCTGAAGAATTACTTTTGACAACATATTCTTTTTCTTAAACTTACACTTTTGAAAGGAGCAAAAGTACAAATTTATTTTTAGAAACTACAGCACAACAGAATAAGAACCGTGAATAGAAAGGTCTGTATAAGATATTTTAAGTAATTGACATTCCCTTATAAGCTTTTCTCGGAAAGCATCACTCAATGAACTGTCCAAAATAACCTGCCGAATAACAAACAGTTTGTCCAACTGTGAAAGACTCCCCTTAAATCCCCTACAGATATATGCATATTCCAAAGGTAAACGTAATGAAGACTCACATGTTCTCCAGCGAGCATCATCCAGTACTGCAATATGCACATTTCTGATACATAGCAATCCCGTTTCAGAGCGATGAGTAGAAACACAATCTCTTTTACGGGTGTATACTTCCGAGCGGAAAAAGTACAACTGTTCCGGAGCTTCACCTGTATATTCCACACAAGACACCACTACAAACAGATTGCAAACCATCAGTAAACGAATCCAGTCAGAAGCCTTACGGTGTATACCAGATGCCCAGCATAAATAGAAGCAAATAATTACCGCAGTCAGCAGACAGGCCTGAGAAGAGGATAAATAAACAGAAGTAATCTGAGACCCGTCCAGTTGCTGAACCCACCGGGTGGATTCATTCAAAACCGATGTACACCATTCCAATAAGGTCATCACCGTACTTCCCACCATAGGTACGGAAGCTACACATAATGCAACCAGCGTCAACATCAGTATTCCACCTGCCAATATAACAACAACCAGATTGGCCAGTAGAAAATAAGTCGGAAAACTTCCGAAATAATACAGAATAAAAGGTAGCGTACCTAACTGAGCCGAGATAGATAGGCTGAGTGTGTTCCACACATAACGCAACACACAATTTTTTATGCATAACCAACGTGAAAACAAAGGATAAAAACGCCAAAAATAGAAAAGACAGCTGTAAACGAGAGTTGAAAACTTATATCAAAAAGAAAAAACGGATTATATATCAACATCAGAAAAGCAGCCAACACCAAGGAATGCATACCCGAAAAACGCTCCTCTGAACAAAATGAAGCAAAAGTATATAAACTATACATTACTACTGCACGTACCACCGACGAACTTAGCCCGGAAATAAAGCAAAAAGCCATAACAAACAGACTACCAGAAAAGCTAAAATCTTACGCCCATGCTTTAAATAAGTCAACGGATAAAACAACCACAAAAGAATACACGAAAGAATACCCACATGCAGTCCTGATAACGCTAATACATGACTGACCCCAGCTGCACTATACATTGCTTTTAATTCAGGAGTCAAATCCGTTTTCTCCCCAATAGTCAACGCCGATACTACAGCCTGCACGTCCTGATCAAATCCCCAACTCCGATATACATCCACAACCTGTTGTTGACACACCTTTGCCAACTGGCTGACAGATAATGAACGAGGTTTTCCCGTACAACGCCAATTCCCGGCATAAGCCAAAGCCGTTCCGCTAATACTCTTTCGTAAAAGATAGTCACCGTAATCGAATCTTGTCAGTTCTTTCCCAGAAAAAGGATACGAAACTTTTGCATAAAAACACACACTGTCTCCACAAGCCAAAGGTTTTGATAAAGAATCCGGCATCCATGACAAAAGAATATTCCGGTCTATTCTTTTCCAGTTTCCGTTTGACAACCGTTGGACATCTACACGCACTTCCGCCCGAAATGTTTTCCCCCTGACTTCCGGCACACTTTCCACTATACCTTTATATATAGCAGGCTCTCCATCCCAATCATATTGCACTGTTTCTCTTTGATGGACTACCGATATTCCTCCCCATAAGAAAAAAGCCATGCCAGCCATCACTCCAAAGAGCCAGCGCCATCTCCATCGGGAAAACCAAAACACTCCTCCGCAAACAATAACCAAAAGTAACCATATCGCAACCCAATATGACCATGAAAAATTTTCCGCCACAATGTGTCGAATAAAAATTCCGGTTGCCAGACAAATAGTCAACCGGAACAATGGGTATGCTATTAAAGAATGCAAGGCTCCCAATACTTACTCCACATATTTCAATTGCTGAATAGCTTTAATCATGTCTGGAGAATTAAATACAGAACTGCCGGCCACCAGCACATCTGCTCCAGCGCGCCGCAGAAGAGGGGCATTTTCCTGATTAACACCTCCATCCACCTCGATAAGGCAGAAGCCCCGTTACGCGTTATCATTCGCGAAGCTGCGCAATCTTTTTAAATGTATTAGGAATAAATTTCTGGCCACCGAATCCTGGATTGACACTCATCAGCAACACCATATCCACCTCTGTGATAATATCCTCCAATACAGATATCGGAGTAGCCGGATTCAGCGTAACTCCCGCCTTCATTCCAGCTTCCTTAATCTGCTGGATAACGCGATGCAGATAAGGACAAGCTTCATAGTGTACATTCATCATCATGGCTCCCAAATTCTTTACTTCACGAATAAATTTTTCCGGCTGCACAATCATCAGATGCACATCCAACGGCTTCTGACTAATTTCAGCCACATATTTTAATACAGGAAAACCAAATGAAATATTGGGCACAAACACACCGTCCATAATGTCCAGATGCAACCAGTCCGCCTCACTTTGATTTATTTTTTCCAAGTCACTCTTCAAATCAGCAAAATTTGCAGAGAGCAAGGAAGGAGCTACCATAATTTTTTCCATCGATTTATTTTAGTTAATCAGATTCTTTTCAACAAAGATAAGCATCTTTTCTAATAAATCAACTATAAAAACTTATTTGGTCACATTGAAGCGTAAGCCTAACTGCAAATTAAAATTAAGAGGGTGTTCTTTTCGTATGGTTTCTACTCCGCTATGGTCATCAAAATAATATGCAATTCCGGGCTCTACATATAATCCAAAACGTGAGGTAAAATTCACTTGCGCTCCGGCTGCTGCAGTCACTGACCACTGAAGCGGATCCACATCCAATGATGTGTTCTCAGACGTACGATTACCTCCATTCGTCACGGTAACAGTTTCCAGCTTACCTGATACACATTTCTCCATTACTCCTCCGGCAGACGCATATACAGAGAGCCAGCTATTTTTCCAAATAGAACGATGCAGTTTTACCGGTATACCCACATAATGCAATTTCTGAGTTTCTTCCACATACGATTTGGAACCGGAATGAATATCTGAAGATAAAAGTGTATAATTTAATCCTGTTTCCAATGCCCAGTCTTTATGAAAATGCCAAGCAACTGTCAGCCCCACCGTGACAGGCATATGATGTTTCACACTCGTCTGAGGAGTTTGTATCGCATTCTCCAACAAAACCTGACTGTAAGCCAGTCCTCCATTACTTATTGGAGACATATTCAAATCAGAAGAAGTATAATAAGCCGAACGAGCCACAAAACTACCCATTCCATCAAATGTATTCAACGAGCTATAAGGCGTATTGCCTGCTCCAACTCCAACCGAGAATCCAGAAGACTTATCCGACTTATTTTTCAGTGCCATGGCATTACGTTCCATACGTTCACGATCAGCTGCCCGATTTTCTTTCATGCTTCTGCTTCGTTCTGTTGGTGTTCTGGTAACCTCTTGTTCTACATTCACATTCTCTTTCGCCACTTCTTCAGGTTCTTCCTGATCCATTTCCGAAATAGCAGAAACTGGATCTACCTCTTCTTTATTCTCCACAGACTGTATAAGCGGAGTATGAGCTAAGAGAGAGACTGATTTTCAGAAGATGTTTCTACAAGCTCAGTTTCTGCCATCCGCTCCTCTTGAAGAGGCACATACTCTGGCAAAGGAGTATCCTTCACCTTTACGGCCAGTTCCTGATTACGAAAATCAGCCTGCGGAGAAGACCAGAACCAATATGTCAGTGAAGACACCAGCAGCACCAGCACCGCCGCAGCCACTTGCCAACGTCTCCATAGAGGAATTACCTTCGGAACTTTAGGTTCTTCCAGTTCCTTGGATAACTTATCCCAAAGCCCCTCAGGAAGAGGTTCAGAATAGCCCTCCATCTGGTTACGTAAATTATCTATCCATTCTTTCTCGCTCTTCATTGCCTATAATTTCTTTCTATATTCATTTATTTTCTTTGCCAATAAAGTCTTTGCACGATAAAACTGAGAAGAAGAAGTATGCTCAGTTATTCCCAGCATCTGCGCAATTTCCTTATGACTTTTATCTTCAAACACATATAAGTTGAATACCGTACGATACCCATCGGGAAGTCCAGCAATCATCTTCATCAATTCAGCTTGAGGAATATCACCCACTCCCTCATCATCCTCTTCCGTATCAGGCAACTGCTCCATCAAACTTCCTGCTGAGCCAGTTGATTGCGTTTTCGCAAATACCCCAACGCTTCATTGACCATCACACGCGAAAGCCAAGCTTTTAAAGAACCTACACCTTGATAAGTAAACTGCCCAATTGATTGGAATATCCGGACAAACCCATCATGTAACACATCCTCTGCAGCCTCCCGGTCCCCGATATAACGAAGACAAATAGCCATCAGCGAACCGCCATACAGCTCGTACAACTCCTTGCGAGCCTGATTATCTGCCAGCTTGCATTTCGACGCTAATTCTTCTTCTGTCATATTCAGCTTATCGTGCTTTGGTTAATAAATGATGAATACACAAAAATACTGCACCTTTTTCTAATTAAAATCGTCATTAAAATGTTTTTAACTAAAAAAGGTGCAGTATCCGAAAATCATTTCATTTATTTACATGAAAAATCCAACTAAATTATGAGATATACAAAATACATCACATACATACTTTTACTTCTACTATACGGACACTTTTCTTCTTGTTCTGTTGAAGAAGAAGACCAACTTCTACTATTCTCAAGCAGTGGCAGCTTTTCCACATTGGGAACTGTAGTAAACACCGAACAACTCACAATAGACTCTGACACTTATGGTGCTTTACTTCCCGTTAACACCCATATCTTTACAGACAACAAAGTGAACATCTTAGGCCAAAGAGTTTTACTAGAAGTTTTATTTCTTGATAAAAATAAACAAAACAATAATTCTGAAGCTAAGAAAGTAGAAATCATCAGCCTTTACAAAGTACTGACAAAAGATGCTGATTGTATAACTCCTGAAGAAACAGTTGAATCAATCAATGATATATTCGGCACAGCCCCGATATGCATTACTTCTTCCAGTATCAGCAAAGAACACCTGAATATCCAATATGAAATTGGAGGAAATAACAGCAACATCAGCCATCGTATCAGTTACTGGTTCCACAAAATGCCCATCTGGATGAAAATGGATTGCTGCCGGTAGAGTTACGCCATAACCCGGGAGCAGACTTGCAAATCAACTCCTATTGGGGAGTAGTTTCCTTTACGCTTTCCAGCATTCCGCAATATCAGGACTCTGCTTTCAAGGGTTTCCGCATTCTATATAAAATTAAAGAGGGCGACGATATACATACCGTCACCCTGCACAAATAAATATTGCCATATTCTTTATTCTACAAAGGAATTTTCCACGTGGCGGTACCCGCGAAGGAAGTCAGCTACCTCCATTCGTTTCTTACCTGCCAGCTGCAAAGACAGCACTTTGACAAACCCGTCAGTAGAAGCAATCTGAAAACATGTCTTCTTATCGGTTACAATGCTGCCGGGCTTCAGATTATGTGCGACAAAGACTTTCTCCATTTCAAAAATCTTCAATGCCAACGGAGCAGCATCACCCTGATGCAATTTCGTCCATGCAGCAGGATATGGAGAAAGACCACGTACAAAATCATATACCTTTTTCACTCCGGCCTGCCAGTCTATACGACAAGTTTCCTTGAAGATTTTAGGAGCCGGACGAAGTTCCGTAGCAGCAGCCAACTGTTCCTGTGGAATGGTCTTCACATTTCCTTCCAGGATGGCATCCACTGTCTTCACCACCAGGTCTCCCCCTAAGTGCATCAGCTTGTCGTACACAATCTCCACATTATCCGTATCCGCAATGGGCACACGTACCTGATCAATAATCTCACCCGTATCAATCTCATGCTTCAGGAAGAAAGTAGTAATACCTGTTTCTGTTTCACCATTGATTACCGCCCAGTTGATAGGAGCTGCGCCACGATACTGCGGAAGCAAAGAGGCATGCAGATTGAATGTACCCAAACGCGGCATGTTCCATACCACCTCCGGCAGCATACGGAAAGCTACCACAATCTGCAAATCCGCTTTCAAGTCTCTCAGCTCGGCCAGGAAATTCTCATCCTTCAGCTTTTCCGGTTGAAGCACCTTCAATCCTTGCGACACGGCATACTGTTTCACCGGGCTCGGCTGAAGCACGCTGCCATGCCGTCCCATCGGCTTGTCGGGCATGGTGATGACCCCCACCACCTGATAGCCTCCTTCCACCAGCCGTTTCAAACTCTCCACGGCAAATTCAGGAGTGCCCATATATACAATTCGTAAATCTTTCTTCTCCATATTTCTTTTCGTTGTTTATTCTGCTGAAAAATCCACCATCACCTGACGATAAGTAGAAAGGATGCGCGATTTGGATACAAAACCGATATACTTGTTGTCTTCGTCTACCACCGGCAAATTCCAGGAGCCCGTCTTATCAAACTTATCCATCACGTCTTCCATTGAATCTGTCGTAATAATGCAGGCTTTTGGAGTGACCATAAAATTCTCTACCCGGTATTTGTGATACAATTCCTGACGGAACATGATATTGCGAATGTCGTTCAGTATTACCAATCCAATCAATTCATTGCGTACATCTACCACCGGAAACAGATTACGGCCGGATTTCGAAATGGCCTTCACCATCTCTGCCAAATCCATGTCCGGACGAACTACCTGAAAATCTGTCTCAATGACAGTTTCCATACTCATCATGGTCAAAGCCGCCTTATCTTTATGATGCGTAATCAATTCTCCACTCTTCGCCAGACGCATGGAATAGATACTGTGCGGTTCGAACACGATAATGGTAAGGTACGCGCAGACCGACACAATCATCAGCGGCAGGAACAAACCGTATCCACCGGTCAGTTCAGCTATCAGAAAGACTCCGGTCAAAGGGGCATGCATGACGCCCGACATCAATCCCGCCATTCCCATCAGGCAAAGTTCTTTTCTGGAATGTATGTACCTCCCAACTGGAACTCATTGCACACATAGGAGAACACAAAGCCGGCAATACATCCCAAGAACAAGCTCGGTGCAAAAATACCACCGCAACCGCCACCACCGTTGGTCGCGCTCGATGCGAAGACTTAAACAAGATAATCAACAGCAAATACACCACCAACAGCTGTGAGTTTCCGTAGAAAAGAGAGTTGTTCATTACCGTGTCCCATTCGGCATTCGACCGGCCGTTGAGCAACAGGGAAATGGTGTCATAACCTTCACCATACAACGGCGGGAACAGGAAAATCAATATACTCAGCATGGCTCCTCCAATCAGGAACTTCACATACGGACTGTTGTAACGGCGGAAAATATTCTCAATCCAGTTCATGGAACGGGTAAAATACCAGGCCACCAGTCCGCAGAAAATGCCCAATGCAATGGCGTATGGAATACGTTCCAAAGAGAACGGATAATCCAAGTGAAACTGGAACATGGCTTCCGTACCTGTGAGCAGATAAGAAACAGAAGCTGCCGTCACACTAGTAATCAGCAAGGGAAGCAAAGAAGCCATGGTCAGGTCAATCATCAGCACCTCCAGCGTAAAGACCACACCGGCAATCGGTGCCTTGAAGATACCCGAAACCGCCCCGGCGGCTCCACATCCCACCAGCAGCATCAGCGTCTTGTGGTCCATACGGAAAATACTGCCCAGGTTCGAACCAATGGCAGAACCGGTCAGCACAATCGGCGCTTCGGCACCGACCGATCCACCACAACCGATGGTAATGGCCGAAGCAAAAACGGAAGACCATACATTATGCCGCTTGATACGGCTTTGCTTACGCGAAATGGCATACAGAATTTTGGTCACACCATGACTGATGTCGTCACGCACCACTTTTCGAATGAACAGTCCGGTCAGGAAGATACCTACCACCGGATACACCAAGTACAACCAGTTTACTCCTGTAGAATCAAAGTTTTCTGTCAGGAACTCCTTGATATACTCTACCAGGAACTTCAACAGACAAGCGGCCAGCGCCGTGCAGATTCCCACTAAAAAGCTTAAAATCAATACAAACTGCTTGTCCTTTATATGTCTCTCCCTCCAACGGAGAAAGCCCTGGAGCAAGCTGTTCTTCTCGTCTACAACTTTCATGAAAGAAAAAATTTATTCTCTAATAATTTTTACCACGCCCCCTTTGCCTAATTTGACAATGCTGGAGGGTTTGGGGTGACCGGTTTCTTCCCGACGGTAATCCACCACATAATCTACCGCCTGCTTGATTTCTTCCGTAATTTCACTGAACACGGCCGGTGCAGGTTGTCCGCTGATATTGGCAGACGTAGATACAATGGCTTTGCGGAAACGGAAGCAAAGTTGTTTGGAAAACTCTTCCGAAGTGACACGAATACCTACACTGCCGTCGGCTGCAATCAGATTCGGAGCCAGATTTCTCGCTCCGTCGTAAATAATGGTCAAAGGTTTCGTAGTCATTTCAATCAAGTCCCATGCTACGGAAGGCACATCCTGTACATAAAAATCCACCTTCACCGGACTGTCTACCAGCACCAGCATCGCCTTGCTGTCAGCCCGCTGCTTTATTTCAAAAACGCGTTTCACCGCCTCTTCATTCGTCGCATCACATCCTATTCCCCACACGGTATCCGTCGGGTAAAGAATCACTCCCCCCTTCTGCAATACCTCGCAGACTTTCTTAATCTCATCTTTCATCATATTTCTTTATTTTTTGCTGTCAAAAAAGTCATCCAAACAATTTTACAAACAGCAAAAATACAAATGATTTTTAGGATATCCCAAGAATGTTTTGTTTTTTTGCAGAAAAGCTATCCACTCATTCATGCATACCGAACGAAAAATTATCCACATTGATATGGACGCTTTCTATGCGTCGGTCGAACAGCGCGACCACCCGGAACTACGCGGAAAGCCCATCGCCGTGGGGCATGCAGAGAAACGAGGAGTGGTAGCTGCCGCCAGCTATGAAGCCCGTAAATTTGGCGTACGTTCGGCCATGTCTTCACAAAAAGCGAAAAAACTGTGTCCGCAACTGATTTTCATGGAGGGACGGATGGAGGTTTACAAAAGTGTGTCTGCACAGATACATGAAATCTTTCACGACTATACCGACCTCATCGAGCCTATCTCGCTGGACGAAGCGTTTTTGGATGTCACGGAAAACAAGAAAGGAATTCCATTGGCGGTGGATATAGCCAAAGAAATCAAGCAACGCATCCGCCAGGAACTTCATTTAGTGGCCTCAGCCGGTGTATCCTACAATAAATTCTTAGCCAAAATCGCCTCCGATTACCGAAAGCCTGACGGACTTTGCACCATTCACCCCGACCAGGCCGATGAGTTTATCCGCCGGCTGCCTATTGAAGCTTTCTGGGGAGTGGGCCCCATTACGGCCAAAAAGATGCACACCTTAGGTATTTATAACGGAGAGACCCTGCGTAAATGCTCGTTGGAAATGCTGCAACGGCAGTTCGGGAAAAACGGATTGATTTATTTCAACTTTGCCCGTGGTATGGACGACCGTCCGGTAGAAGCTGTACGCATCCGCAAATCTATCGGCTGTGAACATACATTGGAAAAAGACCTTTCGGCAGAAATGTCACTCATCATCGAGTTGTATCACGTGGCACGCGAACTCACCGACAGGCTGAAAGCCAAAGAGTTCAAAGGGAATACCCTCACGCTGAAAGTGAAGTTCGACGACTTCTCCCAAATCACCCGCAGTGTGAGTGTGGAACGGCCGCTCCAACGCCTGGACGACATTCTTCCACTGGCTAAACGGCTGCTGAAAGGAGTGGACTACAGTCAGCATCCTATCCGCCTGTTAGGCTTGTCGGTATCCAACCCGAAAGAAGAAAATGGTATGAATGAGCACGTTAGTTCCGGACCTGTTCAGTTGGAACTGGAATTTAAAGATGATTATATTTAAAATACTCCCCACGTAGAGAGTAACTCATACACATAAATCCAACCGATAACTATTTCGAACTTTTAAACAAATCGGCAGGCAAAAAAACGCAAGTGCGTTCAATCTAAAACGCAAGTGCGTTTGACTTGAAACACAAGGACGTTTGACCTTAAACGCAAGTGCGTTTTAATTTGAACGCAAGGGCGTTTTGAAAGACAAGAAAAACGGCCCCTAAAGGGAGGAGAAAAAGACGAATCTTGACGGGTTGCCGGGGTTGGCAGGCATTTTTATAAAGTATATATACGCGGAGTGTGGAAAAATACAACGCTTATATTTTTCCACACCTGTATATAGAAAGTTAAAAAAACCGGTGACAACCCCGACAACCCGTCAAGAAAGTGCCTGGAAAGGGCATAAAAAAGCGGTGCGCATTTTCTGCCACCGCTCTTATTTACATTTTTTAATCAATGCGTATGTACGATTTCCGTAGGAGCCATTTCGGCATTACGCTTTTCGGTCTGCGTCACCACATTGCGTGCCAGCTCCATAAAGGCCATACCGGTCATGGAGTTTTCGTCGAGGGCAGCAGGTGTTCCTGCATCACCACTCTCGCAGATGCTCTGCACGATAGAAATCTGTCCGAGCAACGGCACATTCAACTCTTCTGCCAGACGCTTGGTTCCTTCCTTACCAAACAGGTAATATTTGTTTTCCGGAAGTTCTGCCGGAGTAAACCAGGCCATATTTTCCACCAGACCGAGAATAGGTACGTTTACCTTGTCGTTGGTATACATATTGATACCTTTACGCGCATCGGCCAATGCCACCTGCTGCGGCGTGCTGACAATCACGGCTCCCGTAATGGCCAATGTCTGCAACAAGGTCAGGTGAATGTCGCTGGTGCCCGGAGGTGTATCCAGCACGAAATAGTCCAAATCACCCCAGTTGGCATCTGCCACCAACTGCTTCAGGGCGTTGCTGGCCATACCTCCACGCCAGAGAGTAGCCTGATCGGGGTCTACAAAGAAACCAATGGAAAGCAACTTAATGCCGTATTTCTCTACCGGTACAATCAAATCACGTCCGCCCACTTCTTCTGCATACGGACGGGCGTCTTCTACCTGAAACATCTTCGGAACAGAAGGACCAAAAATATCGGCATCCAACAAACCTACCTTATAGCCCAGCTTAGACAGAGCCACAGCCAAATTGGCGGCCACAGTAGACTTTCCTACTCCTCCCTTTCCAGAAGATACCGCAATCACATTCTTCACCTGCGGCAGCATCTTGCCCGGTTCCGGACGAGCGGCCTGCTTGCTTTCGGTAGCAATCGTTACCTCTACCTCTTTCGATACATACGTATGAATAGCGGTTTCGGCCGACTTGACTACCGACTTCATAAACGGATCGGTCGGTTTCTCAAAAATCAGCGAGAAACTCACCTTCATACCGTCAATGCGAAGATTGTCGGCCACCATCTCCGCTTCTACAATGTTTTTTCCGTTACCCGGATAACGCACTGTGGCCAGTGCGTCCATAATCAATTTCGGATAAAGTGTCATATCTTTTTTCAGTTTTGAATCATTTGCTTGTTTTCAGTCCGCTGCGCTTACTCCGGTTATAGCTCCGGTAATCGTCCAGCTCAATCTCCACATCCGGTTCCTGTAATTCACCCTCCTGCGGCAAATGGAACTGAATGTACTTGATATTCAGTCCGCGGTCTAGCCACTGCTGTTCGTAATAGGTACGGATACTGAGAATATCATCGTCCATACCGGAATGATACAAATCGTCAGTAATAAATTCTACCGGAAAATGATTGGTTTCAATCATGTACTTCGTATAGGTAAACATAAAATTACTGTCCGTTTTTAAATGTATCAACCCGTCCGGTACCAAGAAACGACGGTAACGGTTCATAAAATAGGTAGATGTCAGTCGCTTAGTCGCTTTTTTCATCTGAGGGTCCGAGAAAGTCAGCCAGATTTCGCTTACCTCTCCCGGAGCAAAGAAACGGTCAATTATCTCAATGTTCGTCCGCAGGAAAGCCGCATTCTTCAATCCTTCATTCAATGCTTCCGTAGCTCCGGTCCACATACGTGCACCTTTTATATCTATTCCAATAAAGTTCTTGTCGGGATAGCGACGTGCCAGCCCCACGGTATATTCTCCACGCCCGCAACCCAATTCGAGCACAATCGGATGGTCATTCTTGAAAAAGTCCCGATTCCAGTTACCTTTCATTTCGAACGGCACATCATCCACCACCGAATACGGATATTCAAACACATGCGGATATTCCGCCATATCTGCGAATTTCGCTAATTTTCCTTTTCCCATATTTTCGTGAAACGTTTCCTTTAATCGATGCAAAGGTAAAGTTTTTCAATGTAATGCACAACTTTGACCAAAATTACCCTCAAAAAGTGGAAACGGGAAAAGGAATTTACGTTAATATAACAAAACTGCAATTATGAAAAGAAACATCTTTTGGACAATACTTTTTTTACTGACGGGTGGATGTACAAATGAAATGATTGAAACCAGCCACCACACATTACACATCAAAGGCAATGAAATAGGGTATTTCAATTCTCATTCACACAGCAGACTCAGTGAAACAAACGAAACATTACCCACAAGAAGCAATATAACCTTTTACAGCCAAGGAGGTATCCATGCCGATGAACTTCTGTTCACCTATAACGGAACTGCCTGGGAAGGAGACACCGACCTGAAATGGGAGGACGCACAGCAGCAAGCCATCACAATGTCCTACTATCCTCCTTTGTATCGAAGCCATCAGTCTTTCTATCAGGAAGGTAGTTTATGTGACCAGCTTTACGCCTCAAGCACTACCACATATGGAAATGATATCAATCTATCTTTCCGGCATTTGTTTGCACGTATCATATTCAATGTATCCAGCCAACTGAACAGCCTGATTGACCAAATAGAATTTATTCCCTCCCTATCTGTCATAAATATTACGCCTGAAACAGGAGAAATATCCTGCCAGCAATCAGACACCCCCATTCTTATGAAAAAAGACGACGGAGGTGCATACGTTTTCCTGATTCCTCCAGCCACTTTATCCATTGCCATACGCATTCATACTACCACAGGAGAAGTGCATGAAACGCAACTGAATGAATACACCTTTGCATCCGGCCACGAATACACGTGCCCCATAAAGCAAAGCGGTGAAAGCCCCGGAATTTCCACTGTAGAAGATTTCATCGCCTTCACTCATCTAATCAACGGAGAAAGCTACGAAGGCAGAAGTCTGGAAGAATTTGGCGAAAAGACTGGAGAAACCATGACCTATTACCTGCTTAATGACTTGACTTTTACAGCTGAAGAATCAGCGCAAATTCAAATGATTGGAATGTATGGCACAAGCAGCACCTCACAAAAAAGACTATTCAATGATGTGTTCGACGGACAAGGGCATAGTCTGAATGACTTACAATACACCAACCCGACCAGCGGCTATTATTATTCCGGTCTTTTCAGTGGAATATCCGCCGAAGCAACTATCAAAAATTTAATCATAAACCAGGCTGTATACAATAATCCAGATGATACCAACAAATCATCATTTCTGGCAGGTATCAACAAAGGAAAAATAGAGAACTGCATCATACGCAATTGCCAGATTGAACAAATTGATAAAAAGAACGAATTCGGGAGTATATCTTCCCGTAACGAAGGAAATATCATAAATTGTCATATAGGCAACATCAATCTAAAAATCGCGACTAATTATGGTAATGGAATTACACGTTATAATTATGGTGGAAAAATTATGAACTGTGCCGTCAGCAATTGTAACTTCAGCAAAGTACAATTAGGAGGTGGACTTATTTGCAACAGAACCCGAGATGGAGAGATACAGAATTGCTATATCACAGGGAGTGCAAGCAGCACAAGCAGATGTAATGCTATCAGCCTGGTAGCAGAAGAATCCAACATTATTCGTTGTTGTTTCTATCCGCAAGCATATACGAAGGCCCCAGTTGGCACCAATTATACGAGTTCACCCTCCGATTCTCTCATGAAATATGGGTCTCAGCAATCTATTACAGAAGAAACATTGCCCCAAGTATTAAACCAATGGGTATTAGGCAGCGGCTCCCAACTTCATCCCGACCTCTCTTTCTGTCTGTGGAAAAAAGGAGAAAGCCTGCCTGCCATCCTTGTATCCCCATAATTTTTCTAAAAATAAAAAGAAGGTATCTATAAATATTGTATTTTGCGTCAAATGCAAAAATTGAAACCATGAACAATAAAAAATTTATCATCACCATCATTATATTGGCTGTCATTGTGGCTGCAGTATCATTCTTTGCCGTAAATGAAGCCCGTAAAAACAAAGAAATGAGTCAGCTCTTTGCGGTGGAAAAACAAGAAATGGAAAATGAATACAGCACGTTTGCTACCCAATACGATGAATTGCAGATTCAGATAAATAACGACTCCTTGCGTGAGAAACTGGAAAGCGAGAAATTGAAAACACAGCGCTTGCTGGAAGAGTTGCGTCAGGTGAAGACCAGTGATGCAGCCGAGATTATGCGACTGAAAAAAGAATTGAAAACCGTACGGGCCGTATTGCGAAGCTATGTAATGCAAATAGACTCTCTGAACAAAATCAATGCTGCCTTAATGCAGGAAAATCAGGAAGTAAAAAGTAAATATACTGCTGCTACTGCACAGATTTCCAATCTGTCACAAGAGACAAAGAATCTGAACGAAAAAGTTACACTGGCCGCACAGCTGGATGCTACCAACATTCAAGTGCAGACACTGAACAAAAGAGGACGCGAAACAGAGCGCGTAAAGAATATCAAGAAAATCGCTATTTCATTTACTATTGTCAAGAATATTACTGCACAAACAGGTAACAAGACCCTCTATATTCGTATTGCCAAACCGGATAACGAGATACTAACCAAGAATCCGGGCAACCAGTTTAAGTTTGAAGACCGTAATATCAGCTATTCTATTAAGAAATACATTGAATATACGGGTGAAGAACAGAGTGTCACTGTATACTGGGATGTAGAAGAATTCCTGCCAGCCGGTACATACCATATCTATATATTTGCCGACGGCAATATGATTGGCCAGGGTTCATTCCGCATGAAATAATTTTTAAGCACATGAGAAAGCACATCAGTCACCTGATATACAGCTGCCTTACACTTATGGGGGTGCTATCTTCCTGCGGAGAAGACCGCTCGGGAGAATATTATGCCTTGATTGCTACCAAGACATGGATTTACGAGGTGATGCAGGAAAACTATCTTTTCTATGAAGATATTCCGGCAGAAGAGAAACTGGACTTTTTCAAGAAGCCGGCAGAGTTTCTTACTTCAGCCGCATCTTCCAAAGACCAGAAAAACGGGTATGTGTTTTCTCATGTAGACTCCGTGTTTACTACCTCGCGTGCCACCAGCACCTATCCTTGCTTCGGTTTTGAAGCGGCCTTGGTACGTACTGACGGAGGAACAAATGCGCTGAGAGTATTGTACACACAACCTAACTCGCCAGCAGAAGAAGCCGGACTGAAACGAGGCGACTGGATTATTGCCATAGATAACCAGAAAATATCCACAAGTGATTATTCCACTTATATCACCCGACCGACAAAAGCGTACAGTTTTACATTGGGTAAATACAATCCTTATCCGGAAGATGTGGATGACCCGGAATTCAACTACATAGAATTCGATACGCTAGGGGTAGTCCAAATGCCTGAGCCTCGTTATGTAGAAGAGCAGGATGTACTTAAATCTGGCATTATTTCTGCAGGTACACGAAAAGCTTTTTACTTGTTATATAACGAATTCGGAGAAAGCACTGATGCTCTTAAGGAAGTTTTTTCACAATTGAACGGACAGCAGTTTGACGATATAATCCTGGATTTGCGTTATAACCCGGGAGGATACGTAAACACATCTCATCAGCTTTGCTCAGCTTTGGCTCCAGCTACGGCAATAGGGCAGCCTTTCCTAAATATGATTTACAACGATAAAATCAACAAAACAGAGACTCTGAACTTTGAGTCCAGTTCATTGACGGGAGAGACAAGTATCTCTTATCAAAATCTATATGTTCTCACATCTGGAAATACGGCTTCAGCCTCTGAAATTGTCATCAATTGCCTGAAGCTTATATGGAAGGCCGCCTATATCAGGTAGGAACAGCAACTTACGGAAAGAATGTGGCCCAGCAATTATTTACCAATGCGGAAGCTCCAGGCATAGAGTTGTGGCTCACTACTACCTACTTGAGCAATTCACAAGGATATTATGACTATTTTACAAACGGCCTGTTACCGGATTACGAAATAGAAGAAAACTATGGAGGTGAATTAGGTGATTTCGGCTCAGCCGAAGATCAACTTCTGCAACCGGTACTCTATAAAATGGCCAACGGAAGTTTCCCGGTAATTACTAATCCGGACGAATCAGAAGATGCCACGACTTTAAGCCGTAGCCGGACTTCCAAGCATGTACAATTACTAGTTGACCCCATCGCCCAGAAGCCTCATTACAATCGCATAAAAAAGTAAAAGTAACCGATAAGACACACACTAAGAAAAATTAAATTTATTACTGATTCTTTTCAACAAAACGCTTTGACTATTTGTTCTAATGTCATACATTTGCAATGTTGCATAAGCAACCAAATAAAAAGTCAGCATCAGTAATGAAAAAAATTACAAGTTTACTCTTACTGTTTGGCGCAACTCTCAGCAGTTATGCCCAACAAGTACTTACTCTGGACAGTTGCCGGGCACTCGCTCTGGCCAACAACAAGGAGCTGCGAATTTCACAAGAAAAAGTCAATGCCGCCCACTATGAGAAGAAGGCTGCATTCACTAATTATCTGCAAGATTGATCTTACGGGGGAGTATATGCGCACGCAAAAAGAAATATCCCTGCTCAGTGACGCACAGAAGCAAAGCATCGGCAACATGGGTACCAACTTAGGTACCAGTTGCAACAAGGTATGCAGTCGGCTGAGTTCCAGGCTGCCATGCAACAACTTGCAGCTGCTAATCCCGGATTGGCTGCCGGCTTACAAGGGTTGCTACCTGGTGCCATAGCCGGATTAACGGATGGCCTGAACGCCGTAGGACAAGGCCTGGTGGATGCATTCCGTACAGATACCCGAAACATGACGGTGGGAGCTGCGACCCTCACCCAGCCTCTCTTTATGGGCGGAAAAATCATAGCTTACAACAAGATTACCAAATATGCAGAGCGCCTGGCTGAATCACAGCACGCCACAGGCATGCAAGACCTTATCCTACAGACGGACCAGATTTACTGGCAAATCATTTCACTCGTCAATAAGAAAAAACTGGCAGAGAATTTTTTAGAGCTGGTACAGAAACTGGATTCAGACGTAGACAAGATGATAAAAGAAGGAGTGGCTACCAAAGCCGACGGATTAAGCGTTAAAGTAAAGGTAAACGAAGCCGAAATGATGCTTACTCAGGTAGACAATGGCTTGAACCTCTCAAAAATGCTTTTGTGCCAGCTCTGTGGTCTTCCATTGGAAACCGACTTCCAACTGGCCGATGAAAGCATGAAAGACTTACCCCTTCCTAACACCTATACGGAAGCGAACGTCAGCACAGCTCTCAGTAACCGTGAAGAACTGAAGAGTCTGGAATTAGCATCGGAAATCTATCGCCAGAAAGTAAACGTAGTCCGCGCGGACTTCCTTCCTTCTGTGGCATTGACCGCCAATTATCTGGTGACCAACCCATCGCTCGTCAACGGATTTGAAAATAAATTCCGTGGCATGTGGCTGCCGGAGTAGTAGTAAAAATTCCTGTATTCCACTGGGGAGAAGGTATTTATAAGGTAAAAGCCGCAAAGGCAGAAGCCAACATCGCCCGCTACAAACTGGAAGATATCAAAGAAAAAGTGGAACTTCAGGTGACACAGAACTCCTATAAAGTAAATGAATCGACCAAGAAATTAGCTTTAGCCGAAAAAAACATGGAGAAAGCGGAAGAGAACCTGCGCTATGCCAATTTAGGATTTAAGGAAGGAGTCATTCCAACCAGCAATGTGCTGGAAGCACAAACAGCCTGGTTCTCAGCACAAGCCGGAAAAATAGACGCACAGATAGACGTCAAAATGAGTGAACTTTATTTGAACAAATCAATGGGAATTTTAAAATAATACAGATATATGGAAAAGACTCAACGCAACAATATCATGCTGGCTTTCTTTACATTGTTAGCCGTAATCGTTATCGTCAGCATCATCGGATTCTTCACATTAGGAAAAGGTCCTGAAATCATACAAGGCCAGGCTGAAGCCACAGAATACAGGGTATCGAGCAAGGTACCGGGACGTATCCTGAAATTCTTTGTCAGCGAAGGAGATAAAGTGAAAGCGGGTGATACACTGGCTATTCTGGAGGCTCCAGACGTGATGGCTAAATTGTCACAGGCACAAGCTGCCGAACAGGCTGCACAAGCACTAAATGAAAAGGCTTTGAGAGGTACAAGAAGTGAACAGCTGCAGGCTGCATACGAAATGTGGCAGAAAGCCAAAGCTGGACTGGAGATTGCCGAAAAATCATACAACCGTGTGAACCGCTTATACGAAGAAGGGTGATGACCGCACAGAAAAGAGATGAAGCAAAAGCGCAATACGATGCCATGAAGGCGACCGAACGTGCTGCCAATGCACAGTACACAATGGCCAAGAATGGTGCACAGCGTGAAGACAAGGCCATGGCTGCTGCACAGGTAGAACGTGCGAAAGGAGCTGTAGCCGAAGTTTCTTCTTACGTATCGGAAACTTACCTGGTGGCTGTAGCCGATGGAGAAGTAGCTGAAATTTTCCCGAAAGTAGGTGAACTGGTTGGTACAGGCGCTCCCATCATGAACGTAGCCCAACTGGATGACATGTGGGTGACATTCAACGTACGTGAGGATTTTCTGAAAGATTTCACCGTAGGAAGCAAGATTAAAGCCTACGTTCCTGCTCTGGAAAAGGAAGCTGAATTTCAGGTAACAGTCATGAAGGACTTAGGTACGTATGCCACATGGAAAGCAACCAAGACCACCGGTCAGTTTGACCTGAAGACTTTTGAAGTAAAGGCAAAACCCGTGCAGCCTGTAGAAAACTTACGTCCGGGTATGTCTGCTATCATTGAAAAATAAATTCACATGTCGACAACCACCTATCAATGTTACCTGAAAGTGATGCGAAGAGAAATTCTCCGCATTGCAACCAAGCCGATGTACCTGTTCTGCATGGTCATCGCTCCATTGTTCTGTTTCCTGTTTTTCACCACCCTGATGGAAAACGGGCTGCCGACCAATCTGCCTGCAGGAGTGGTGGACCTCGACAACACCGCCACGACACGCAACATTATCCGTAATCTGGATGCGTTTCAGCAGACCCAGATTGTAGCTCATTACCCAAGTGTCACAGAAGCAAGGCAGGCCGTACAGCGCGGTGAGATTTATTCGTTCTATTACATCCCAAAAGGAACGACCGAAGAAGCCCTTGCCAGCAGACAGCCGAAAGTGTCCTTCTATGTCAACTATTCTTACCTGATTGCAGGTTCCTTACTCTATAAAGACCAGAGAACCATGTCGGAGTTAGCCTCCGCGGCAGTGGGGCAAGCAACCCTATTAGCCAAAGGAGCTACCGAAGATCAGGCACTTGCCTTCCTACAACCTGTAGTCATTTCTACCCATGCACTGAACAATCCCTGGCTGAACTACTCGGTGTACTTGTGTAATACTTTATTTCCGGGTATCCTGATGCTGCTTATTTTCCTGACTACCGTATATACCATCGGAACAGAATTAAAAGAAAAGACTTCAAAGGAACTGATGCAACTGGCCGATAACTCCATTGTGACGGCACTGGTGGGAAAATTGATTCCTCAAACCGTTACGTTCTTTATCATGGCTACGTTCTATAACGTGTACTTATACGGATTTCTGCACTATCCGTGTCATAGCGGGATTTTCCCGATGCTGTTAGCCGGACTGCTGCTGGTGCTTGCCTCACAAGCATTCGGTGTATTCCTTTTCGGATTGTTCGGTTCACTCCGTCTGGCATTGAGTGCGGCTTCTCTGTGGGGAGTCATTTCATTCTCCATCTCGGGATTCACTTTCCCGGTCATGGCGATGCACCCTACACTGCAGGCTTTGTCCGTATTGTTCCCCTTGCGGCATTACTTCCTGCTCTACGTGAATCTGGCCTTAAACGGTTATCCGGTCATTTATGCCTGGCATGCCGTTACCGCCCTGCTGCTGTTCATGCTCCTGCCTTTCTTCTTCCTAAAAAGAATACGCACGGCCATGCTGCATTATGTCTATATTCCTTAACCCTTTGCGTTCATGAAAAAGAATCGTTAAAACAAACCATACAACAAGGCTTTGCAGGTCTCTTCCATATATGCAAGCAGGAACTGAAAGCCGTTTTCAAAGACCAGGGCGTACTTATTTTCTTCTTGCTTGTCCCGCTGG
>ENA-OQBJ01000389-OQBJ01000389.1-human-gut-metagenome-genome-assembly--contig:-NODE-389-length-23501-cov-5.993882_pt1 | contig 23501 bp, 21 predicted proteins | sample MGYA00242743_ERZ504545 | MGnify/ENA primary metagenome ERZ504545 (study PRJEB26092, sample SAMD00036252) | human gut metagenome | host: Homo sapiens | study: EMG produced TPA metagenomics assembly of...
CCGCAAAAGCTTTCCCAGAGGACCATGCGGTCAACTGGAGCATCCGGCATTACCACCCGTTTCCAGGAGCTATTCCGGTGTATGGGGCAGGTCGGTCACGCATTACTCACCCGTTCGCCACTCTCACCCAGGAGCAAGCTCCTGGGATCCCGTTCGACTTGCATGTGTTAAGCACGCCGCCAGCGTTCATCCTGAGCCAGAATCGAACCCTCCACAAAAAAACCTTTTCATGAAGAGACATCGACAAGATGACTCTCGAAATAAGAAAATTGACGATCGCCTTATAAGGAAAGGCGCATCGCACAAAAACCTCACCGTCCTTCAAGGCCTCCCGGCCACTCGCAAGGAGCGGACGATGAACTGGCAATCATTGACTATAAAGAAGTAGTACAAATACGCTCTTGAGTTCTCAAACCACCACCACTCACCCACTCGCGGACCGGAACCATCCGGACCACTCGCTGAGCGGCAGCAAGGGATTAACTTACACGAACCCGTCCACTTGCGCAAATCGGCATTCCGCAAACCCCGTAAAAACCCTTGCGGCGCAACGCATTCATCGGCGTGTCGAAAACCGCCTATCGCACGCCACATCATCGCAGAAATGCTTCAGACAAGCCTCAAAACGGCCTGAAATTCATCAGAAAAACCTGTCTACGGGCGTGTCGTGAGCCTGCAACGATTTCCAAATACGGTCGGAAAGCCGAAAAAGACGCATACGGAGGAAACCGCGCGGTGGTATGTATGGAGGTATGAGCAAAAAAATCGCAGTATTGACGGGCGCAGGCATCTCCACGTCCGCAGGCATCCCTGACTTCCGCGGCCCGGACGGCGTCTGGACCAAACATCCCGAGCAAATGAACGTGTACGACATCGACGCGTTCCTAGCCAATAAGGAAGACCGCGAGTATTCCTGGCGCTGGCAAAAGGAATCGCCAGTATGGAACGCGCAGCCGGGCACCGCACACAAAGCGCTCGTCAAGCTGGAACAGGCAGGGCTGCTGACGCTGCTCGCCACGCAGAATTTCGACGCGCTGCACGAGAAGGCGGGCAATAGCAGCAACGTCATCGTCAATCTGCACGGAACCATCGGCACCTCGCACTGCATGAAGTGCCACGCGAAATACGACACCGCCGAAATCATGGCGAATCTCGACAACGAGCCGGATCCGCACTGTCATCGCAAGCTGCCGTACAGCGGCAATATGCCGTGCGACGGGCTCATCAAAACCGACGTCGTCTACTTTGGCGAGGCGCTGCCGGATGGTGCGATCGAAAAATCGTACGTCTTGCCTCGCAGGCCGACGAATTGTGGGTGATCGGCTCCACGCTGGAAGTGATGCCGGCGGCGAGCATTGTGCCGGTAGCCGCGCAGGCGGGCGTGCCGATCACCATCATGAACATGGGACGCACGCAATACGATCGCTTGGCCACACGGCTTATCCGCGACGATATTGCGATTGCGCTGCCGCAGTTGGTCGACGAGACAATCGCCGCGGAATAGGGCAAATAACACCGAATGAACAAGCAAGGCTCCTCAACCTGATTGGGTTTGAGGAGCCTTCTTTGATGCGGAAGATATGCGAGAATCCGCGCTTATCCACCGTGGGAAATCAGTAGATGCGCTTGGGCTGGAAACCGGCCGCGCGCATCGCGTCAAGGATGCGGTCGATGTGCTCAGGGCCGTTGGTCTCAACGGTGACGCCCAAGGAAACCGAATCAGTGTAATGGCTGGAAGCTTGAACTGGTCGTGATCGAGTGCGATGACGTTAGCGCGCTGCTCGGCCAGAATCGTGGCCACCTTGACAAGCTGGCCAGGGGTATCCGGAAGCTCAACCTCGAAGTTCATGATGCGGCCACGGGCAATCATGCCCTTCTGAATCACCGCGCTGATGGAGACAGTATCCTCATTGCCACCGGAAAGAATCGGCACCACCACATGCGGACCCTGTGCTTCGGCGAACTTGCGCGAACGTAGATTCAGATGCTCGAGCGCAGCCAAGGACACGGCACCAGCAGCCTCGACCACCAGCTTGTGCTTCTCCAGCATGAGCAGAATCATCTCGTTGATGTCACGCTCGGTAACAGTGACCAAATCGTCAAGGAACTCGTTCAGCAACGCGAACGTGAGATCACCCGGACGCTTCACGGCAACGCTTCGGCCGACGTGCGCACCTGGTCGGCCGGCACCACATGACCGGCGGCCAACGAATTCTTCCAAGCGGGGCTACCTTCCGGAATGGCGCCGATCACACGCACCTCAGGCTTGAACGTCTTGATGGCGAGCGCCACGCCCGCTCCCAGGCCGCCACCACCAAGCGGCACAACCACATCGGTGACATTAGGCACATCTTCGAGGATCTCAAGACCGATGGTGCCTTGGCCGCACAGCACCTCATAATCATCGAACGGGGGCACGTAGATCATGCCTTCGTTGTCGCTCAGTTCCTGCGCGTGCGCTGCGGATTCGTCGAACACCTCGCCGCACAGCACCACGTCCGCGCCGTACGCTTTGGTGGCATCCACCTTCAGCGGCGGAGTGATCTGCGGCATGCAGATGGTGCCTTCGCGCCACGTTCACGGGCCGCGTACGCCACACCCTGCGCATGGTTGCCTGCGGAAGCGGTGACGATGCCGTGAGCGAGCTGCTCGTCGGACAACGATGCAATCTTGTTATACGCGCCACGAATCTTGAATGACCCAGTGACCTGGAGATTCTCCGGCTTGAGCAGAATCTCATGTCCGGTCATGTCGGACAGCACTGGGGACGGAATAATCTCCGTGTGGCGTGCGGTGCCCTTCAGTCGTTCGGCGGCCAGTTTCAATTCAGCGGCATGATCACGCCGCAATGCTTTGAGCACCTCGTTTTGTTCCATGGACGTTATTGTAAGCGCACGTCTGCCGAAAATGCCGTGCGATTGCCGAATCGCAATCGAATCCCGGCCGTGCCTCAGAATCGCACGGAAAAAGAAACGTCCGACAGGTTTCGTGATGAACCTGCCGGACGTTCCGCAGAGAGTTATAGGGAAAGATCGATCAGAGCTGAATCACGACTCCCTCCCAGCGAGCGAGCTCGCCACGAGCGATCGATTTAACACTATGCATAGCATCATAGGTGCTGAGCAGTACTTGCGGATCGGACACGCCGTCGGAAAGCAGCTCCGCCACGTCCGAAGGCAGCGCCGCGGACCTGTCGGTGAGGTTGACCACGACAAGAATCGTGTCGTCGCCATTGGTGCGCGTGAAAGCATACACCTGATCGCTGTCGGCGGCGAGCAGATGCCATTCGCCAGTGGAGATGGTGGCGCTGTTGTGCCGCATGGCGATGAGCTTCTTGTAGAACGTGTACACGGAATCCGGATCGTCGAATTCCTCGGCCGCGTTGATTTCCACATGATTCGGGTTGACGCTGATCCATGGTTCGACGGGCGCGTCTGGCGCGGTGAAGCCGGCGTATTTGGAGGCGTCCCACTGCATGGGGGTGCGCGCGTTGTCGCGGCCGATGAGGCGAGGGCGGCCATCATGGATTCGGACGACTGGCACTTGGCTTCCTCCACGCGCTGGCGATAGCCGTTGAGGGCCTCCAAATCGCGGTATTGTTCCAGCTTGGTGAAGTGGGCGTTGGTCATACCCAGTTCCTCGCCTTCGTAAATGTACGGGGTGCCGCGGTGCATGTGCAGCACCATGCCGAACGCTTGGCGCTCAGCTCGCGCGAATCGCGGTCGGAGTCGTTGCCCCAACGGGAGACCACGCGCGGCTGGTCATGATTGCAGAAGAACAGGCTGGCCCAACCGGCCTTCCTCACGGCCTCCTGCTGCTCGGTCATACGGTCGCGCAGGTTTTTGACCTCGAACGGCACGGTATTCCACTTGGAGCCTTCCTGGTCGATGCCGACATGGTCGAACAGGAATAGCATGTCAAGTTCCTTGTTGGCCGGATCGGTGACGTGCTCGTTACGGGCCGGGGTGATGCCCGGAGCCTCGCCCACGTTGATGTAGCCTTCACGGCCTTCGAATACCTCACGGCGCATTTCGGCGAGGAACTCGTCGATGCGCGGACCGTCGGAGCAGAACGGGAACGGGCTGGAATAGCCTTCCTCGCCGACCGGCAGATCGGCGATTTCGGAACCGTCCTCGCCCGGCAGCCTGCCGTTCTTGTCGACGGTCTTGGAGATCTGGGTGATGACGTCCATGCGGAAGCCGTCGATGCCGCGATCCATCCACCAATTCATCATCTTGTAGACGGCCTTGCGCACCTCGGGATTCTCCCAGTTGAGGTCGGGCTGCTTCTTGGAGTACTGGTGGAAGAAGTATTCGCCGCGCTTCGGGTCGTACTCCCATGCGGAGCCGCCGAAGTAGGAGCCCCACTGGTTCGGCTCGGCGCCCGGAGTGCCCGGCTCATGGCCCGGCTTGGCGGGACGCCACCAATACCAATCCGCATGAGGATCGTTCTTGTCGCGGGAGGCCTGGAACCAGGCGTGCTCGTCGGACGTGTGGTTGACGACCAGGTCCATCACGATCCTCAGGCCGCGCTTGTGCGCCTCGGCGAGCAGTTCGTCCATGTCCTCGAGGGTGCCGAACAGCGGTCGATGTCCTGGTAATCGGAGATGTCGTAGCCGTTGTCGTCCTGCGGGGACCTGTAGACCGGGGACAGCCACAGCACGTCCACGCCAAGGTCGGCAAGATAGTCGAGGCGGCTGGTGATGCCCTTCAGATCGCCGATGCCGTCGCCATTGGAATCCTGGAAGGAACGGGGATAGATCTGGTAGACCACCGCGTTGGCCCACCATGGATTCGGGGTGGCGCCATTCGAACGGACGGTGTCAGGAAGAGTGGAACGATTGAAATTCGTCATCGCGATTGAGCTCCTTTGCCTAAGTGGAATGGATGAACTTTGCTATATCCCATGGTACGTAAAGCGTTTTTTCTTTCTTGCCTGCGGCGCGTTTTGCAAAGCAGGAAATGAAAGATATATTGCAAGCGGGATGCGCCCTTCGGAATCACATCAATGCATACGAAAAGCAGGAATCCTCGAAAAAGGGGAAACGAGGATTCCCGCTCGGCGCTGTGAAGTTTTACTTCACAAGCAGACGGCCTACGGCCGCGTTGTTCCTGCCTTCGCTCGCCTATCGGCTCGCTCAGGAGGAACCTATGAACAGTCCACAGGACTGTTCACTTCACGGCTCCTCTCATCACACCACCGACGACCCACTTTTGGGCGAAGATGTAGACGATGAGGACCGGGGCCATGGCCATCAGGTAGGAGGCGAAGGCCATCGGGTAGTTCGACGTGAACTGGCTCTGGAACACGTACTGCGCCAGCGGAATCGTCTGATTGCTCTGGTCGGTCAGCGTGATCAGCGGCAGCAGGAAGTCGTTCCACGCCCACAGTGCGGTCAGGATGGCGATCGTGGCGTTGATCGGTCCCATCAGCGGGAAGATGATCTTCCAGAAGATGCGCCAGGTCGAAGCGCCGTCGATGCGCGCCGCCTCTTCCAGCGAAATCGGAATCGAACGGATGAAGCCGATCGCGATGAACAGGTTCGTGCCGATGCCGAGAATCGTGTACAGAATGATCAGACCGAGCTGGTTGTCCAAATGCAGGGTGCCCATTTCCTTGGCGATCGGCAGCATGACGACGGTGAACGGCACGAACATCATGGCCAGGAAGAAGTAGTACAGGAAGCGGAAGAACCGCTTATCCATGTTCCTTGCCACGGCGTACGCGACGAACGTGTTCGTCAGCAGCGTCAGCACCACAGCGCACACGGTGATGATCGCGGAATTGAGCGCGGCCTTCGGATAGTTCACCTTGTTCCACGCGTCCGCGAAATTATGCCATTCCCACGTGGTCGGCAGGCTGAACGTGCCCGCTTCGCCCGGCGTCTTCAGCGCGGTGACGACGGCGAAGTACAGCGGCACGAGCACCGTCAGGCTCAGCACGGCGACGGCCGCCGTCAGCCACCAGTTGATGCTGTGGTCCTTGCGGATCTTCTCCGGCTTCGCTTGCGATTGTCCGCTTTGCGCGGCGGCCGGCTTGGTTGCAACAGTTGCGCTAGTCATGATTTCTTCCCCTTACTCTCAGACCTTTTCCTTGCCGCTGAAGAACTTCAGCTGCACGAATGCGAGGATTGCCAGCACGATGAAGAACGTGACCGCGTTCGCCATCTGGTAGGAGTATTCGCCGTTGCCCAGGCCGTTCTGGAAGATCAGGTAGGAGACGGTTTCGGTCTTGGAATCCGGACCACCCTTGGTCAATGCCATGACCTGGTCGAACGCGCCGAGCGAGTTCTTGAGGCTCAGCACCATGTTGATGGTGAAGAACGGGCCAATCAGCGGGAACGTGATCTGCCAGAAGTTCTGCCAGGCGTTCACGCCGTCGATGGACGCGGCCTCATAGATTTCGTTGTCGATGGTCTGCAGACCCGCCAAGTACAGCAGCGTGGAGTAGGCCACACCCTGCCAGATGGACAGGAACACGATCGGGAACCATGCCAGATCCGGATTGGAGATCATGGACGTGGACAGCCAATCGATGTGCAGCGCCTGGCCGAGGGCCGGCAGCGGGGTCATGAAGATGTACTTGAACACGTAGCCGATGACCAGCACCGACAGGGTGTACGGAATGAAGAAGATGGCTCGGAAGCCGTTCTTGAAGGCGATTTTGGAGTTCAGCAGCACCGCCAGGAACATGCCGAGGATGTTCGTGCCGAGCGTGATCAGAATCGCGATGAAAATCGTGAACAGATACGCGTGGCCGACGCGTGCGTCCTGGAACATCGCGATGTAGTTCTTGAAGCCGATGAACTTGTAATCGCCGTAACCCTGCGAATTGGTGAACGAGTACATCGCGCCCTGCAGGAACGGCAGGTACAGGAAGATGCACACGAGAATCATCGCGGGAATGGTCATCCAGTAGAACGCCGGATCGACCTTGCGCTTGGAGTATTTCGAAACCTTCTTCGGCTTCTTTGCGGCGGCCTTGTCAGCTTGGCCGAGATATTGCCAGTCATTGTCGTTCCTCCCCTCACCTAAAGTTCCTGGCTTCGATCTTGTCGTATTCCGACTGCATGCTGTTCAGGAATCGTTTAGTATTGCCCGACTGCACCAACGTCTGCAGGAAACCGGCGAGGTTGATGCTTGCCGGCACGTAGTGGTCACAGAAATCAGCCAGCTTGCCGGCTTGTAGAAGTCGAGCACGCCATTCAACGCTTCATCGCCGACGTACGTATCCTTGTACGGGGTGAACGCAGACTGCTGCTTGGAGTAATCCTGCACGTTCTCCTCGCTCATCAGGAAGTCGACGAATTCGCGAGCCTCGGTGTAATGCTTCGTATGCGCGCCGATCGTCAGCATCACGTCGTCGCCGGCGGTCAGCTGCTGTTCCTTGACGTTGTCGGTGGCCGGCATCTGCGCGAACCGCAGATTGGCGTCCTTGTTGATCAGACGGATCTGCGGAATCGCGTACGTGCCGAGCGGCAGAATCGCGGCCTTGCCGGAAGCGATGTCCTGCGTAGCCTGCTGGTAGGTGACGGCCGGATTCTTCTGCGTGTAGTTCTGGTAAATTTCAATCAGCTTGCCGCTGACGGGCGTCCACAAGTCGGAGAATTTCTTGCTGCCGTCCTTGAGATACGCGTATTCCGATTCCGGCACCAGCGTCGAATTCAGCGATGCAAGCGGCGCCTGCAACGTCCACGGATCGGCGGTGCTCGCCTCAACCGGCGTGACGCCCTTGGCCTTGAGCCGCTTGAGCAGCGCGATGAATTCGCTCCACGTCTGCGGCGGATTGTCCGGATCCTCGCCGGCCTGCTTCCACACATCGGCGTTGATGATGTAGCCGCTTGCGTTGCCCGCGTACGGAATACCGTACAGACGCTTCTTGGACTTGTCGGTGGTCTGCACGAGGCTCTTCGCGATGTTCACCATGCCCGGATTGAGCTCGTCGACGATCTCGTCGTCGGTGAAATCGTGGAAGACGCCCGCTTCGGCGAGCATGCCGTAATTGATGTCGCCGTTGATGGTGATGACGTCGGGTTCGCGGTTCTTCACCAGTCGCGTGCGCAGATCGGTGGTGGCGTCCGACGAATTGTTGACATTGACTTTGATGTTGGAATGGGTTTTCTCGAATTCACGCGCCTTGGCGGTGAACCAATCCGCCGCCTCGGACTTGAATTGGAAGAAATCCAAGGTGACCGTGCCGGCGGTGCTGTTGCCGCAGCCCGCGAGCCCGACCGTCAACGCGACCGCGCATGCAGCCGTGACGACACGACCCGCGATCCGCCTGAAAGTGCCTGCGTTGGCATTGGAATCAGGTTTCATTCTCTCGACTCCTTTGTATTTTCCTTTTTCACGGCAGGCCGGCTTCATTACCAGCCTCCGTTGCTTTTTAATTGTAGAATCGGCTTGTTTTCATTCCCAGTTTCCGCGCGCCCGCACTGTACGGAAATAAAAAACGGTTATTTTGTTATTCTTGGAAAGAAAATAGACGGTAAGGACGGTCCGATATGGCGATTTCCCCGATTCCACACTGGTTTGAAGGCTCGGAGTACACGCATAAGGTTGCGGCCTGCATTATGAAGTACGGTCCGATTTCGCGCATCACGCTGGCACAGATCCTTGGCCTTTCGCAAGGCGCGGTATCGCGCATCACCAGTGATTTGATTTACGCTGGCGTGATCGAAGAGACGCCAATGGCAGCGGGGCATGGCGGCAAGTTACCGAAAGATTTCTTGCGGAAATCGGCACAAAAGTCAATCCAGAAAGAAAATACGGAACGTCGCGGCCGTCCGCAGACCGGACTGCGCATCATCGCCAATGCGCGCACGTTCGTCGGCATGAAAATCAACACCACCCATATCACTGCCGTAACAGTAAACGCGCTTGGGCAGATTGTGACCGGCTGCCATGACCTGCCGCTCGACGACGATTCGCCGGAATCGGTGGTCGACGTTATTCGGCAGCTGACCATGGACTGCGCCGACGAGGCGATAATGGCGGGATTGCCTTCGCCATGCGCGGTCGGCGTCTCGTTGGGCGGACATATCACGGACGATTCGGTGACGACGTTCGCACCGTTCCTGCACTGGTCGAAGCCGGTGGAATTTTCGGCGATGATTCGCAAGGCGACCGGCCTGCCGACCGGCATCTACAACGACATCGACTCATTGGTGGTGGACGCGTGCATGTTCGGCTCGGGCGTCGGATTGAACAGTTTCGCCGTGGTGACGATCGGCATCGGCGTGGGATATTCGCTCACCGTCAACGGCGAGCCGATCGACAATCCCGACAAAAGCTATGGCCTGGTCGGGCATATTCTGGTCGACCCCGACGGGCCGCGCTGCATTTCCGGACATAAAGGTTGCGCGACGTGCCTAACTGACAATTCAATCGCAACAGAATATTCGGAAATGATCGGACATCCGGCGACGTTCGACGAATTTGCGGCCGCAGCGCGCGCCAGCAAAACGCAGGCCACGAATCTGGTGAACCGCACCTGTTTCCGTTTGGGTACATTGATCGCGACCATCGCCAATCTTGCCATGCCCGACAAAATCATGATCGCTGGCGAATCGTCGTTCATTGCGAAACTCGGCATAGACAACCTGCGTAACGGCATCAATATGTATCGGCATAGTCAAGCCGCGCCGGTCGATTTCGAAATCGCCGAGCACGACTGGTCGCTGTGGAGCAAAGCGGCCGCAGCGCAAGCCATTCGCCAGTATGTAGGGTAAGTCGTTCGGAATCGCTGTCGCAGTGTGAGGCCGGTACGCGAAAGTACCAGCCTCACCATGCAAAACAGATACTCAGATGCGGACTACTTTGAAAAGGACGGCCTGCGCAGGATGCAGCGCCGGCGGGCGGATGCCATAGGCGGCGAGCGCACGGCCGGTCATCTTCACACCATCGGCGGTCCACCAGCCGAGCGGGCTTTGGCCGTTACCGATGTCCTGCTTGGCCAGGTCGAGGCTCACGTCGAGCGGGGACACCACGTATACGGCGTCCGGATCGAGGCCGGGCAGCTTCACGGGGGCGGACGGATAGGTCTGCGATGTGGTCAGCTGTGTGAAGCGGTAGATCGCGGCGGCCTTGTTCGGCATGACGCAACCGTCCACGCGCACGGCCGGATCAGCCGCGTCGGAATGCACGACGGTGTCGACAGCGAACCATTCACGATGCTTCTTGAATTCGGCAGTCCATTCGGAGAGCTTGTCGATATCCTCCTGCGGTTCCTTGAGCAGATTCCATTCGATGCCCATGTGTCCGAAGAAGGCCGTGGCCATGCGCATTTCCTGCGAAGTGGCGCGATGCGTGGAATGCGCCGGGGAGGCGCCCACGTGCTCGCCGATCATTTCCGGCGGCACCAGCAGCGACGTGTAGCGCTGGATGTCGGCGCGTTCCACCGGGTCGACGCAATCGGACGCCCACACGCGGTCGGCGATCGAAAGAATGCCCAAATCGATACGGCCGCCGCCGGAGGAGCAGCTTTCGATTTCCAGACCGGGGTGCGCGGCCTTCAGATCGGTGAAGATGCGGTACACGGCGAGCGTCTGCGCGTGCGCCGCCGGACGGCCGGTCAGCGGCGAGACCTCTTCGGTGACAAGCTTGTTGTGGTCCCACTTGATGTAGTCGATGCCGAGTTCGCCGACGAGCTTGTCCATCGCACCGTAAATATAGTCGTACGCGTCCGGGTTGGTCAGGTCGACGACCTGCTGGGTGCGGCCCTGCATCGGCAGACGACCGGCGGTGGGCTTCAGCACCCAGTCCGGATGGTTGCGGAACATGTCGGAATCGGGGTTGACCATTTCCGGCTCGAACCACAGGCCGAATTCGAGGCCCTTGCCGTGCACGTAGTCGGCGAGCGCTTCAGGGACTTGTCTCCGTCGGGCCAGACGTCCTGCGAAATCTGCCAGTCGCCGAGGCCGGCGGTGTCGTCTCGGCGGGCACCGAACCAGCCATCATCCACGACGAAGCGTTCCACGCCGCTTTCCACGGCCTTGTCTGCGAGCGCGGTCAGGGTGTCGTAATCGTGGTTGAAGTAGACGGCTTCCCATGTGTTGAGGATGACCGGACGCGGCTTGGGCGCGATGCCATGGTCCACGAGCCAGTCGCGGTGCACGCGGCGGATGTAACCATGGAAGCGTGAGGCGACTTCGTTGAGCCCCTCGCCGTAAGAGCCGACGAGCATGGCGTGGTGTAGCTTTCACCGTGTTCCAGACCGACTTCGCCGCCGAAGAGCACTTCGCCGCCACCGATCACGCCAGTGGTGTAGGGCAGTCGTTCCGCGGACAGCACGCTGTTGCCGCTCCATGCCACGTGCGCGGAGTAGACGTTGCCGTGGGTGAAACCGAAGCCGTGTTCGCCAACGCTGAGCAGCAGGGTGGCGTCGAAGTCGGGGCGGCCGATCATGGAGGATTTGGCGAAGCGCCCGATGGTGAAGTCCTGGCGCTGTGGGGAACGCTCACGCAGATGGTGACCGGTGGTAGTGAGGATCTCGTTGGCGTCGGCGGGCACGGTGAACGCGAGTTCGATCTTGCCGATCTCGAGTCGTCCCTCGCCGGTGTTCGTCACCTCCGCATGCTGGCGGATGAGGCCGGTTTCATCGAGCTCACAGGTCCACGTAAGTTTCACGCATTGTTCCACGTCCTCGGCAGTGACGGTGACGGTAGGCGTCTGCTTGGGCTCGGAGGCCACGCTCCAGCTGGGGTAGCCGTCTTTTTCGGCCATGGTGTAGGTTTTGCCGGCGGCCACGGTTTCGGCTTCGATGGCGGTGACCTGGAACTTGCAGAACAGTTCCACGCCGTCACGGCGCACGTCGAAACGGTCAGAGCCGGACCACGCTTCGGACTGTGTCGGCAGCACGCTCGGCCATGCGGTGTAGTCGAGGGCTCCGGAAACACGCTGCGGAGCGAGCGCGTCGAACGTGTTGATCACGGTTTCCGGTGCGGTGAGCGGGCGACCCCAATGCACGAATCTCGGCAAATCGCTGCCGGGGAACACCAGAGCAAAAGCTGCGACGGCAGCCGGCTGCTCGGCATACACGGCGGTAAGGGGTGTGCCGTTGGAAGCGGTGCCGTGGAAAGTCTGAATGAGCGTCATTGCAGCATCCTTTTCTTGCGATTCTTGGTTGGTATGACGCTTTGATGATACTGCATACCGCTTTTCTTCTCGTCGCCCTGCGTGTTTGTTTCTTTCGGAAAGTAATTAGCGTCGGCGCGCGAAGAAATCGGTCATCAATCGCCCGCATTCTGCTTCGCGCACACCGCCAATCACTTCCGGTACAAGTCCGACGTGCGGATCGCGGGGAATATCCCATACCGAACCGCATGCACCCAACTTGGCATCCCACGCACCGAACACAATACGTCCGATATGCGTCTGCAGGCAGGCACCGGCGCACATAGGGCACGGCTCCAACGTAACGACAAGCGTGCAATCAGCGAGATTCCAAGTGTCAAGCGAGGCGGCCGCTTCAGCCATCGCCTTGACTTCGGCGTGGGCAAGCGGATCGGCATGCGTCTCACGCAGGTTCCGCCCGCGGCCAATCACCTGTCCGTCAGCGGCAAGCACGACGGCACCGACCGGCACCTCGCCATCCGCGGCGGCTTCGCGGGCCAGCGCGATCGCCGGTTCCATATCATCGTCCCATCGCATACGCCACAGTGTAGCGGCGGCCATACGACCGCTCCGCACGACTGGTCCGCACGTCCGACCTGCATGCCCGACCTGCGCGCCCAACCGAAGCGGCACGAACGTCAGCCCATGGCGAAACACGCTCATAACCGCCTCTTGGTAGGCTGGAAAAGGTTGGGAAATACGCGCGAAGGAGGCACGTTGGCGGTATTCGAGTTGATTCTATGCATCATCGCTGCCGTCGTATTATCCTCCTTCTTAAGTCGTTTCATACCCAAGGTCTCCACGCCGCTCGTGCAGATCGCGTTGGGCGCGCTGGCATCACAGCTGCCGTTCTTTCCGGACGTGACGCTCAGCCCTGAACTGTTCATGGTGCTGTTCATCGCGCCGCTGCTGTATTTGGAAGCGCATGAGATTGACAAAACCGAGCTACTGAAATCCGTCAAACTGTCATTGTCGCTGGCGATCGGCCTGGCGATCGCGACCATGGTGGCGGTCGGTTTCGCATTGCACACCGTCTGGCCGGCGATTCCGCTCGCTGCGGCACTTGCGCTCGGTGCCGCGCTCGGGCCGACCGATGCGGTCGCAGTGTCGTCGCTCGGCAAGGAGGCGGCGCTGACCGAACGCCAAACGAGCGTGCTGAAGGGCGAATCGTTGTTCAACGACGCTTCCGGCATCGTCGGCTTCCAGTTCGCCATCGCGGCGGCGGTCAGCGGCGTGTTCGAAGTGGGCGAATCGGCCGCGCAATTCGTGATCTCGTTCTTCGGCGGCGCGATCTTCGGCCTTGTGGTGGGCACCATGGCCGACCTGCTGTTCGAATCACTGCGATCCCTTGGTTGGGAAACGACTACCAGCCGCATTCTCATGGAGCTATTCCTGCCGTTCATCCTGTATCTGGGTGCAGAGGCGGTCCACGTCTCCGGCATTCTGTCGGTCGTGGCCGCGGGCCTGATCATCCGATTCGACCGCACCGGCATCGGACCGAATGTGGCACGCACGAACATCGTATCGTCAAGCGTGTGGGGCGTGCTGTCGTTCTCGCTCAACGGCACAGTGTTCATCCTGCTCGGCATGCTGCTGCCGAACGCGATGTCGGCCAGCTGGGATGATCCGCACATCAGCAACGGCCTGCTGATGTGCGCGATCCTCACCGTCTCCGCCGTGGTGATCGCCATGCGGTTCCTGTGGATCTCGCTGATGCTCCGGCTCGCGCGCGACACCACCACCGGCAAGCGGCGCAAAATGACGGCGCAGCGCTGGCGTTCCGCCGCGGTCATGACATTCGGCGGACCGAAGGGCACCATCACGCTGTCGTTGATGTTCACGATCCCCTACACGCTGGCGGCCGGCGCGAACTTCCCGATGCGCGACGAACTGATCTTTATAGCCGCCGGCGTGATCGTGGTGACGCTGCTGCTGGCGAATTTCCTGCTGCCGCTGCTCGCGCCGAATCGCGACAAGGACACGTCGACGGAAATGACGGAGATCACCATCGAAGTGCTGCGGCGGACGGTCGAAGAGCTGTCGGGCCGTGTCACGCCGGACAACCGTCGGGCGGTGCTTATGGTCATCGATTCCTATACGAAACGCATCACGCGGTTGAAACAGCGCACCGGCGAAATCGATCCGCAGGGGTATATGCAGCTGCAGATCGACGCGCTCAACTGGGAGAAGGAGTACGTCAAGAACCGTCTGGCGGGCGTGCGCGCGGCGATCAAGCGAATCCCGCCGAGAACCGCGCCGCGAACGATCTGGAGCCGAGGCCTGCGAGCGCCTGCTCGACCAGATCATGAGCTCGCTGCGCCACATCGAAACCGCACACAATTCAGGCCGTATGATCTGGCGCGTCAAAGGCCGGTACAAGGCGCTGCAGCGGCGCATGGGCACGTTGGCGAAACGCGTGAACAGCCGTATCCGGCGCACGACCCCGCTGTTCTCCGACGATGAGCTGTTCGCGCATACGCGTGTGGTGCAGGTGGATGCGATCGAACATGTGATCGACCGACTGTATGAGGAGATGGGCGGAGACACGTACAACACCGAGCATTGCTCCGGCCTGCTGTTGGACTACCGACGCAGCGAATCCGCGTTGAGGGCGCGTCCGAATATGGGCATCAGCGCCGAAGCGCAGGAACAGGCCGAGGAGGTCAAGCGCGAAAGCTACGGCATCGAGCTGGGTGTCATCCAGGACATGTATGAGGCAGGCGACATCACGCGTGCGCAAAGCAAACAGCTGCGACGCAACGTATATGTGATGAGCGTGGATGCGGACGCGCAGATCTGACCCGGGTTGCGCGCTCAGGATACACGTTTCCCTCGCACGTTCATCGTGCTTAGCGGCCACGGCATATACCTGTATTACCAGCGCGAACAGCCGATCCCCATGCATCCCTCCTACCGAGGAAGAACACCTCAAGGAACGGAAGAGCAGGGATCACGCGTCCGCATCCGAAAATCATCGGAACAGAACCCAAGAGCGCTTTTAAAACTTTTGCATATGATAACGCATGAATATTTGAGACAAAGTAGGTATCTTGGAATAAAGATGAGGTTTTTCACTTCGTCCGGTCGGAAATAAGCCGAAGTGAAAACAATGTGGATAACTCTGCAAAGATGAGAATTGTCTGTTTCATTTAGACACGAATGCTCTTTCGAAAGGATGATTGACAAATACCCCCTAATAGCCTATTGTTCAGTCATGCTTCATCGGCATTGTAAAGAAAGGGGATTGAATGAAAATAGTCAAGAGAATATCTGCCTTTTCATTGGTCTAGCACTTATGGTGGCTCTGCCTGTCACCGCTCATGCGTCTACAAATGATGATCAGCAAGACATCGCATCATTGGATATGTCCGTCATCGACGTGCACATACAATCACGCGGCGTTATGGCCGCGGAAGATCTGTACGACTTCCTCCAATCCGATGCAGAGAAAACTGTTGACATCGATGCTGAAACAGGGAAAATTACCGCCGTGAGCGAAGGTATAACGAAGCCTAGGATTGCGGTCAACAATATTTGCAATGGCCGTGACTCATGCCTTGTCCACAGTCGTGTTCCTTATGCGGACTTCGGATTTAGCGGGACCGGAACGAAGACCGGGAATTGGCCCTACCGCATCTCTTGGGAGACTGGTTCTCATACGGCAAAAGCTTGGTACAGACATGGCTATGACGTTGTTGGATGGGGCACTAAGTTCGGACCTCACACCAAGGCCAATATGAACGCTCCTGTCACGGCTGTTCAAGTCACCAATTACTCGTGATCCTGCATGAGTTTCTGACGCGGAAGATAAAGACGGCTCATCAGAATTCTGATCCGCCTGGACATATGCCGCCGAATTCTCAGGAAGTTTTCAGAAAACACCAGACATGCGCTCAGCATCGAATGGTTATATATGAACTGTCAGCACAACGAGCCGACCAGGAACACAAGAGTTCCCGACAATTGAACCCTTTCTTCTTCTCTCTCCTTTCTCTCCCCGGCGGCCAATCCCGCCGGGGTCTTCTTTTTTCGCCGCTTGCTTCGCCTCCCTTTCCCAGCTTGTTTCACGGCTTGTTTCACGTCCCTTTTCACGGATCTTTTCGCACTGCGAGCGTACGCCACAATCGCACGCTATATTGGAAATCATGAGCGACGCAATCGAAAACACAACAGGCAGCGCAGACAGCAATGATAAGACCAAGCTGATCGGCCGCGAATCGGACGTGGTGCCGGGACGTTTCGGTGAACCGCTGCAAATCACGCATGTGCAGTATTCGCGCGGCGGCGGCAACACCGCGCCGAAACGACCGTTGTTCCTGTGCCTGCACGGCTGGGGGTCGAACGAGACGGACTTGGCCGACATGATGCGCTACGTCGCGCCATACAACGATTTCGCCTCGTTGCGCGCGCCGCTGACGTTGCAGCCGGCTGGCCGCTTTGCACCCGGCGCGTACTCGTGGCTGCATGATTGTGTGGATACCGGCGAGGATTTGGACCGTGACGCATTCGCCGCAGCGAAAGCAATCGACGATTGGGTTTCGGCGAACATTCCCGACGACCGTGCCGTGGTGCCGATCGGTTTTTCGCAGGGCGGTCTGCTGGCGATTCACTTGCTGCGCGTGCACCCGGAACGCTACGCGGCGACGATTTCGTTGTCCGGTTTTCTTGCGCCCGGCACTGTTGCGGGAACCGCGCCGGCGGACGATCGCGTGGCTGAACTCAACATTCCGACGTTCTTCGGCTATGGCAAGAACGATACCGTGATTCCCATGCCGGAACTGTTCGCGACCGCCGCGTGGCTGGACGAGCACACGTTCCTTACGGAGAAAAGCTATCGTGGGCTCGACCATTCCGTAAGTATGGAGGAGTTCAGCGATTTGCGCGATTGGCTTGCCGCGCACAACATCGCGCCGGGCATCCTGTAGATCCGGGTCAGTTAGAACAGTCGGATTAGTCGGTGATGTCGGCCTTATAGAAGTTCACGTAGGAACGGCTCGGGGTCGGACCGCGCTGGCCCTGATAGTGCGAACCGGTCGTGGCGGAACCGTACGGATGCTCGGCCGGCGAGCTCAGCTGGAAGAAGCACATCTGGCCGATCTTCATGCCCGGCCACAGCTTCACCGGCAGTGTCGACACATTGGACAATTCCAGCGTGATATGACCTTCAAAGCCAGGGTCGATGAAGCCCGCGGTGGAGTGGGTAAGGATGCCGAGACGACCGAGCGAGCTTTTGCCTTCAAGACGAGCCGCGATGGATGCATCGAGCTTCACATACTCCCATGTGGACCCGAGCGCGAACTCGCCCGGGTGCAGGATCCACGGTTCGTCCGGTTTGACTTCGAACTGTTCGGTCAGCTCGCCCTGATTCTCAGCCGGATCCACGTACGTGTACGCATGATTGTTAAACAAACGGAAGAAACGGTCCAATCGCACGTCAATCGACGCCGGCTGCACCATCTCCGGGGTCCACGGATCGAGTGAGATATGACCGTCGGCCTGTGCGGCGAGAATGTCGCGATCGGACAGCAGCATCGAAATTCCTCCAAAAAAACGCCGGAACAATCGTCAAGCGACAGGCACGCAATCGGCGCACGCCCGTCAAACGCCATCCAGTCTAGCGCGGCGGCGCTATAAGACGGATGCAACGAGCACCCATCCGCATTTTGCCGCTGCAACGGCTCACGACACAGCAAAATGCGGATTGGAGGCCGGAAAACGACAGGCTACTCACGCATCGCACGTAGAACGCACTTACGCAACTCGGACGCGACGAGCACGACCATCGCCAATCCAAGGCATTCGACCCACGCGCCGGCGGACAGAGGCATCGTGCCGAACGCGGTGTTGAGGAACGGCACGTAAATCACCACCACCTGCAACAGCGCAGACAACGCAATCGCACCCCACAGCCATTTGTTAGCGAACAGTCCAACGAACACCGATTGGTCGTGCGAGCGAGAGCACAGCGCGTTGAGCATCTGCGCAAACACAAGGATGGTGAAGCCCATCGTACGCGCCTCAGTCATTTGCGCATCATGTCCGACAGCATCCACGGAACGGTCCGTGAACAGACCTCCGGCGAGGTGCATGTCCATGCCAATCAGCGTGACGGCAGCCATAATCAAACCGATGAAAATGATGTCGCCCCACATCTGTCCGTCGATCACGCGATCGGTAAGTTTGCGCGGTTTGCGTGCCATCACGTCGTCAGTGGACGGGTCGACACCCATGGCGAGCGCCGGAGCTGCGTCGGTAAGCAGGTTGATCCACAGCAGCTGCGTGGCGAGCAGCGGCACGGTGACACCTTGGCTGCCAGGCTGAGTGATGCCGAGGAATCCGGCGAGCATCACACCGCCGAAGACGGTGAACACCTCGCCGACGTTGGAGCTCAGCAGATAGCGCAGGAACTTACGGATGTTGTCGAAAATGCCACGGCCTTCGCGTACCGCCTCGACGATGGTGCTGAAGTTGTCGTCGGCGAGGATCATCTTGGCACTCTGCTTGGTAACTTCGGTACCGGTGATGCCCATCGCGACGCCGATGTCCGCGGTTTTGACGGCGGGAGCATCGTTTACGCCGTCGCCGGTCATAGCCACGATATTGCCTTGCCGTTGCAGCGATTCGACGATTTTCAGCTTGTGTTCCGGCGCAACGCGCGCGTACACGGATATTTCGCGGGTGGCGTTGTCGAACGCCCGCTCATCCGGCAGTTCGTCGAGTTGGACACCGGTGAGCACTTTGCCGCTCAGGTCGTCGACGCCGGCCGCACTGCCGTTCCGGTCTGTTTCGATGATGCCCAGATCGCTGGCGATGCGTGCCGCGGTAAGCGGATGGTCACCGGTAATCATGACGGTGCGGATGCCGGCGCGATGCGCTTCGGCGACGGAATCGCGCACTTCGGTACGCGGCGGATCGATGATGCCGACCATGCGACCCAGATCAAGTCGCTTTCCAGCACATCGCTTTGGTCGGCGATGTCGCGACGTGACCGGCGGCGTTGATGCGCACGCCCGGCACTGCGGCGAGCGACGCGGTGCCGAGTGGCCGGTACGCCTGGCCCAGCGTACGATACGCTTCGGCGGACAGGCGTTCCACGGCGGCGAGGATCTGCTGGCGATCGCCTTGCGTCATCGGTCGTACGGCACCGTTGACCGCGATGCGGCTGCAGTAGCCGAGCAGCACGTCGGGGGCGCCTTTAGCAAAGACGGTGAGACGCCCGGCATCAGTGTTATCCTGCGCGACGACGGTCATGCGTTTGCGATCGGAAGTGAAGGGAATCTCGCCCACGCGCGTGTAGTTCGCGTACTTGCGATCGGCCTTCACCTTACGTGCGGCGACGATAAGCGACACTTCGGTCGGATCACCGACAGCTCCCATGCCGATGAGGACGCAACTAAATCGCCAGCAGCTTCGGCAGCGCCGAAAGTCACGGTTTCGCGCAATTCGCCGTCGTTGGCCAGCGAGCCCACGGCGAGCGTGGCGACGGCTTCGACCTGTGCGGCGGAAGCGGCGGAACCAGACAGAGCAGCGTCGGGAATCGCAATCATTCTGCCTTCTGGAGCATAGCCGGTGCCGGTCAGCTGCACCTCACCGCTCGGCGTGACCACGCGTTCCACCGTCATCTCGTTGCGGGTGAGCGTGCCGGTTTTGTCGGAGCAGATCACCGACGCGGAACCGAGCGTCTCCACGGAATGCAGTTTCTTGACGATCGCATGATGTTCGGCCATGCGGCGCACGCCGAGCGCGAGCACGACTGTCAGAATCGCGGCGAGCCCTTCCGGCACGGCCGCGACGGCCAGCGAAACGGATAGCAGCAGCGAATCGATTACGTCGTGGATGTCGTTGAAGCCTTCGGTCAGCGCAAGCGCCACCAGCACGACCGCCGCGATAATGCACACCGCGATGCGAGAATCTTGGAAACGTAGTTCATTTCCTTCTGCAGCGGACTGTCATCATCATCCGTGGCCTGCAGAAGGTCCGCGATTTTACCGACCTGCGTGCGCATGCCGGTGCTCGTCACGATTGCGCGGCCGGTGCCTTGCGTCACGGACGTGCCGTTGAACACCATATTGGCGCGATCACCCAAGGCCTTGGCTTCAGCGAGTGTGTCGACGTTTTTGCCGACCGGTACGCTTTCGCCGGTCAGGCTCGCTTCCGCCACGCGCAGGCTGGCGGCGGCGAGCAGACGTCCGTCGGCGGGAATGGAGTCGCCTTCACCGAGCATGACCACGTCTCCCGGCACCACGTCGACGGTGTTGATGCGTGCGATTTTGCCGTCGCGCAGCACGTTGGTTTGCGGCGCGGTCATTTGGGAGAGCGCTTCGACGGCTTCTTCCGCTTTCGATTCCTGAATGTAGCCGAGTACCGCGTTGACGATAAGGATAAGCACAATGACGATGGCGTCGAACGGCAGCGCCTCGCCGCCTTCCGCACCAAGCGCAGCGTTGGCTTTTTCGATGAACCATGCGATGAGCGAGATGCCGGTGGCAGCGAGCAGCAGGTAGACGAGGGGGTCTTTGAACTGCGCCAGGAACTTCTTCCATTTTGGCACGGGTGGTGCGGATGCGAGCTCGTTCGGCCCGTATTGCGCGAGTCGGCGTTCAGCTTCGGCTTGGCTCAGACCGGTGTTCGGATCGACGCCGAGCGATGCGGCCACGGCTTGCGCGTCGGCAAGCGACGGGTCGATTTGTGGCGGCTGCTGGTTTTGCTGATCCTGCCGAATCTGCGTGCGATCGCCCGTAGCGGAATCGCCGTCAAAATTGGCATGGGACTGGATGGACTGATCTTTCTTGCGATCATCCATGGTGATCTCCTTGGGAGCGCCGCGGAGTAGTCAGCTCTCCCCCGTCTTACGTATGCCTCGAATCGCGGAAATCGAAAATCCGCGGAATCGCAAGCATTTTGCAAAGGCGAGGCAACGCTGCGCGGTTGTGGGCACCGGGCGGACGCCATCGGCGCATCCTGTTATTATCGCACATCCTCGGCGTGTGAAAAATGGACATGTGGCGGAACGATGCATGGCACGCGACGGGTGCACGATACCATGAAGTGTGATATATTATCGGTAGTTAGTAAAATTCATTACTAAACGGTCGTGCAACATCGCACGGCGCAACCGCAACGATGCAGTGACATCAAGTAATACAGGGGGATGCAAGATGGCAGATACAGCCGAACTCGCAATCGTACATGCAACCACGGCAAGTGCAAGCTGGCTCACCGATCCGACGGTGTTCGCAGCGAACCGCAAGCCGGCACATTCCAGCCACCGATATGTCATCGGCGAGACGAGCGAGCCGAAGCAGAGCCTCGACGGCGAATGGAAGGTTCGTATCGAACAAGCGCGCAACGTGGACGTGGAAAGCGCTCCGTTCGCGGCCGTCGATTTCGAGGATGGCGATTTCGGCGCGATCGAGGTGCCGGGCCACTTGCAGATGGCCGGCTATCTCAAGAACAAGTACGTCAACATCCAATATCCGTGGGACGGTCACGAGGATCCGCAGGCGCCAAATATTCCGGAAAACAACCATGTGGCGATCTACCGCCGTCGATTCGCGCTCGACGCGCAGCTTGCGCGCACGCTGGAAAACGACGGCACGGTCAGCCTCACCTTCCACGGTGCCGCCACCGCGATCTACGTATGGCTTGACGGCACGTTCGTGGGTTACGGCGAGGACGGATTCACGCCGAGCGAATTCGATGTGACGGAAGCGCTGCGAAACGGCAATGGCAACGCCGCCGATTCCCCCGAAGCCGAGCATACGCTCACCGTCGCCTGCTACGAATATTCGAGCGCCTCTTGGCTGGAAGACCAGGATTTCTGGCGACTGCACGGCCTGTTCCGCACCGTCGAGCTCGCCGCCCAGCCGCATACGCACGTCGAAACCGTGCAGCTTGAAGCCGACTACACCGCAGCCGACGCCGCCGGTACGGCCGACACCGCCGAACTCAACGCGGCACTCACCTTGCGCAACCCCGCCGACGCGATGACTATCGAAAGCACGCTGCGCGACGGCGACGGAAATGTCGTATGGGAATCAACGCAGGCCTGCAACGGCGAAATCGCCTTAATTCCGGCAAAATGACGAACATCGCGCCGTGGAGCGCGGAATCGCCGACGCTGTACACGCTGACCGTACGCGTCGTCGGACATGACGGCGCCATCATCGAAACCGTGACGCAGAAGATCGGCTTCCGCACATTCCGCATCGAAAACGGCATTATGACGCTCAATGGCAAGCGCATCGTGTTCAAGGGCGCGGACCGCCACGAATTCGACGCGAAGCGCGGGCGTGCGATCACCCGCGAGGACATGCTTTCCGACGTGGTCTTCTGCAAGCGGCACAACATCAACGCCATCCGCACCTCCCACTACCCCAACCAGGAGTATTGGTACGACCTGTGCGACGAGTACGGTCTGTATCTGATCGACGAGACGAATATGGAGACGCACGGCACGTGGGTGGCAAACAATGTCGAGCGTCCTGAAGACGGCATCCCCGGCAGCCGCCCCGAATGGGAGGGCGCGTGCGTGGACCGCATCAACAGCATGATGCGCCGCGATTACAACCATCCGAGCGTGCTGATCTGGTCGCTTGGCAACGAGTCGAGCGCGGGCGAGGTTTTTCGTGCGATGTATCGCCACGCGCACACGATTGATCCGAATCGTCCGGTACATTACGAGGGTTCCGTGCACATGCGCGAATTCGAGGATGTGACGGACATCGAAAGCCGTATGTACGCGCATGCTGACGAAATCGAACGCTATCTGAACGACGGCAGCCCGGCACATACGGACGGTCCAAAGAAGCCGTACATTTCCTGCGAATACATGCACGCAATGGGCAATTCGTGCGGCAATATGGACGAATACACGGCGTTGGAACGCTACCCGATGTACCAGGGCGGTTTCATTTGGGATTTCATCGACCAGGCAATCGAGACCAAGCTGCCCGACGGCACGACACGCATGTGCTACGGCGGCGATTTCGGCGATCGTCCAAGCGATTACGAATTCTCCGGCGACGGCCTGCTGTTCGCCGACCGCACCCCCTCGCCGAAAGCGCAGGAAGTCAAGCAGCTGTATGCGAACGTGAAAATTGCGGTTTCGGTCGATGAAGCGCGTATTACGAACGACAATCTGTTCGTGTCTACGGGCGATTATCGCTTCGTGCTGCGGATTTTGGCCGACGGCAAGCCGGTATGGTCGACTACGCGCCGTTTCGACGTGGCCGCCGGCGAGAGCGCTTCATTCGAAGTCGATTGGCCGGTTGATGACTACCGCAGCAACGCCGAAGAGCTGGTTTTGGAGGTATCGCAGCAGCTTGGCAACGCTTGCGATTGGGCACCGGCCGGCTAACGAGCTGGCGTTCGGCCAGTGCGTGGTGG
>ENA-OQBJ01000390-OQBJ01000390.1-human-gut-metagenome-genome-assembly--contig:-NODE-390-length-23473-cov-2.611839_pt1 | contig 23473 bp, 29 predicted proteins | sample MGYA00242743_ERZ504545 | MGnify/ENA primary metagenome ERZ504545 (study PRJEB26092, sample SAMD00036252) | human gut metagenome | host: Homo sapiens | study: EMG produced TPA metagenomics assembly of...
TATACGACTTTTTTTAATCATTCTCTCCCCGAGTTCTTTCGCCTTTTTCGATGCAATAATTGTGCGACTGACCGTAGATGTATGCAAGGGTACCGGATGAAAAATACCGCACAGCTATGCTGCTCAGGATATTTTCATAACGGCACAAAAGTGCCTTGCAGACTTCTACAAGGCGCACTACATTCGCATCGTGAAAAAGGGAAATTCGGGGAGAGATACACTACGAAAAAGGAGTATAGGAAAAGAGAAAAAATGAGCAATCTATACCATAGTGTATCATGAGATTTCAGTATATTTGTAATTATTACTAACAATATAAATGCATGACAAAAGAAGATTTTATAAAGATGTTTCCTGATGTTAAGGTGCAACAGTTCGAGACTGATACAATTCTTAGCAAACAGGAAATAATGGATATGGTTAAGCAGTTTACCAACTCACTTAATATGGGACTGATATATTATGAGCAATGTGGTTGCAATGTTACTGTTTTTACCTCTGATAAAATGAAGTCAGAGCTTGATAAAATGAAACCCGGCTACCAGGTGACAGATCCGAACACAGGAGAATTCGGAACTATCGTTTCTGATAAATTCATTGTTTGTGGAAATTATTGTGTCAGGGTGCATTTTCCTTCAGGTGAAGATGTTTACGACTGCGATTTTTTTCATTGAATAATCAATATGGAAAAGTCTTGTAAAAAAGGTGATAATGTTATCGTAAAAATACATTATAGTGCTATTAGTACTGCATGTATGAGATGGGTATATTATGACCGGCCATGCGACCTACAAATAAAACGTTCTACAAAAAATGATGAATTTATTGGCATTTGCTTTAAAGTTGAAGATGAAGCCAGCGTTTATTTTTTAAACGCAATATTAAGAGATATACAAGATTCAGAGTGTTATATAAATTATAATAGCCATGAATAAGGAACCACGAAATTTAGCGACCTACAAAGAGTTCGGAAAGATGCTTCGAGCTGTTGCCGATATTTATTCCCAAATGGTGATACTCCATTGGAAGAAGAAGGTTGGGAGAGAGAGGAAATATCTAATGCAATCTACTTCATCACCAACAAACATGATTTTCAGGACTTCATTCAGCCGTGGAAAGATGCTTTTCTACGCAATCCAATTGACGTGACAGAAGCAAAAAAATGGGCTGCATACGTGAAAAGTTGCCGGGATAAAGGAATACACTGTGATTACCAGGAATACGAAAAGCAAAAAGGTTAAAGAAAATGAATTAGTAGAAAATTCAGTATGTAAGGAATCCTTACGTACTGCTGCTGACGGGAAAAAATACCGTACCAATTTTTATAACCTTGACGTAATTATATCTGTAGGATATAGAGTAAAGAGTATCAGAGGTACACAGTTCCGTCAATGGGCGAATAAGGTAGTAAAGAATTGGAATAAGATTCAGTATGTTCCATTTTGGAACTAACTGCTTCTGATGTTAAAAATATATACGAGCAAAAAGAACTGGAAGAAAGTTCAACTGTTCGGGATTTCCGAACAGTTCGGCAAGAGGATAAGCGTCAGGTTGTTCATAACCTTACATATTATAATTTGGATGCAATCATATCCATTGGCTTTCGTGTCAATAGCAAACGAGGTATTCAATTTCGTCAATGGGCGAATAAGGTATAAAAGAATATCTTTTGAAAAGATATTCCATAAACAATGTATTTAAAATCAATATTTTTTGAACAATTCAGAATGGCTTCCGAGCCTTAAAACCTCGATTATATCTGCTTCAGCGTCCAGCCATATCAGAAGAAAATCGCCCTCGATGTGGCACTCCATGCAGCCAAGATAATCACCTTTGAGCATGTGAGCCCTGTATTTAGCTGGCAGTTCTATTTCATTCTCCAGCATCCGAAAGACTTCCAGAAGCTTTTCCAGCTTGCTGGTATTGTTCCGATACCTTTTGAAGTCCTTTTTGTATTGTGTTGAATACCGAAGTGTTTTCATCATTCACAGGACTTTATAAAGGCTTCCATGCTGCTCGTGTCTATTGTACCAGCAAATTTGCCTGAACGGGCTTCCTTGATGGCCGCTTTTGTTTCTTCATTTGGTTCTGAATAGACAACTTCCATGAGCATGCTTTCCACGTAATTGTTCAGGCTTCTGTTTGCTTTTCTCGCTTCTTCCTGCAAGACCTTCAGCAAGTCTTCACGCAAGCGGAAGGAGGTCTGTTTTCTTATTACTGCTTCCATTTTTATCTGTATTATATTGTATCACAAAAGTAATACAATTTCGCGTATTTCACAATGTATGAGATAATTAAATTTTCATACAAAGAATTTTTACGCCAAACAGTGAATTGTGAACTTGACGTAGATAGCACTTGTCCATTTTGGAACAAGTGGATTGGGGTAATATTCGGCAAACAAATCGTTCTGAAATCCGAAATGGAGAACGCACTCCGACACATGGCAGTGAAAGGATACAACCAGCTGACACCTGAAGAGTGGAATGAACTCAACCGAAAGTTACGTGAGGACAACTGAATCCTTAAAGGTTTCATCTTTTTAAAACTGAATCCTTTAAGGTTTCAACATTTGAAATATTCGTATTTCTATATATTTACGCATTTGTATTTCTGCATGTCTATATATCCACGCATCTATATTTGTAGATATATAGAAATTCCTTCTCAATCCAATAGGGGAAAAAACATTAGAATGTAGCTGGTTAGGGAGAAAAATATTATATTTGCAGATATGAGGAAAGAATTAGGAAAATGGCTGATGGATATAGCCAAATATATGGTCACGGCACTTTTGTTATCTTCGACTTTTGGAGATATGACAAATCCATTGATTGTAGCCTGCGTTGTTGTTGCTTCTGCAGCTACTTTAGGAGCCGGACTTTGGTTGGTTAGAAACACAAATAGAAAGGAGGATTAGTATGGGCGCAATCGTAGTTTCAGCTTTTGTTACAATCGTAGCAATTGTGGGTGTGATTTATTTCAACTACCAGGACAAGAAAGAGCAACATAAAGCTAATAATAAAGTTTAAAAGAAGAGTTGAATGATATGGCAACTGTCGCAAAATTTGCGACAACTCAAAACGGTAAGAGAATAAGATGGGAGCATTGGTAATGTTTGGACTTGTTTCTGTAATAGCCATCGTAGGAGTGATATACTTCAACCGCCTGGACAAGAAAGAGCAACAAAAAAATGAAATAAAAATTAATGCTCAGTTATCGCAGATTTTGCGATAACTGAGCATTTTCTTCAATCTAATAGGGGAAAAATCTTTCAAAATTCTATATTTCTGTATATCTATATATCTGCGCATCCATATATTTACACATCTGTATATCTACGCATCTATATATCTAAAATAAAAAACCCGGTGCATCACTGCAGCGGGGAATGTTAAATAGATGTATAGAAAATTCGAGGGTTCAATTATACCAATCAGCTAAAGTCACATTAATATAGTTTAATGTTTCATCCCACACATCTGCTCCCTGATAATTATTATTGAAAAGATAATCTGCATCCAGACGAAGCAGCGTCCACTCGGATGAGCCTTCGGGTCTCCAATAAAGATGTATTACCGGAACAGCATATGCATTGCCATTACTGTTTGTTGGCTTAGCATAATACTTAGTTACCTTACACTCCATGATTCCTTTCCAGTAGCGGATACCAGGCTGAATGTCCACACTCACACAGCCGATTTCATCCGCCCACTGCACATCATTTGTGGTATTCTGTTTCTGGGTGCTGGGTCGATATGAATTTGACTTCAGCTTAAATTCACGCTCCCAGACCGCCCTGATTTCACCTTTCAAGGCTTTCTTTCCCTTATTGGAAAGAGTATACACCACATTAAATGATTCATTGTAGGGAATATCATAGCCTAAAAAATTCGTATTGTCACCTTCTTTCTCCAGCAAAATATCCCTTAACGCCGGGAGATTATCCGGAGCAGGAGCCTTCACCTCATACATCCATTCCTCGGGTGAACCATTCTGCTCATAATCAATTGCCTTGAACCAGGTAGATTCACCTTTCCGCTGGAACAGCGGTACAAGCTGGTATGTACCCGGTGCGGCCGTCACATAGCACTGAATCTTTTTCCCGTCCCAATCTCCCTGAACTTTGATGTCAATGGTTGGAACTTCTCCACAATCTGACTGCCTTGCATAAACACAAAGCGCAACTTTCCCTCAAACAGTTCACTTCCCCAATGCGTATAGAAAAGGCCGAATGGTTTCCCCTCATTCTGGTAACAATCGTACCCGAACTCTGTATGATTAGTATTAATCGAAAACTGATTTTCAAAATCAGAAAAATCCACTTCTCTAATAACAATATCATCCGTTTTACCGAACTGACTCCAGTATTCCACATCAATGGGCACATCTTCCTTATTAACCTCACCATTATACGCACCCTTAATCTTGATGGAATAAGTATAGATTTTTCCAGCTTCCCATTCATGATAGGATGGGAAGGTATAACTCATATCCTTTCCGTCCAGCTTGAAGGATACAGATACGTCCTGCGGATGATAAAGCGGGGGCAAGATAGCTTCCGGAACTGTCGGATTGGCATCATTCAGCATATATCCTCCACCGATAGGTATATCACTCTTTTTATCCTGTTTCCATACAGCTCCGTCCTGGATATTCATTCTCAGGTAGGAAGTCACATTACGAATGGTCACGCCCGTAACCATTCCTTCACCCAAATATTCGTCACGCAGAATCTTTACCCTGACAAGCGAAAGCGCATGATTCATTTCCGGCTTTGCAGTCGGGAAATCAGACGTAACCACACACTGGCCATACATCACATCTTCCTGCTTCGTCACATCAATGTCAAGATACATGTCCCTAATGTTTTCCGAATAGGGATGATAAGCGTAAACGGTCTGTTCCTTCTGCACCTCGTACGGTTCAGCGACTATCCACTTACTTCCATTATAGGTATATTTCAGGTTCTTGTCTTCCGTGTACAAACCTATTTCATTGCCAGTCTGCCAGGCATTGATTACTCCACTTCTGGATTCAACCAGATTTTTAAGTGTGGCATCCAGCCCAAGCAGAAGTTCTTCATTTTTTGGTTTATCAGAATCATCCTCTGATTCTCCCGGTTCTTCAGGTGTTTGCTCGGTATTACCATTTCCTTCCGGAGGTACCGGAATTTCGTCAGTCTGACAAGCCGTAAAACATAACGGCAAAAGTCCAATCAGCATGTAGTTTCGAATTTTCATAACGTCTTCTATTTAATTTATAACACAAAGATACAATAAATTTTTTGATTGCATCCTATCAAGTGCATTATTGTTTCTTTTCATTAATATTTTTTCACTAACAAAAAGTGAAAGAAATACATTTAGAGTGCAATGTTGTTGCACTGGTGCATACATAGCTTTGCAGTATAAATCAAAAAAAATAAAGGCATATGGAAAAAGAAAAACTTAGAGCTAAAGCATTGAAAATGTATGCAGAATTAATGGTCCAAAAAATTAAGGAAGTAGATGCCAGCGATTGGAAGAAACCCTGGTTTGGAACAGATTGGTCTGGTCAGGCGCAAAACATCAATGGAAGAAAGTATAATAACTTCAACCAGATACTTCTTTCGTTTATAAGTGAGGAAAAAGGATACAAGGTACCCGTGTTTCTGACATTCAATCAGGCTAAGGAGATGAGCACAAGCGTCCTGAAAGGTGAAAAGGGATTTCCGGTTAATCTATATACGCCAATAATTACAGATAAAGAAGGCAATAAAATTTCAATGGATATATATTCCAGCCTTACTGACGCAGAAAAAGAAGCATATACAGTTAAGCCGTATACTACATTCTATCATGTATTCAACGTTGAACAGACTAACTTAAAAGAGATACAGCCTGAAGCCTGGGAACACATGTTAGACCGGTTTACATTCGAGAAACACGCACAAGGCAATGAATATGTAAATCCTTTCCTTGACAAGCTGATTAAAGAACAGAATTGGGCATGTCCAATCCATCTCGAGAAGCAGGACAGAGCTTTTTATAATTGGAAGGAAGATACTATTACATTGCCAACATTTGAACAGTTCGCTGACAAGAAAGAATTTTATTATACCGCATTACACGAAATGGCACATTCAACCGGACATCATTCGCGTTTGAACCGCACATTCGGTAAGTTTGGTGATGATAGTTACAGCAAGGAAGAACTTGTAGCCGAACTTTCTTCTGCTTTCGCAGGGAAACAGCTTGGGATGAACCCACTTCCACGAAAGGAAAATGCACAATACTTGAAAGGATGGCTGGAGGCTATTGATAAAGATCCGGAGTTCCTCTTTAAAACATTGAAAGACGTAGGACGGTCGGTAGCCATGATTGAGAACAGTGTATCAGCAGTATCCAACCAGCAAGTGGTCCAGCCAGAACAGCATCCTGAGATAATGAAATTCTATAAGGACAATGACGGAATCATTAATGCCAGCGTAAAAGAAAATGACCATATAAAAGATGTGGTGATTTATCCACGTGGAAATGAATTCTGCTTCTCAATGGGAAATATCGGAAGTAAAAACATGCAAACCTACTTTCTTACACCAGGAGAAGCAAAAACAGTAAATGATTTATTGCAGAACAATATCCTTTCCAAGAAAATAAAAAGCGTCCGTAAAACGCTCATACTTGATGGTGATACAGCCACTATTGAGTATGCAGGTAAAAATTATGACGCTACTGATGTTATCAAAACATTAAAGAAAGACAACATTAATGTAGACACAATAAGTACATCGGAGTGGGAGAGGCTTCTAAAAGGCCAGGGACTACAGCTAAATAAAGCAACAAAGGCTGTATACAGCATTACTAAAACGCCGGCAGGATACGGTATGAAGGTTATGAGTGTTGCTAAAAATATAACCAAAACAGCGAATATAGAAGCTGAACCTTAATTCAAAAAGTATGAAAGAAAGGAAGTTAATACTCGAGCCTCAATTTGAAGGAATATATGTCCGTGAAGAAGGTGACGAGAAATATGGAGCTTATATAGCTAATGATAGAAGGCTTAGAATTGAGCCAAATAAAACTTTCAGTGATGAGAATCTTCAAAAGATTCAAGACCTGGTGTATTCAGGCAACATGATAATTACCGATGGGAAATTTAGAAACCGATTTGCTTTATCAATTATTAATTTGAAACCCACAAAGGAATATGTGGACAATATTAAAGATGAAGTGAATCAGCTCTATATTGAGACAGTGGACGGTAAAGAATACGTCTGTACTCGTGACGGCGAAATTTTTCCGGGAAAACCAGATGACTACAGTGATATACCAATAATCGGAAATCCGGAAGGGAAGAAAGATCAACGACCTTTCATTCACTTCCTTTGTTTCCAAACTCTCATGGCTTTGCGCTAAATACGGGAAAAAGTTTGTGCAGATAAACAAATGGGAGGCATCATCGAAAACTTGTTCTTCATGTGGGTATAGGGCAGAAAAAATGCCGCTCAACATCAGGAAGTGGACTTGTCCGGAATGTGGCACACACCATGACCGTGATATTAATGCGGCAAAAAATATTTTAAGAGTTGGGACATCAACTCCGGGAAGAGACAGCATAAATCCCGCTATGCAGGTTGCTGCCGATGACGCTCGAATCTCATTACTTTAGGTATGGGAGTATGTCAAAACAAGGAACAAGTAAAAGTACCGGTCAACCTTGGAAAAGCATGGAGTTTTTATTAGAAACAGAAGACAGATACCCACAAAGTGCCTGTTTTCAGCTTATGAATGATAACTGTACCAGGTTCGAAATTAAAGAAGGTGATAAAGTCAAGGTACAGTTTGACATGAAAGCCAGAGAATGGGAAAACAAAGGATATAATACGCTAAATGCCTGGAAAGTTGATAAAGTTCTATAACATCTAAATTAAACATTAAGTAACGATGAAAGCCAAAATTTCTGAAATATTTGAATCACTATTCAATCAAGAACTAAGATTAATTCTAAGAAACCCAATATCAATAGGAAGCATATCTGAGCCTTCTGAGGACTTACAGTGTACAGCAGTTCGTCTCGATGAGCATGCTATCAACATGATCAGCAAACCCTGTGAGCGTGCAAAAAAATATGTCATACTCAAAAATCCATACCACATTAAATTCATCGAGAATCCTTCTGAGGAACTACAGATTCTCGCTGTAAGCAAAGAACCTGATGCAATCGAACTTATAGAAAAACCTTGTTTGCGTGCAAAATTTGCATGCATATATCTAAACCCGAAAATATCAAATATATAAAGAATCCGGATAAAGAGATTCAGGTGTCGGCAATTCAGAAATCTCCATGCCTCATAAGTGAGCTGGAAAATCCATGTGAAGCTGCTCAACTTACTGCTGTTCTTAACACACCAGAGACTATTTTTAGCATCCCTAAACCAGGTATCCGTACAATGCTGGTTGCCGTTGAGAAACTTGCTGGTTTCAAAATATTCCCCAGTGACAAGAATTTGGATACCATTACAGGAATCATTACACAATGCTATAAGCTCAAAGAAAATGAGCTGAACTACAAGGAATATTTTAAGAATGAAATTTTAAAACTTAAATTAAACGATACGCTATGAGATTCAATTTAATAGAAAGTTTACGCTCACTCTTCAATGCAAGAGCGATAAAGAAAGATCCATTCAGCATAGTTTTACTGGACAACCCTTCAGAAAAGTTACTCTCTTCAGCTGTAAGTAAAGACAGCAGAGTCTTTCTTTTACTGAAGAACCCTTCAGAAAATGTCAGCCGAATTGCAATTACTAAGAATCCATCTTTTATAAAACTTATCCCAAATCCACCTGAAGCACTACAGTTATTAGCGATAAGTAAAGACCCTACACAAATAGTCAATATTAAAAACCCTACATTAAAAACTCAGTTAAAAGTAGTGTCCGCATCTCCTGAATGTATCAAACTAATTGAAAACCCTTCACTAGAAACGATTAAAGTATATGTAGGAGATGATTACAAGAGACTCTGGGATCTGAATTTAAGTAATGACAAACAAGAAAAAGTATTTAATGAGATATTCCGTGGGAAAGAATCATGGAACATTCCAACAGAAGAACTTATTACCTGGTTAAGCAACTACACAAAATTTAAAGCTAACAATATAAAAGACATCTATAACACTATTAAAGAGTCTATCAATGTAGATAGAATGAGCATTAAGCAATGGCAGGAACTTATTACGACCGGTATGTGCCGTGTAGGGAAAAAAGAAATCGTGCTATCACAGAAAGATGGAGTTTATAACATAAATATAAACCAAGAAACAATAGAAAAGCAATCAGATATTAAAAAAGAAAATGTCAAGTCTGAAGAGACAGTGAAGATAACACCGGAAGTAGAGAGAATTTCACCCCAACAAACACACCTTCGCGAATGTCTGAAAGGCACGAAGAAGAAAATAACTGAAGTAGAACTGTTGGGTGAATTAAAGAACAACAATCTTACATTAGATGAAATGAGCACTGACCAAATCAGCGAATTAATCAAAAGTGGAGAAACATCAATTAAGGACAAAACCATTAAACTTAAGAAAGAACCGTCTGGATATAAAATCAAGATAACAGAAAAACAAAATGATCAGACTGGAGAAGCTGTCAAAAGAATTACCCAAGATGCAACTTCAGGAATCTCAGGAAAGTGTAGAAGAAATCCACCTCTCTAAAGCTCAATTAAGAGATATTGAGAAAAAAGGGTTCGCCAACATTCCGGGAGGAAAAATTATCAGCAAGATACAAACCCCAGCCGGCTATACATTAAAAGTTTATAATGTGATTAATACATTGACACGTCAGGGTCAAGCAGAAGCATGATATTATGGTACATTCAAAATATTATAAAGAACTAAAGCAATATTTAGAAGATTATCATCCTAATCTGGTAAAGGATGAAGAATTTATTACAACACGTAGTGAACTAGCACAGGAGACATTTATTGAATGTTCAAGAGAAGGCATGAACATAGAAGAGTGCCAGAATGAAGTTAATGAAGTTCTGTATTCAGGACTTCATTTTTCTCTCTATCAGCTTGTCGAGGATATAATAGAGGAAATGAATCTCTCATTCAGCGATAAAGATAAGTTCATCATGCAAATGTTCCTGCTCATCCAGCCCATTGTCGAGAAATACAAACTGGATGACAATTTTGAGAGAACATCAGAATATGACAAACTGTATACAGAAATCAGCCAACATATAAACCAATACATCAAGGATTATGAGCTACAATAAAAGTCAGGTACTGACAGACAACATAAATGCCATTCGTACAGCTTTTCTTCTTCAATCAGAGAACCGTACAGCCAATAGGGAAGAAAAGTCTATACTGGAGAAATACAGTGGTTTTGGTGGGCTTAAATGTATCCTTGATACGCGTCCGGTAGAAGAGTGGCCAGCTTCTGAAAAGATGCTCTTTCCACTTGTTGAAGAACTCAAACAGGTAATTAAGGAAAACAGTGATTCCGAATCTACTGCAGAGTCCTTCTACCGCAGCCTGAAGAACTCCGTGCTAACAGCTTTCTATACGCCAGAACAAATCGTCAAAACAATAGGAAAGCAATTAGAAAATTCAACCAAGGGAAATATTGATTATATGCTGGACCCTTCAAGCGGAAACGGAGTATTCCTGAATTTCACGGAAGGAAGGTACATCGTACAGCGTACGAAAAGGACTTATTGACTGGACTAATTCTATCAGCCAAAGAACCGGGAACGGAAGTCCGTGTAGAAGGTTTTGAAAATCTTCCGGAAATGGAAGAAGGAATATACGACCTGGTTATGTCAAATATTCCATTCGGAACAGTGAAGGTATATGACTATAGCTATCAGAAAGGAAACGCAATTAAGATGATGGCAACAAATACGTTGCATAATTATTTCTTCGTCAAAGGGCTTGATGCTGTAAAAGAAGGGGGACTGGTAGTATATATTACTACCAGAGGCGTTGCTGATTCACCATCAAATAAAGAAATCCGCCGTTACCTGATGCAGAATGCTAACCTGATTAGTACAATACGGCTTACCGATGATTTATTCACACAAACGGGAGGAATAGAAGTGGGTTCTGACCTTATTATCCTTCAAAAGAACACACAAAAACGACAGCTTAGTTATGATGAAAAACTGTTTATAGGGAGCCGTGAAGATAATCCTATTACACCCAATAATTATGTAAACAATCCGATTGAATTACATTATCTCGGTATTCCATATGCAGGTACTAACCAATATGGGAAAGCTGTAACTAAATTCAAAAGCAATGATACAACTTACAGCACCTTGTCTGAATTACTTGAAAGAGACTTCAAAGAGAAATTTAACTTGGAGTTATATCTGAAGCATAGTTATCTTGGTAAATCAGTAACAGGTGATGAGCAGAAATCTGTAACCGGTGAAAAACTTGTAAGTCTTGGTGATTTGTTTAATCTTCCTGAAGAAAAGCCTGAGCCAAAAGAAACCTTTGAAAAGGTTACAGATGAAGTCATGACCAATGAATGGCTTATGGACCATTATAAGCCAGGCACCTTCGTCCTATATCGTGACAGAGTAGGGACTATGGAATACAACGAGAAAAGAGTTCTCGGCTTCATCCCTGCCACCTATCTGACGCGCAACGAGCAATGTGTGATGAAAGATTACATACATGTCCGGGACGACTATTACCGATTGTTTGACTTTGAAAAAGACACACAGACAGAGAGCCGGACACTTCGGGATAAGCTGAACAATAGTTACGATTATTTTGTATCGCAACATGAAGGCCTCCGTGAATCTGCCTCAAGTATTATCATGTCGGATAATTTATCGTCCGATATTTTACCTCTGGAAAGATACGAGAACGGAGAACGCATCAAGCAGACGTTTCTTTGAACCGGTTGCATTTTCCAAGAAAGTTACAGAAACTCTTACATGTGACGAAGCTTTGGCATCTTCACTTAACCTTTACGGCTGTGTTGACTGGTCACACCTGGAAGAACGTACCGGGCTTGACGATAATCAGATACAAGCAGAACTGAAAGGTAAAATATATTATAACCCGACAACATATCAATGGGAACATTCCGGAAGTATGTTATCCGGAAACGTGTATAGGAAAATCGCGGAGATTAAACCCTATCTTACAACAAGGCCGGAAAGAGCACATGATATTCAAAATACATTAAATGCACTCGAGGAAGTTAAGCCGAAGCCTATTCCATTCAATGAACTGGACTTCAATTTAGGTGAAAGGTGGATTCCGCAAGAATTATATTCAGGGTTTGCAAGTGAACTGTTCGGTGTAGAGACGGCCATCACCTATACGTCCGCTTCAGACTCATTCCTTGTTAAAATGAAAGAATATTCTTCTGCAGCCAACTCCTTGTATGGAATCAACTACCAAATGAATGCAGAGGAAATCATGAACAATGCACTACAGAACACATTTCCACAGATTACGAAAACTGTCTATATCGACGGTGAGAAAAAAACAGTTGTTGATACAGAATCAACCCAGCTTGCAGCCAGCAAGGTACAAGATATTCAGGAGAAATTCATTGACTGGTTGAATAACCGGCTGATGAAGTGAAACTATCGCTTGCAGACATGTATAATGAACGGTTCAACTGCTTTGTCCGTCCGGATTACGATGGTTCCTGCCAGACTTTCCCTGGTCTGAGTTTTGATAAGTTTGATTACAAGGATTTATATCCTTCACAGAAGGATTGTATCTGGATGCTGAAGCAGAACGGTGGAGGAATAGCAGACCATGAAGTAGGAGGGGGTAAAACCATGATTATGTGTGTAGCATCATACGAGATGAAACGTATCGGAGTCTGCCACAAACCTATGATTATCGGTCTGAAGGCAAACGTCCATGAGATAGCTGCCACTTACCGGAAAGCTATCCACATGCAAAGATTCTGTATCCAGGAAAGGATGATTTCAAACCTGCCAACCGTCAGGAATTGTTCCAGCAAATAAAAAACAACAACTGGGACTGTGTGATTCTTACACATGACCAGTTCGGGAAGATACCGCAGTCACTCGACATTCAGAAAGAGATTATCGAAGATGAAATTCGAGATGTGGAAGAAGCCTTGGAAGTCCTAAAAAATAGCGGCATGGGATATTCCGGAAGAAGGTTGGAAAAAGGACTTGAGAAACGTATTGAAAACATGAAGGTCAAACTAAACACCATAATGAACGACATAAAACTGAGAAAAGACGATACGGTTGATTTTCGCAGCATGGGTATCGACCATATCTTTGTGGATGAGTCGCATCAGTTTAAGAACCTTATGTTTTCGACACGTCATAACCGCGTAGCAGGACTTGGCAATCCTGACGGAAGCCAAAGAGCCCTGAATCTCTATTTTGCAATCAGAGATATACAGAAAAGAACGGGACGTGATTTGGGGGCCACTTTTCTTTCCGGAACCACTATCAGCAATTCTTTGACAGAGCTGTATGCATTGTTCAAATATCTCAGGCCGGAGGCACTCGACCGACAAGGCATTACATGTTTCGATGCCTGGGCAGCAATCTACACGAGAAAAACTACGGAGTTTGAGTTCTCTGTAACCAACAACATTATACAAAAAGAACGATTCCGTCACTTCGTGAAAGTACCGGAACTTGCTCTATTTTACAACGAAATTACCGATTACAGGACAGCCGACATGATTGGTCTTGACCGCCCGGAAAAGAACTCAATATTCAAAAGTATTCCTCCAACACCGGCACAAGAAGAATTTATAGATAAACTGATGAAGTTTGCTGAATCTGGAAATGCAACCTTACTCGGACGCCCTCCCTTGTCAGAAACAGAAGAAAAGGCAAAGATGCTTATTGCCACTGACTATGCAAGAAAAATGGCTCTTGACATGCGGATGATTGACTCTTTAAAATATGCAGGAGAGACCGGGAACAAGGCAAGCGTATGCGCACAGACACTATACGAATACTATCAGAAGTTCAATGCGGTTAAGGGAACACAGTTCGTTTTCTGTGACCTTGGCACGTACAAGCCGGGAGAATGGAACATCTACAGTGAAATCAAGCAGCAGCTTGTAGAGAACTACCAGATTCCACCGGAAGAAATACGTTTTATTCAGGAGGCTAAAACTGAAAGCAGCCGCAAGAAACTGATAGAAGGAATGAACGAAGGGAAAATACGCATCCTGATGGGTTCTACAAGCATGTTAGGTACCGGTGTTAATGCCCAGCAGCGTGCGGTAGCAGTCCATCATCTTGATACTACCTGGCGGCCGTCGGATCTTGAGCAGCGTAATGGACGAGCTATTCGTAAAGGAAACATTATTGCGAAAGAATATGCCGGTAATAAGGTTGACATCATTACCTATGCAACGGAAAGGTCATTGGATGCGTATAAGTTCAACCTACTCCAGAACAAGCAGCTTTTCATTGGCCAGTTGAAAAGTCAGCAGCTCGGGGTGCGAACACTTGATGAAGGAGCCTTGGACGAAAAATCCGGAATGAACTTTGCAGAATATGTGGCTATTTTATCAGGTAATACAGATTTGCTCGATAAGGCTAAACTGGATAAGCAGATAACGCAGCTGCAGAAAGAACGGGTCTTATTTTTTCGGGATATTGATAAATCAAAATTTGACTTGAAAAAACTTTCAGAAAAGAAAGAGGCTGCAGAAAGTGCAGTACAAGACATGAAATCCGATTACAATAATTTCTGCAAATCAAATGGTGTGCTCATATCTCAAGATGGAACACGTCTGCGCGGGAAAGATGCAGGAAAATATCTGAGTGCATGGCGGTCAGCAAGTATGGAAGATGGGGCAACGGAATATATTGGGACTTATAAGGAACACACGATATACATCAAAAGCCTGCAAGGAAACAAGTATTTCGGCATTGTCGGTGCAAGTGGTCGTCAGTATCAAGCGCAGACAGCCTTACCCTTGGCGCACGAACGGAGTCAGGAATGGTTGGATGAACTTGGGAACAGCCTATCTGGACGCGCCGCAAAAATGGAAGCAGATATATCTCGCTTCAGTCATGACATCAATGAACTGGAAACAAAACTGGCCAATGTTAACTGGCCCAAAGAGGAAAAGCTCAGACAACTCAAATCAGAAGCAGCCATTTTAAATAACAAGATTAACAATGAACTGAAGAACAACAAAGACACTAGTGTTCATACAGAATATCGTGGCCGCACGCTTGACGTAAATGGGGATAAAGTTATATTTTCCGCAGAGGGAAAAGAATATGACTTATCATCCGATATTGCCCAGGCTCTAAAATCTGAAGGCATGTCTGTTAGTGACCTGACCTATAATAACTGGGATATACTCACGAAAGGAAAGCCTTTAAGCATCAATAAGAACAAGAATCTGATGATAGTAAAAAATCTCTCCAGCTATTCTGTCAGACTGAATGATGCCACAAAATCCGTTGCTTCATCAAGTGAGATGGAGGCAGAATGAAAAAAGAGAGCATAATTGCTCTCTTTTCTTCTATCATATATCTCCGTTTAATATGGCCTGAACTTCCTGAATTATCCTATCATAATTTTCCGTTACCTGTTCCGGCGTTACAAATTCATGAACAGGCAATTCCTCTTCTTCCATTTCAAACATCTTAAATTTGGCCTTAAATTCCTTTACATTCGCTCGCGTAGCAGAACCAATAAATTCACCTGGTTCAAGTTCAGAGAAGTCCTTACCCTGATATACATCTTCTTTCTGTGATGATATAGTCACGCTGGAATTGGAAGAGGAACCAGATTTTCCTGCGCTTCTCGAACGTCTCTCTTTTTCTTCCTTACCAAAGAAAAGCGGGTAATACTTCAAGGCTTCCACATCTTTAGTCCGCCCAAGGAACATATTACCGAAGTTCGCTTCTACTGAAGAACGGTCAAGTTTTCCGTACAGATTTTCCAGTTTCGCACCGGATTGTGTAAGAAGAACAAAAGCAGCTTTATATTCACGCAAGACTGATGGTAAGGTCTCAAAATTTTTAATCTTAACGGTTGTCATCTCGTCCAGGAAATAGACAAACGGAACTTTGTTCTGCATTGTGAATTGGCGCGATGATATACTCAAAAGCATAGCTATAACCGGAGAATACACAGAGTTCTTCGAAAAGTTATTGCTGACAGCAAACATCTTCGGGTGCTCCGGATCAATCAGATTAAAATCAAAATCATTGCCGGAAAGCACCCATGCAATATTCTCATCTGTGGCCATTGTCGCAATTTGATTTGACAAAGTGGAGATATACGAAGCCTGTGTTTTTTCTGAGCCTTTAGCCTTCAAAAATGCTCCTGCCATCATTTCAGATATAGTATTTTGTTCCAGGAATCTGGTAAGACTATCCTGAGAAGAATTCATTATAAGAGTAAGAATATGGGGGATTGTACAATACTCTTTAAACTCATCATACAATCTATATGCTACTCCTCTAAGAATACCCAATCCTCCAGCAAACCATTCATCCTGCTTTGCATCCTTCGCCTGCATAGATAACAGCATATCTTCCATGAGCTGCATCAATACAGTTTTATCCGACACATTTTTTAGTGGATTGAATCTGTATGAGCGACTTAAATTATCAAAATTGATATAATAGAACTCACCTTTATAATCATATTTCTTCATCAAATTATATGCTGTCCGGGTATAATCTATATCTTTAAAGTCATAGATAAATCCGGCAAAACCCAAGCGTATATATTCCTGTAAAAGCCATTTTCCTATTGACTTTGTCTTACCACTTCCAGCACCTCCATATACAAGGAAATTGGCATAATAGTAGTAAAATCGAAGTTGCCTGCCTCTTACACCGGACAGCACCGGTAAGCATATAGCCTTTTCGGTACCTCCTTTCCGTAGACTGTCTGGTTTTAAATCTTTCAATGTAAAGAATAAAAAGACCACTAAAGCCAAAACAGTAGGATAGAGATAAACTAGCCCTATCAAGTTACAGACAATCACCTCCAGTAGCACAAGAACTACGAATAAGGCAATATTATACCATACTTTAGAAAATGGTTTAATCGAACCTATAAGAAAGCTCACACAAAATAGTGCAGCATAATAGAACCAATGTTCCTGAATCATGTCAAAACTTATCATATCGTCCTCCCAGTTGTTACCATATTTAATGCCAGCATCTTCATTTCATTTAAAAATGCCATTTTGGGATTTACGATGAAACGGTAAATCCTAAGTGTATTATTCAAAACTTTTCTTTCATTCCTCAGTTCCCCCTGCAGTAATTGTTGCTTCAGTTCACGCATAGCAATGGCCTGCATCTGCTGCCGCTGTTTCCATTCTTCATAATCTTTCTTATTATGCACATAGTACGGAAGATAATTATAATCATCCGCAAACCTGGTAGCACATCTTTCTGCCCATTCGGAACGGTCAAATCCTACCACTACTTCCTTTCCATCGAGCAGCTGTCTATTACCTCTGCTCTTGGTTAATGGAGACAATGAAACTGTCTGAGATTTATCCATCCGCGATACTATAATGTGAATATGTAACTGCAAGCCTGGCTTCTTATCGCCACATTTTGCAGTACCATTTTTTACCTCTTCTGCATCTCCTTTATAATGCCTTTCGGTCTCTACACGACCATACCAGACAAGGTCATTTCCACCCTTAATTTGTCTCTATAAAAGTTACGGCATATTCATCCATACAATGACGAGCATAAATTTTTAAGCTCGCAAATAACATTCTCTTGCTCGTCTTTGGATAGTTCCGAAAACTCGTTAACATTGGTTTTACCAGTTACTTTATTGATAACGTGCATTAACTCCCTTTGACTTGGATTAACTGACAACATATAGAACTTATCATCTTTTCTTTTTAATGTTCTATGATTGTTGTCTATTGAATGTAATACTTCATTACCAGATACAAAATCCAAGTTCTGCGAAAAAAAAGTATCAAAATAAGGTCTTTCGTCGTTACTCTCTTTAGACAAATATTCAACAAGCTGAAGGCAGGAACCTTTGTTGTCGGATACACCAGGTGTATTGACTGGACGATGAACACTACAATACATAATCTGATTTTATTTTATCTAAGAATTTCTCAAAGTAAGATTCAGGAACCAGTAAATCATTTCCAAATGTGGCCTTCCGGAACTGGCTTTTATCGCAAAATAAAGTAATCAAATCAATTAAAGACACCAGCTTTCTTTTATAAACATCTGGGGATTCTCCTGACTCCTTATAACGCTGAAGTTCTTCCTTCAGGGATTTGTTTTCATTGGCTAAACGAACAAGCTGTTCATTATTCATACTCATATTTCCAGAGCTAAAAGACTTGTCAAGTAGCGGACGAAAAATGTCCTTCTCCTGACTCTTTACTATCTTGATTAAATCCTCAATTCTACGACCAATTTTCTGAATAGAATCAATATTTGGCCTTCTTGGATTATAACCAGTAACTTCGAAATAATTTATCATTTGTTCTATGAGTTCATTACAACTTTTTGTACCTCTCATCTCATCAAGAGCATACTTTACCCTTGTTGAGATTCTAATATTTCTATCTAATACTTCTGCCATATCGTATACGTGTATTTCATTGATACAAAGGTAATAATATATTTAATTTGACCATACGTATACGACATAAATTCCTCATTTTTATATTATTGATAATCAGCTATTTATAATTTTCGTATACAAATTGTATACAATATAATACATTTATATTCTGTTAATTATAATATAGTTTACATACAATCGTATACATTTTGTATACATAGTGTATAGTTATTTATCTATATAACAGCGCTTTGCGTTGTTTATGTTTTCGCTTTGCGGGAACACCTCTTGCTCTTCCTTATCAGTCATCACTAAAGGTCATAAGACCTTTAGCCTTTAGCTGGCGCTATCCACCTCTCCAATTAGGGAGAAAAAAAGAAATCCTGGGAGAAAATAATAATCGTGTAAATCGAAAAAATCTCCAATAGTTTGGGGATTCGGGAAAGGATATTGAATCACTCATTTGTTTTTAAATCCAAAGAAAAATACAAAAAGCAGAATCATAATTCATACCTCATAATAATTCCTAACCATGAGGTTTTCCAGCTGTATACTTTTCCGAGTTCCCAGCATTCTAAAGAGCATGTAGGGCTTTAGATAATTCAATATATTATACTATCCAAATCATAATTAGAAAGCAGGATAAACATAAACAAACGTATAGGGAAGAAAAAAGTATATCTTAAGTGTTGGATGAGTTTTAAACTATAGGTTAGGGTGGTTTATCTATTCTTTTATCTATCCCACTTCATATAATATGAATTTGGTTAAGTTAGGTTAGACATAAGTTGCTTAATGAATATTGCCAAACAACAGTACTTCAGCTTCTCTGTTATGTACTACTATTCTTGAATGTTGACCGCTTAACAATAAAAGAACAATTAAAATTTCAGACTTTAGTTATAGTCAATTTTAATATGAGTAATATATTAAGTACATTTACAATCATGAACTATAAGATATACACCATTGTATTTTTAGATTGTTAATTATTGTTTCGTAAATATTTTTTTGCACTTTATTTGGCGCATAATAAAAAAAGAGCTATATTTGCAGCATGAAAGAAAAAAGAGAACGTAATATAGGCAATTTATTTGTTTCCATCCGCAAAATGATGGGGCTAAGTCAAATGGAAGTGGCAGAGAAAAGTCATGTCACAAGACAAAATATCTCAAGAATCGAGTTAGGAAGATATAGTCCTGGCGTCGATGTAATACAACGCATAGAAGATGCATTAGGAATTGAAAGAATTTACATAACTAAAAACAATATTATTATGGCAGAATCAGTTTCTTTTATTTTAGGAGCAACAGATGTACAAGAGCTTTATAAAGTCGCAAAAGTTTTACATGCTTCCGCTTAGTTGAACTATCGAAAGACAAGAACTTTGTTTCAGCAATATGGAATGATGAATACGAGATGGATTATGAAGAACCTGAAATGGAACTTGACAGCATACTTACTAATTTGAATTGGTGCTGTGGTGATCCTGAAGAATATCCGTTGGGTTCCAAATGCTGGTGGTTTGTCGAGGGATTAGAACCATAAAAGATGAAAAAAAAGGTTCGAAATATACCTTGATACTGAAGAACTACAGTTAATCGAACAATTAAAACATGATACCGGACATAAAAAGCCTGGAATGGCAATTGCTGCTGCAATATACAGCTATTTCCGGTATCAGGATACTATTAAGCGATTAATTGCAGAAAACACCCAACTTAAAAATAAATTGAGTAAATATGAGTAATACAACATTTCAAGAATTGAAGAACCATGTCCGTATAAGTGACGTAGCTGAATATATCGGTTATCGTCTTAATACTGGAGCAGGTAAAAAATACCTTGAATACCGTCTGTTTAACGGCGGCACAAAGATAGATGAAATCGTAATATATACGACTTCTTACTCACAAACATTCTTCAGCCGAAACGGATACGGAGACAAGGGTGATGTTGTAAACTTCATATTAAACCGTCTCCACCTTTTTTCGGGTTATCAAGGTATCGGATATGATGCGGTTGCCGATATTCTATGCAAGCTATCAGGTAAACAGCCAAAACATGAAAACTACGTAGTTTCGCACAATGAAGTAAAGTTTTCTCTTGATGATTACGATATTACTTGCAACCAAAAAGTGATATATGCATACCTCGGCAAAATCAGGATGATTGATGCCAATACTATATCGGCATTTATTCACAACGGGTCTGTATGTACAGTTTCTCGGAAACCGAAAAATTATGCAAATGTAGCCTTCCCTTATCGTGTTCTTGCTTCTCCGGAAGAAGTCGTAAACTTCGAACTACGCAATTATAATCCATATAAAAAAGAAGGATATAAAGGATTCTGCTCTGGAGGAAACAAGTCTACCGCATGTTGGATAGCTTCCTTTGCTCCCCAATGGAATGACGTACAATCTCTATACATTGGAGAAAGTGCACTTGATATGATGGCACTATATCAACTTCTCCCTGAACGTATGAGAATTAATGCCGCATTCATATCATTAGGTGGAAACTTAGGATACGGACAGATAAAAGATATTAAGCATTTATTTCCACATGCTGTTATATATCTTGCATTTGACAATGACCTTCAGGGGCAAATTTATGATGTAGAAGCAGCATATTACTTCCTCAAAGGTAAAGAACCTAAGTTATTCAAAAATGCTGCAGGGAAAGTTGTTGTTAAGTTGGATAACCAAGAATTGACAATAAACGACTCCGATTTTAACTCTAAGACTTTCTTACACTCTCATGGAATCGAAGCAGAATGGCTTCGTATTATTAAGGCTCAAGGAGCTAAAGATTTTAATGATATGCTTAAAAATAAGTAATATGAAGATTCTTCTATTCATTTTCAAAACGCTTTTTTTCTTGACTATAGGACTTATGTTCAAATGTATAAGAGACTTTTCCCGATAATTCAGTTGATACTATATTTAAAGGGATAGGGTTACCCCCTATTCCCTTTAAGCAGAAACTCTACTTTGTATCAAAGATAAATTATTCTCAACAAGTTGAATAATTCGATTATGATATTGAGTATTTTTATTGCAGACGCCACTACACTGAACAACCTTCATTTGTGAGATTGATACCTCTACAGTCTCAATACGTTTACCATTTATCGTTGCGGAGAAGACAAGAGAATCTTCTCTAGTGTAATAATGACCAACACAATGATGCATCACCTTTCCTTCTAAAATCATATCCTTAACACTTTCGATGAGCTTTATATGAATAAGTCCATCGCTAAATGCCAAGCCTAAAAATTTACGTTTACTTTCCTTATAGCGAAGTTCTTTTAGTAGAAAATCGGGTGAGTCAGTTTCCTCTTCAACTTCCTTCTTTATCGTCTTTTGTACTGCCTTATCATGCGCCTTTTTCAAGTCCAGTGGACAAACATATTTCGCATTACGAATATCCTTTCCTAAATTTTTCAACATATCAATATAATCACACCAAATGTTGGCATCTTTAACAAGATAATGATTCCTGAAGCAGATTTTAATTGATGGCCAATAATCATCAATATTACAACGACCTATCAAGAATTTATGCAACAAACTTTTTTGATTCATCTTTAATAAAGTTTCTATCTTACTATTACGTAATAACCCTACAATAAGGTTAAATGAAAAATGACGATATAAACTCCTTTTTAACCCTCTTCTTCTTAGTTCCGGTATGATTGACATATAGGGGCATACCGTACCTGAATATATCCTGTCATAAATCGCATTCCATTGGCGCAATATCAATGCGGTACGAAATAACCAAAGGTCAAAGTACATTGTATTAAAAGTCTGTCGTAACCTTGCGAAATTCACATACGTACCGTCTGCTGCAATCCATCTCTGCATGACTTCAGCCCAATCATAGACTGCTGGACTACCTACTTTCATTGTGCATCTGACAACAACGCTTCTCATAACCTGATAACCTTCACAAGCTGTCATAACCGTAAAATATGCTGTCTCATTATATACTTTTTTTTAAACCTTCGTGTACAAGTAATCGGGTTCCACAATGAGGACATTTCACATAATTCTTCTTCGTGTCTGATTGCCATTGATGACCACATTTAGTGCAGGTATATTTCTGTTTATTGTATCGTGCCACATACTGGATACTATTATCTAATCCCCATTGCAATTGTCTGTCGGTCAGTGAGGGTAAATTAGCACTTGCGCTAACTATATTCTTTTCGAATTCATTCTGCGGTTTCATATTGACTATCAAATAAAGATGGTTGAACTTGAATTTCCTTTTTCACAGCTGGCTTTTTTCGGCTCTGTAACTTATGGAGTTCTTCTTCCTGATACTGCCGGATAGCTTTCTGACGCGCTTCTTCTTTTTCTTCCTCTGTTAATTCTATTATTTGGTTACACACAATCCTGACATGATTACCAATTTTCGCATCAACTTTCACATCTTCCAAATAATAACGGACTGCTAAACCGTAAACTTCATCATCTGTTGCACCTACGACATTATTTTGTACCATCTTTTCCATTTCACTGATTATATATGCACAACATTCTTCAATTTTTTACCTTCATCAAAATACTTCACAGCAAATTCTGCATCCAATTCTGCCAACTGCTCTAAATAGGATTTGATTACCACCTGAAAATTTTTCGTTTCCATACATCTATACATTAACAAGTTAAACATCAGCCGCAGGTGAATTATTCTAACTCCAGATTCAGGAGCCTTTTTCAAATTCTTTTTTCTCCCTATACGACTTTTTTTTTAAATCATTCTCTCCCCGAGTTCTTTCGCCTTTTTCGATGCAATAATTGTGCGACTGACCGTAGATGTATGCAAGGTTCCGGGATGAAAAATACCGCACAGCTATGCTGCTCAGGATATTTTTCATAACGGCACAAAGTGCCTTGAA
>ENA-OQBJ01000392-OQBJ01000392.1-human-gut-metagenome-genome-assembly--contig:-NODE-392-length-23430-cov-3.157920_pt1 | contig 23430 bp, 29 predicted proteins | sample MGYA00242743_ERZ504545 | MGnify/ENA primary metagenome ERZ504545 (study PRJEB26092, sample SAMD00036252) | human gut metagenome | host: Homo sapiens | study: EMG produced TPA metagenomics assembly of...
GCATGAATCTGAAATAATATTCGGTCGCTTCACTGGGGGAAATTGATATCATAAAGAAGTCTCGGATGCCATCTTATAATCACCAGTCCGAGATCGGGGATTGTGCCGATAGCTTGTTCGACTATAGCCAGACGTATCGGAGGGGCGTACTTGCGCAAAGCCAGCATAATCAGATTATCTGGATTCTTGTCCTCCGGGAGTCCGGCAAGGCGCAGGATTCTTTTCAATACTTTCTGGCAATGATGGCGTCCCTGTTCTGTATCAATGTACAGAACAGTTCGCTTATCCTCTGGAAATGATGAACGGTATTTCAGCACTGCTCCGTTTTTCAATGCTGACGCTGCAATGGCTGTAACGTTAAAAGTTTTCTTACTTTTGGCCTTGCCTATAGAGGCACTGAAGTTTCCCAGTGTACCGATTGCGGCATCATCTACCATCAATACAACCGGTGACTGTTCATAAGCTCCGTTTGCACTTACAGCAGATTCCTCCATATAAGCGGTCAATTCCTCGTCAGTAGGAATTCTAATGTCTGTCTTGTCCATAGGCTTTACACGCTTTTAGGGTTAGCCTTACGACGGGTGGCAGCAAGCATCAGTGTCTGTTCTTCTTCAAAAGTCAGTGGAACCTGTACCTTTCTTCCGGTCTCAAGCCATTTGTCCAGTTCATCACGATAGACAAAAAGATGTTTGCCTTGTTTGATTACAGGAATGCCTCCATGCTTGACCTTATAATAAAATGAGGATTTGGATATACCAAGGTAGGTACATACTTCATCCACCGTCATAGGAACGTGATGGTTCTCTTTGACCTTGTTTTGGACTGCCAGACTGTTTTTCAATACAGTTTCCAGACTTTCAATTCTCTTACATAATTCACCTACAACTGTAGGTAAATCGTTAAAGGTTAAATTTTTAAAATGCATAATGTCTTTATTTGTTGTGTTTAAATACGCCACAAACTAAATCAATGACATTATGCAGAAAAATAGGAGACGAGAATCATTTTCCGGTCTGTATTAATTCATTTTTTCTCACACTGCGCTTTGTTTATAAGAGTATAATCAAATTTAAAATCATCATATTTTGGACTGTCAATAGGAATCTGACTGTGTATGGTATCCTTGAGATTCTTGACAAGGTATCCCAAGGTTGCATTTTTTAATTCATTAGGAAATATGGTTTTTATGAAATTGGCTCTTTCTGATAATGATATGCCTAACCGTTCGCCTATATTCCAGACAAAATGTCGTAATGAAGGTGATGTAAGAGGAGCTTCCATTTTTGAACGAATGGGTTTATACAAATCTGATTGCCCACTTGCCAAATGGTCTATGTTTTCATGTAGTATAAGCAGATTCTCTTTGGTAAGAAATTTTGCGGTAGAATAGGTGGTATATTCATGAATAGCATTTATAATCATTATTTTTCTCTCTAATTCTTCCTTCTGAATTTCTTCCATACGGCTTTCGAATCCCTGGAGATATGAAAAAGCTTCGGGTTTAACTTCTGAGGTAGGTTGTTGCTCCAAAACTTTGATTTCTTTCGAATCATCATGCTGCTCTGATATTGTAATGGATGTAACGATTTCAGAGCTGACAGCTTTATTTTCTGTCGTATCAGTATTCTTTGTCTTTTCCGGTAACTCAATCATTGAAATAACTTCTGTTGCATTGCTAACTTCAATCATTTCTATATCTGAAACTTCTACAGTTGGTTCACTGCATTCTTCAATTATCATATCTGGTTTGGGAATAACCTTGTCAGGTATAGAATTTCTTTGATTATCAGAAAAGATCTGCGGACATTCATCCGTAAGGAATATATAGAATACACGTTGTAATCCTCCGCACGTTATGATTATTACAACGGTTCCTAATATTATAGGTGTTGTATACCTGGTCAGATCTATCTGGTGATTAATGTACAGATATGTTGCAATTACTGAAAAAAGGATACAACTTACTGCAAGTATGAAACTTGTCTTTCGTGCCGATAATTTAATATTGTTTGTCATGTTCTGTAATTATATGTACTAGTTTTTATGGCAAATATATTTTCTATTTCCAAATAGTTGTAATTAGTGACAGATAATCGTTGAGATTTTAAGAAAAATAAGCCTAAAGTACGAAAATCATACTCTAAATCATACTATAATCATACTTTAGGCATATTATTTATATAGGATACAGACTGCTATTCTTTCCTTTTTAGGGTAATCTTATTGCTCGCTTCACGCTTGTTGCTGTCCACTACTTTCATGTATCTTTGAGTCGTGGTTATGCTCTTATGAGCCATCATACTTTGTATGGTACGGATGTCGGTCCCAGCCGCTCCTTGCAGGGTTGCGAATGTTCTACGATACGAATGGAATGTTATATTCTTGGTGATTCCGGCAGAACGAATCCATTCCTTCATGGGAACCTGGGTCCAGCACCTTTTCAGACCTTTGAATACCAAACCCTTCTTCTCAGGTGAGTATTCTATCAGCTTCAGGGCTTCATCACTAATGGGGATGATGTCTTCAGTCTTTGTTTTCTGTGTGATGGTGTGTACACATTTTCCTCCAGCTGCAAAATCAACAATTTCTTCCCAGCAGAGAGTAAGTATGTCACTGAGTCTCAAACTAGTCAGGCACGAAAAGAGGGAAGCGGTTTTTAGAACTGGTATCTTGCATGGTGTTTCAGCCAGACAGTACAATTCCTCTACACTCAGATAGTCCTTTACCACATCTTCCGGTTCAATCTTTTCCAGAAAATCATTTATGTTTGCCTTGATCAGCTGATTGCGATAGAGAATTTTCAGGAATCCTCTGAATGTGGACCAGTAGCCGGACGCAGAGTTTCGTGTAATATATCCATCCCGTTTTAGCTGTCTGGCATTGAGCAGATATTCACGAAACTTGTTGCACAGCTCCACATCAATTTCTTCGAAAGTACATTTGCCATGTACGAAGTTATAGAAGTGCTGATAAACGAATTCCCATTTCTGGTCGTGCTTGGGAAGTTGCTTACGGTAGTATTCCAGAAAGTCTGCCTTATATTTTCTTTTGTCGAAGAAATCATATCGTTCGTTTACGATAGCTTCAAAGCGACGGCATCGGATGGCTTCTGCTTTCTCTGACATGGTTGCATTGAAGTCACGTTCCCGCTGATTCTTCGGATTTGCATAGATATAAATGTTCAAACCTTCGTGACGGATAGTCTTCATTGTTTCCTGGTCACGGTAGCCCGGATAATAGTCCAGATAGAAGGAAAGCATACCATTTTTTAATGGGCGGGTTCTCAAAGTTACAGTTTTACATTCTGACATAGTTACAAATGTTATTAGTTGACTTAAATTTTGCGGTGAAGATGCACAATGACTTTATGCAGACCGCATTCAGCATAAAATCATTTTCCAGTCTGTATATCTGTCTGTACAGATTCATTATCTGGCGCCCATAATGTGGTCAAATTCCACTTTCAGGAATCTCACAAAGCGTCCTTTCTTCTCCCGTTTTATTTCGTGGAATTGCAGAATGCCGTAAACTGAATCCCGTGTGAGACTATACTTCTTCATGGCTTCCTGCACGGTATAATATTCTGAAGAATCATCTTCGGTTGTCTTCTTGGACAGATCGAAGTGAAGTTTTGAGTAGAATATCAGGCCGTGCTCTTTCTTTGAAGGGATGTTGTTGCGGTAAACATGTGAACGGATGGCTACACGTGTCATCCCATAGTTTTTCTCGATTTCTTCCGGAGTGTACCATTCGGTCAAGGCGTCATCCGTCTTATATTTGGCAAATGCCGCATCTATGTGCTTTTTACTGTAATAATTGAACTGGCGGATTCTGACTTTGGGAACATTGTTTTGCCGGGTATAGGTCCACACCCATTTGGCGTTGACTTTGTACTTTTCCGCAATCTGTTCAGCGGTATAATACTCGGTAACGTCAAATTCATCTTTTGGTCTGAGAGCTTCATAAGGTTTTGTTTTCAGCATAAGTTCGATGTCGGTTCTTCTGATGAGCGACATTCTTGAACTCAGCCTTGATGCACGAAGTTTGTCCTCCTTTACCAGTTTATAGACATACTGGCGAGAAACGCCCATTAGTTTGGCTGCTTGAGAAAGGTAAAGTATTCCTGGCTCTCCAGTTTGTTCTTTACCTCCATCATTTCCTGAAATTCGCGCATCTCCATTCTACGTTCCTTCATCCGGTGTTTATAACCTCTTTTGGAACATTGCGGACTACAATAATTGGTAGTGGTCTTTTTTGCCATGAAAGGCTTGCCGCACCACTGGCAGATTCTTTTTACTTCCATTTTTGTTATTCTCCATATTTTAGTGAAACATGAGCTTTTTACAGCTCGGATTATTTCCCTTTTTGTCTACTCACGTAAACCATTGTCAACACACGTCAACAAATGCGTCAGTGTGACATCGGGCAAAAGCCCTTAATTGTTCCGCGGTAGAAATACGGTAGAAAAATATGGTGAACAACAGTATCCAACTGTTTATAGCTAGATTCTTGGCAAATAAAAAAGTCGCTGAAAATCAGCGACTTCATTATAGTTGGTTCTAATTCGTTGCAGTTGATTACAATATCCTACTTGCCGATGCAAAAGTGCTTAAAAATATTCCCCAGCACCTCATCCGTCTCAATCGTTCCGCCCACGATTTCTCCCAAGTGATAAAGACATTCGCGAAGGTCTTGTGAAACCAGGTCACCGGAAAGTTGCATGGCCAGTCCGTCTTGTACGCGGTGGATAGCTTCCAGCGCACGGCTTAGTGCTTCGTAATGGCGGATGTTGCTCACCACTACATCGTTCTGCGACAGGTCGGGCAGGGCAGCGAAGTCCACCAACTGCTTCTGAAGCTGAGAAAGTCCCTCTTTCTGCTTGGCCGAAAGGGAAAGCACACAAGCATCCTCCGGCAAATCGGGGAGAGCCACTTTCAGGCGATCAAACTGTGCATCCTTCGAAGCCGCAGTATCCATATCTGCCGATGAAAGCAAATCCGCTTTGTTGAGCACAATCACCAGGTGCTTACCTTCGCAGCGAGGAAGAATCTTGTCGGCCAACTGACGATATTGCTCTTCGGCACAAGTGGCATCAATAACCCAAAGCACGATGTCGGCCCGATCTAGCTTCTGGAAACTCCGTTCGATGCCTAAGCTTTCGATGGTGTCGGTTGTTTCGCGGATACCGGCGGTATCGATGAAGCGGAAGGTGATACCTCCAAGATTCATGGTGTCTTCAATGACGTCGCGGGTGTGCCATGAATGTCGCTCACGATGGCACGTTCTTCGTTCAGGAGGGCATTCAGCAGGGTGGACTTACCGGCATTTGTTTCGCCAACGATAGCCACGGGCACTCCGTTCTTCAGAGCATTGCCCACGCTGAACGTATCTACCAGGTGATGGATAACCTGCTCAATCTGACGGGCGATGTCTTCCAGTTCCGAACGGTCGGCAAACTCCAGTTCTTCGTGGTCGCTGAAGTCGAGTTCCAGCTCCATGAGGGAGGTGAGATGGAGCAGTTTGTCGCGCAGGACGGCCAGTTCACGCTGAATCCGCCGCGCATCTGGTTCATGGCCATGCGGTGGGTAGCGGCAGAGGTGGATGCAATGAGGTCGGCCACGGCTTCGGCCTGGCTCAGGTCCATCTTGCCGTTCAAGAAGGCACGCTGAGTATATTCACCCGGTCCGGCGGCACGGCATCCTTGGCGGATAAGGAGCTGCATCACTTGCTGGAGGATGTAGCTCGATCCGTGGCAGGAGATTTCCGTGGAATCCTGACCAGTGTAAGAGTGGGGGGCACGGAAAAGGCTGACCAGCACTTCGTCGATGATTTCTCCTTCGGGCGTGAGGATATGGCCGAAGGTGAGAGTATAAGGTGCGCGTTCGGCTAATGGTTTGCCGGAAACGGGCTTAAAGACGCGGTCGGTGAGGGTGATGGCTTCCGGCCCCGACACGCGGATGGTACCGATGGCTCCACCCTGAGCGGTGGCAATGGCACAGATGGTATCTTCAGTTTGTAATATGTTCACGTGTGTATGTCTTTTTAAAATCCTTGCAAAGATACGGTTTTCGGGTTACATCCGGAAGTGGAGTCGGCAGATTTATGCGGGCTGGTAGAGGGTTTTCACTAGCAGGTCGACTACTTTTTCGAGGTATTCACGGTCGGTTTCATCGAATGTAGCCAGCTGGTCGCTGTCGATGTCGAGCACGCCCCGCACTTCTCCTGCCGCTATCATCGGCACGACGATTTCGGAACGGGAGAGGGAACTGCAGGCAATGGTGCCCGGGGAACTTATCTACGGTCGGGCACGAGTTGGTACGGGCTTCAGCCCAGGCGGTGCCGCATACGCCGCGTCCTTTCTTGATGCGGTAGCAGGCCACGCTGCCCTGAAACGGACCAAGGTGGAGTTCGCCTTCGTGTACGAGGTAGAAGCCTACCCAAAAGAATCCGAAGGCTTCTTTCAGGGCGGCACTGGTGTTGGCCAGTACGCTGATTTCGTTTTTCTCGCCTTCAATCAGAGGGGCGAACTGTTCGAGGAATTGAGCGTATCGCTGACGTTTGTCGGTAAGGGTGGATTTAAAACTTGCTTCCATATGAGTGGGTTTTCAGACATAAAAGCAGGTTCTCTCCCGAAGAAGAGAACCTGCTGATTCATAATAAGTTTGTTAGATTCTTTCGAGCACGACTTTAATCAGGTCGTCAATTTTGTTCTTGTATCCGGTGTTGGCTTCCTTGGCTACGCGGTTCGCAATGACCATGCACACGGTGGTAGCTTTATGGCCTTGCAGACGTGCCAGTCCGGCCAGTGCGGAACTTTCCATCTCGAAGTTGGTGATGCGGTGTCCCTGATATTCGAAGTTCTCGATTTTCTCGTTCTGGTGCGGGTCGGCCAGTGGAATACGGAGCTGGCGTCCTTGCGGACCGAAGAAACCGCCACAGGCTACTGTCACACCACGTACCATGTCTGTACCGGCGATACGGTCTACCAGTCTTCGTTGGTATGAATCACGTAGGGAGCGGGTGCACAGAGATTGCCTGTCCAACCTAAATGGTTAAGCAGAGCACGTTCCATGGGCAGGTCGCATACCGCGTTACGTCCTTCGTAGAAGTTCAGGAGGCCGTCGAATCCTACGGAGATAGCGGAACAGATGTAGGTGCCTACAGGCGTATAAGGTTGCAAACCGCCGCAGGTACCGATACGCACAATTTCCAACTGACGGAAGGTATCGTTTTCTTCACGGGTCTGGAAATTGATGTTGGCCAGTGCGTCGAGTTCATTCATTACGATGTCTACATTGTCGCATCCGATACCGGTAGAGGTTACCGTGATGCGTTTGCCCTGATAAGTACCGGTCACGGTACGGAACTCACGGCTTTCTACTTCGCATTCTTTGGTGTCGAAATGAGAGGCTACGAGAGCTACACGTCCGGGGTCGCCTACCAGGATGACTTTATCTGCCAGGTGTTCCGGTTTCACGTGGAGGTGGAACACCGAACCATCTTCATTGATGATCAGTTCTGAAGGAGGAAAATACTTTTTCATACGCATTTGTTTTTAGTTAGCAAGTTAAGTGTTTTGTTTCTGTCTTTTTATTTGCCGATGGGTTCATGTCCGGCCGGGTGTGAATCAGGGCGGGCAATGCTGCTTCGCATGTCGGTGTCGGCCTGAATGTTCTTCATCCGGTAGTAGTCCATGATACCGAGGTTGCCGCTGCGGAAGGCTTCTGCCATGGCTTTAGGCACTTCTGCTTCGGCTTGAATTACGTTAGCACGTGCTTCTTCGGCTTTGGCTTTCATTTCCTGCTCCAGGGCAACAGCATAGCACGACGTTCCTCAGCCTTTGCCTGAGCGATGTTCTTGTCGGCGTTGGCTTGGTCTATCTGCAAGGAAGCTCCGATGTTACGACCTATATCAATGTCGGCAATATCAATGGAAAGGATTTCGAAGGCAGTACCGGCATCCAGTCCCTTACGCAACACAAGTTTGGAGATGGAGTCGGGATTCTCGAGTACTGATTTGTGGTTTTCGGAAGAACCGATGGAGGAGACGATGCCTTCGCCTACACGAGCCAGTACGGTGTCTTCACCGGCACCACCCACTAATTGGCGGATATTGGCGCGTACGGTTACACGGGCTTTGGCTATCAACTGGATACCGTCTTTGGCTACAGCGGTTACAGGAGGTGTGTCAATGACTTTCGGGTTGACCGACATCTGTACGGCTTCGAACACGTCACGTCCGGCCAGGTCGATTCCGGTGGCCATCTGGAAAGACAGGTCGATATTGGCTTTTGATGCCGATACCAGTGCATGTACCACCTTTTCCACGTGTCCGCCGGCCATGTAGTGAGCTTCCAACTCGTCGCGCGTAATGGTGCTCAGTCCGGCCTTGTGGGCTTCAATCATGGCAGGCACGATGACGTAAGGCGGTACGTTACGGATACGCATCAGGAACAGCTGGATAAGCGAAATCTTTACTCCTGACACCTTGGCCGAAAGCCAAAGAAAGAAAGGTACATAGTGAAAGAATATGACCAGGAAGATAATGGCACCTCCGGCCAGTATAAACGGAAGATAAGCGGGATTAATCATATAACTTAGATTTAAAAGTGAATACAAAAAGGGAGAGAGGGATTATGCCTGCTTCACGTAAACAGTGGTTTCGTTGATGCGGACAATTTCTACCGGTGTTTTTTCGTCGATGAATCCGTCGGCCGATTGCACCTCGATGATGTGTCCGTTGAAGTCGGCATTACCTATCAGGGTCAGGCGGGTGACGCTCATGCCTTTGTCACCGGGTTTCAGGTCCATTCCTTCAAAAGGTGAGGGGCGGTAGTCGAGCGTTTTCTTCAGCGACAGGCGGTCTACGGTCTTAGAGCGCATGAACCACCACGTTACGCCGATGATACCCAGCAGGGAAACTCCTAAGGTAATGAATCCTGCCTCCGAACCGAGTGATGTAAAGGCGGAATAGATGGCATACAGGATGCATACCGCCGACCCGATTCCCGCTATGCTGATGCCGGGAATCAGGAAGACCTCTATGGCAAAAAGTATCAATCCGCCTACGATGAGTGCAATGATAATCAGTGTTTCCATGGTTATGTGAATATTAAGGATTTTTGAGTTTGCGGATTTCCGTGTTCCGGATGTCGAGGGTCAGACGAGCTATCTCCTCGCGCAATTCCTTTACCCGTTTTTCCTGATCTAGTATGCCGGGAGTCAGCTGACTTTTTGTACTCTGATTACCAGAAGCGTACTTGGCCCGTACTCTGTCAAGTGCATCAATCATCGTATCCAAATCCTTTTCCTTCTGCTGGAGCAACTGATATTTCTTTCGTGCATCAGCGATCGGAAATCACTAAGTGTGTGATAAATAGCGTTATCGTCCACCACGAAACGGAAGTCACCTTTCTTCTGGGTTTCATTGCCTCCATACATCACTTGTGCCAGCTGCTGTTTGGCGATGCGTACCTTGTCGGCATCGTTCCAGGTGTGACGGATACCGTTCAGCATAGCTACGTTGGTCAGCAGCGCAGGGTCGGTGGTGTCATAGTCGTACACCCGCTTGGAATTGTTGGGGGCAAACACGTACACACAGACTTTTCCTTCCGGCTGATAGCGGTCGGAAGCAAACCAGCCCAAGTCGTTGAAATCGTCGATGGCATACATGTAATCATTGAAAGGAGAGTTAAACGGTAATCCCATGTTGTCGGGCTTCAGGTAGCTTCCATCCTCTGCGTCATAGCGGGTAATGAAAATATCGTATCCGCCTAAACTGGCTTCGCCCTTGGCTGCAAAATACAAGGTAATGCCATCGGAATTCATGAACGGATAGTTCAGGTCGGTACCCACCTCTTCCAGTCCTTTGACTTTCTCCGGCACACTCCAGTCTCCGCCTAATGTAGCGCTGGAGTACAGCACCTTCTGGTTGGTTCCCGGCAAACGGTGGGAAAGTATCTTCTTGTCCTTCATCCCGTTCGTAAATTCCGTGCAGTCGCTTTCTCCTGTCAAACCGATTTTTCCAGATTCTTCGTGGATTTTATAAGCTTCAAGAAAATTCGCTTTATCGACTACAAAACTATCAATTACGGCCACATTCTCTACGCCTCTTATCATACGAGCTCCCATGCGGTAGCGATTCATCAAGCCTTCCACTTCAGAAGCGTCACGATTTTTTCTTTCCAGCCAATAGATATGTTCATCCAGATTCTCAATGGCTTCGTCGAAACGGTAGAGGTCGGCATACGCCTTGCTCAGATAAAGATAACCGTTGATTACCTTGCGTTCGGCACTCTTTTCCAGATAAGGAAGTGATTCCTGCAGTTCGCCTGTCTCGTAACAGCAGGCGCCGTACCAGAAATTGTAATTGGCATTCGAAGGAGACTGTTTCACCAGGCGCTTGAACACGGGTTTGGCCTTATCGAATTCTTTATTTGTTGAATCCATTTCTGTTGCCTGGCGTTAAGCTTTGGCAGAAGTTCCTCCTGCGCAACAAAGAGCCAGCAGAGGAAGCAAATATCTTTTTTTCATCGTTTCTGTGTCTAAAAGTTTCTCAAATGTAGGAATATTCTTGGAATTATGCCATTTTCTGTTCTGCTATTTTTCATTCAGGCAGAACTTTTGTGTGTTTATTTTTGCGAATGTAGTAAATAATGCGCTATTGTCAAAGCGTACGCTCCGACTGACTTGATAAAAATCTGTAACGAGAACCTGTGGTTCGGGCGTTTTTTCGTAAATTCGTCGCCGTTTTAACAACATACGATATGGGAAAAATGACGGAAGAAGACCGCCTGATGCGCCGCATCAACCAGCGGTTTATGAAAGGAGTGATGAATTACAAGCTGATAGAGGAGGGCGACCGCATTCTGGTGGGGCTTTCGGGAGGAAAGGATTCGCTGGCCTTGCTGGAGTTGCTGGCCCGACGTTCGCGCATCTACAAGCCGAAGTTTTCGGTGGTGGCGGCGCACGTGGTGATGAAGAACATTGCTTATGAATCCGACCAGACTTACTTGCGCGAATATGCCGAAAGTTTGGGAGTGCCTACGTGTGTTATGAAACGGAGTTCGATCCGTCGACCGATACGCGAAAGTCGCCGTGCTTCCTCTGCTCATGGAATCGCCGCAAGGCCCTTTTCACCGTGGCCAAAGAGCAGGGATGCAACAAAATCGCCTTGGGACATCACATGGACGACATACTGGAAACCCTGCTGATGAATATGACCTTTCAGGGAGCATTCAGCACCATGCCGCCGCGCCTGGTGATGCGCAAGTTCGACATGACCATTATCCGCCCCATGTGTCTGGTACACGAAGCCGACCTGAAAGAGATGGCCGCTCTCCGTGATTTCCGCAAGCAGGTGAAGAACTGCCCGTACGAGAAAGATTCTCACCGTTCGGATATGAAAGAGGTGTTGGCACGTCTGGAAGCCATGAATCCGGAGGCTCGCTATAGTTTATGGGGAAGTATGAACAACATCCAGCACGATATGCTTCCGGTAGAAATAGAAGAAGACGGCTCACTCAAATAAATGTCAGTCGGCAGAATGAAGAATCACCTGTTTGCCGGACATGGTGACTTTTCCTTCGGCAATCAGTTCAGACAAAGCACGAGCCAGTGACGGACGTGCCACTCCTAAGATAAAGGCTACTTCCTGCTGGTTGTGGATGCCACCGTGCATTTTCAGGTAGTTCAGCAGGCGTGATTTCAAGCTTTGCAAGGCAAACTCGTTCAATTTTCGACTCAGGAACAAACTCCGGTCGGATATCGTGGCAATGAAATTCCGCATTACAGCCGGCTGGGCATGCATGAACTCCTCAAAACGTATCCGGTCCATTACAAGTACCTCACAAAGTTCTGTGGCTTCCACATTTACCGGAAAGCGATTCTCTGAGGCATAGATAAAAGCCGGTGCCAGAATGTCGGGTGCCTTAATCCAGTCGATGGTAAGTTGCTTGCCCTCGGCATTCTCCATTTGTGTCCTCACATGTCCCTTTATCAGAATAAACAAGGAGCGGCACACGTCACCCTGACGGGCAATGAATTCTCCTTCCTTATATGTGCGCAGACTGTTCGGGGCTTCACGGAGTAACTGATAAAGTGCCTCCGGGTCACAGCCTTCAAACAGGCTCATTCGGCTCAAAATTTCGGTATGCATCTTTCTTTTAACTTTTCTTTGGGTTACGTGTCACATAGGTGACAGAAATTCCGTGCAGGATTCCTCATCTTTGCGCAAACTTAATGAAAAATCAATAATAACCCAAGAAAGAATATGGAAGGAAATATGTTTTGTTACCAGTGTCAGGAAGCGGCTAAAGGCACTGGATGTGTGTTGCGAGGAGTGTGTGGAAAGAAAGATACCACCGCACGCTACATGGATTTGTTGCTCTTTGTGGTGCGCGGCGTATCGGTGGCTGCCGATGCCTTGCGCACGAAGGAATACGAAGTGGAAGCCGGTACGAATGAGTTTGTCACCGACGCACTTTTCTCTACAATTACCAATGCCAATTTTGACGATGAAAGTATCCTGGCTCGTGTGAGAAAGGGACTGGAACTGCGCGATCGTTTGAAGGCATGTGCCGTGGAAGCAGGTATCGTCCTACCGGAAGCGGATGAACTGACATGGAACGGTAAAGAGGAAGAATACCTGCCAAGTCAGCTTCCGTAGGAGTGTTGAGAGAACGGAACGAGGACCTTCGCTCGTTGAAAGAACTGCTGATGTACGGACTGAAGGGAATGGCAGCTTACCATGAACATGCCATGCGTCTGGGATTTGCCGACGAGGCCATTCATGCCTTTATGCAATCGGCTTTGGCGCGTATCACCACACAAACAATGGGAGCGGATGAACTGGTGGCTCTGGTACTCGAGGCCGGACAGCACGGAGTGCAGGTAATGGCTTTGCTGGACCGTGCCAACACCACTCGCTACGGACATCCGGAACTGACGAAGGTAAACATCGGAGTAGGGAAGAATCCAGGTATCCTGATCAGCGGACACGACTTGCACGACCTGGAAGAGCTTTTGCGCCAGACTGAAGGTACGGGAGTAGATATATACACGCATAGCGAAATGCTCCCGGGGCACTATTATCCGGCCTTCAAGAAATACAAGCATTTTGTAGGAAACTATGGAAATGCCTGGTGGAAGCAGCGTGAAGAGTTTACGGCATTCAACGGCCCGATTGTGTTCACCACCAACTGTATCGTACCGCCACTGGAAAATGCGACTTATAAGGAACGGATGTTTACGGCTAATTCAACGGGGTATCCCGGATGCAAGCATATTGCCACGGATGCCGACGGCCACAAGGATTTTTCAGAGGTCATCGCACTGGCCAAACAATGCCAGCCGCCTGTAGAGCTGGAGCGGGGAGAGATTATCGGCGGATTTGCCCATAATCAGGTGATGCAACTGGCTGACAAGGTGGTAGAAGCCGTGAAGAGCGGTGCCATCCGCAAGTTTGTGGTCATGGCCGGATGCGACGGACGCATGAAGAGCCGCGACTACTATGCCGACTTTGCTCAGCACTTCCGAAAGATACGGTTATCCTTACGGCTGGTTGCGCGAAGTACCGTTACAACAAGCTTCCGTTAGGCGATATTCAAGGAATTCCCCGTGTGCTTGATGCCGGACAATGTAACGACAGTTACTCATTGGCCGTAATTGCCTTAAAGCTGAAGGAAGTCTTCCAGTTGAACGACATCAACGAACTTCCCATTGTGTACAACATTGCCTGGTACGAACAGAAGGCGGTCATCGTCCTGCTGGCCCTGTTGAGCCTGGGCGTGAAACATATTCACCTAGGACCTACCTTACCAGCCTTCCTCTCACCAAACGTAGCCAAAGTACTGGTAGAACAGTTCGGCATCGGAGGCATTACTACCCCCGAAGCGGACATGAAACTGTTCGGTATCTGTTGACGCTTAATACGATTTCTCGTTAGCCAAGTTCCAGGCGTTAAGGAAAGAAGCCTTGGTGATTTCCACCACCTTCTCCCAGTTCAGCTTGTCGGCATGGTCAGAAGGCTGGTGGTAATCCGGATGTCCGTCAGTGTGATACCAGATGATGGGAATGTCGTGTACGGCAAACGAAGCATTGTCGCTTCCTCCCACCGGACGGTCCCACGGGCGGTAATCCGGTTGCAGTTTCAACCCGTAACGGGCAATGTCATCCTTGAGCCACTGGCCCAGTGCCGGAAGTGCTTCCGTATAGAAATACACCACGTGTTCGGGTTGTTCCGGCCGATTGTTCCGGCCAATCATATCGAAATTCAAATAACCTTTGATATCCTTTATAAAATCGCAGTGCTGCATGAAATACTTAGAGCCTAAAAGTCCTTTCTCTTCTCCATCCCAGAATGCGATGATGACGTTGCGCAAGGGCTTTTTGCCACTGGCCTGAAAAGCACGGGCAATCTGCATCACGGCCGATACACCCGACGCATTGTCATCGGCTCCGTTGTAGATCTTGTCACCTGCCAGTGTTTCATCAATTCCCAAGTGGTCGAAATGCGCGCCTACCACCACGTACTCATTGGTCCGTTCTCCTGGAATCATGCCTAATACATTGGCCATGCGGAGCGAACGGTGCGTACCCTGTTTCAGCTGGGCAATGGAATCAGGATGTACCTGCCAACGGCCTTTCTGCTGCCGTTCCTTGGCACAGGCTTCGAAAGGCTGGTAATACGAATCATCATACAGAGGAGCAATGCCGGCTTCCTGAAGACAGGAAACCAGGTAGCGGGCTGCCACGCGCGAGCCAATCATGCCGGCTTCACGTCCTTGCAGCGCGTCATCGGCCAAAAAGCTACAATGGCCTCGGCAGAAGTACGTTGATACTCTTCAGACCTTTTTCTACGGCGGTCTGTGCCTGAAGGAAAGATGTACCGCATGAGCCTATCGCCCACACCAGTAGGAGAGAAGTGATTGTCTTTTTCATAATGAGAGCAAAAATAGGCAGAACTTATGAATTTCACAAACTTATCCTAAAAATTGAGATTGATTCCAGCCATCACAGTGCACGCGGCATGGGATACCCGGCATTGATTTCATATTTCTGTGCCAACAGGTTTTCACCACATGCCCAGATGTCCAGCCAGCGGTTCACACGGAAGGTAGCACGCAGGTTCCAAAGCACGAAATCTTCGGTCACCACGGGGTCTGTCTGCGTATAAAGTCCGGCAATGTATTGCAGCCCCGTAGATACGTTCCACCGCCCTCGCGAGAAACTGGTTCCGGCATAAAGTTTATGTTCCGGAGCGGCGATGACCGGGTTCTTCATGTGAAGATAGCTGTAATTTCCGTCTACCGACCAGTGGCGGTCGATACGGTAGGCAGCCTGTACTTCTACACCCGCATTTTCTATCTCTCCGGAGTTCTGGTTCAGCATACCACTTCCGTTAGGATTCGGCAACGTCTGGATAAGGTTCTTTCCGTCAATAAAGAACAGATTGACGCCATACTGCAGCCTGCCATTCATCAGTCGCTGTGAGAAGGCTAGTTCATAGTTCCACATAGATTCCGGTTGCAGGTCAGGGTTTTGTGGCGGGAACATGTACATTTCCCGAAGGATAGGGTAGCGGAAACCTTTTGAAGCCGATGCCTTCAGTTCCATAGCTTGTGGCAGATGAAAAGCCAGACCGACCTGCGGCACACATTCCGTTCCCACACGCGAATGATGGTCTACCCGAAGTCCGGCATTGAACGTCAGCCACGAACGGATGTCCTGACGCAAGTCCACGTATCCGGCCAGTTCATCTTCCTGTTTATCCACCAGGTCGGCAGACGTACCCGCATTTTCTCCACTCACATATTCATTCCACGCATGCCCTCCGTAGCGGAACCAGTCAAAACCAAAGGTAATGCGGTTTCCCTTGAAGAATCGGGAACTTTGATAGAGCGAAACACCCATCATGTGGTCGCGGGAGTTGAAGCGGGCATCTTGCGGACCCTCTCCGGCAGAAGGAGTGTATCCGTCGTTAATCCAGTGGTTCCCCCAGTTATAGAAAAAACTCCATGCGCCGGAAGTCTTTTCGTAGCGGTTCTCCATGGCAAAAGAAGTGACTCCGCGCGTAATGCGCTGGTCGCCGTCGAGTAACGGGGCAGTTATCGGACCGGGATAGGAGGCATTGAAATGTGTCACGTTTACATCTCCATGCAGGTTCCAGTGTTCAGCCACTTCATATCCCAACTTGGCATATCCGCCGTATTGTTCAAATCCCATATCGGTCCGATGCCCGTCGGTCCGATTGTAGGAGCCCGATACCACACTCGAGAACCGTCCCTTGCGGACACGGTTGGTGAGTTCCGTTTCCAGCGTGTTATACGAACCATAGCCCGCATGAAGATGTGTATCGACCCCGTCTTCCTGCATCTTCCGTGTCACAATATTGATCACGCCTCCCATAGCATTCGAACCGTAAAGTACCGAGCAGGCCCTCTCAACACCTCTACGCGCTCAGCTAGAAACGACTGGTAGGCATCGGCTATCGATGACCGAAAATCCCTGCATATTGCGGATGACCGTCAATCATGACCATCAACCGAGCCGTACCTCCACTCAGTCCGCGCAGAGAAATGCCGCCCGCCGCTCCGGTTGACACACCGTAGCCCATGATGCCTCGCGAAGTGACAAAGAGTCCGGGCACCTGTTCAGTAAGCACGGGCAGCAAAGACGGTTGCAAGGCACTTTCTATCTGGCGCGCCCTACGACCGACACGGTCTGTGAAAGATGCCGCACATCCGTTTCATGGCGTGCTCCGGTCACTACCACCTCGTCTATCTGGTGAATCTTGCTTGTCAATGAAAGTGTATCTCGTTGTGGCTTCTGGGCCATTCCTGCATGGCAAGCCAGGCCGAGCAGCAAAACAGGTATCGTTCGTTTTTTCATTCAAGTCGTCAATTAAATGTATGCACGTAAAAGGATGCAAAAGTAAAAAATCCTATTAAAAAACAAATTGCTCAGAGCCAATATAATTGCCCCTGAGCAAAACCTTATTCTAATTCTTTTTATCAGGTTTTTTATTCTGCTAACGAGAGGGTTACGGTAACTTCTCCTTTGCCACCCAGCAAATCCAGCATCTCATTGCGGCTGGACACGCCATCCACCTTTCCCAAGCGGGTAAAGTTCCATGAATTCGTATCGTAATAAATAACAAACGAGTTGCCCTGATACAGAATCAGTCGCCGGGAGATGTGGTTGTCTGCCGGTCATTTCCCGACTGTCCGGGGGTGTTCGTTTCAGGTGCAGACGGGGTATCGTCCGAAGGATTGCAGGCAAACAGAGTCATGCCAGCAAAAAGCAGAAGCGGGAATAACAAGATTCTCTTCATAAATAGAAATGTAGGTGACAGAAAAGGGAAGAGTGAAAGGTCATCGGCTCCCGACAAAAGCGAGAAGCCGATGACGCTGGATAGATTATTGCAGTTTACTATATTCTTCGTCTGAGACAGGTTCCAGCCATTCGTTCGAAGTGTTTTCTCCTTCCACTTCGAATGCCAGGTGTGCAAACCAGCTGTCGGCTGCTGCCCCGTGCCAGTGCTTCACGCCGGCAGGAATATGAATCACCGTGCCCGGCAGAATCTGTACGGCAGGTTTTCCTTCTTCCTGATACCAGCCACGGCCAGCCACTCCGATAAGCATCTGCGCCGCCTTTAGTCGCCCGGTGAATATGCCAGTTGTTGCGGCATCCCGGTTCAAAGGTCACATTGAATACCGGCACCTGTTCCTTCGAAACCGGAGCCAGGTAACTCTGACCGATAAAGTATTGTGCAAATGTGGTATTCGGTTCTCCGATTGGGAAAATCATTTCGCGCTGGAAAGCTGCCTTTGCCTCTTCTCCGGTTATATCTTCCGCCCACACTTCCTTGGCCTGACGGAAAGCGGCCCATGCTTTCGGCCATCCGGCATAAAAGGCAATGTGCGTAATGATTTCCGAGATTTCCGTACGGGTGATGCCGTTCTGCTTGGCTGTCTGCAAGTGATAAGTCAGCGAGCTGTCGGTAATCCCCTGACTGATAAGTGAAGTGATGGTGACCAGACTCCGGTCGCGCAGACCGAGTTTGTCGGTACGGCTCCACACCTCACCGAAAAGTACATCATCATTAAGTTCCGCGAATTTAGGAGCAAAATCTCCCAGCTGATCGCGTCCAGCTGTCTGTTTAATCGTTTCCTGTGCCATAATAGTTGTACTGTTTATTACCCATGCGGCAAGCGCAAGGACCATTTGTATTTTCATAATGGTATGAGTTATTGGTTTGTCTTCTTTTTCAATGGCAAAGTTAACCGATTAATATGGGGAGAATGTATACCATTTACAGATGTTTATACCCGAATTGTGGAAAGTGTTTTCAGGTATTGCATAATATTCACTTATAGAAACTGCCATTTACGAAATGATAACCTATCTGTTTTTCAGCTTTTTCTGTTCCTTTTCAAAATTCTCTAAGAAATGAATCTCTACAGGCGAAAGACTATAAGTAGTTCTTTCCTTGAACTTATCGTATTCCGTATCTGCTTTCTGCTTTGTCAACTCAGCAGAATTTTTCCAGCATGGCTTAACAGCTCTTTTCCAGAAAGCTTTAGAAAATCGTCCAGTTTTTGAATCCAGTCCTTCATGTACATTGGCTTATGCGATTTAGCCTGAAGTTCGGCAAAATCCAAATACAGACTGACGATTCGGTTGAGTGTATCCAGCTCATCAGAAGAAAGATAGTTCTTCGCTATTTCTGCATCCGTACGTTTAGGCAATGCTCCCGTCCAGGAAGTCAATCCCATAAAATCTTTTTCAGCGTTAGCACGCTCGTATATAATTTCGGCAGCGGTATGACCATGTACAGAGAAATGCATCTTGTTTTGTACGGTTTTGAAGAACTGCATGGTAGCTTCAGTGCGCGGGTCATAATCAATGCTTAAGGCGTATATTTCAAGTATTTTGCGATAGAAAACCTTTTCCGAAGAACGGATGTCACGGATACGGCTGAGCAGCTCGTCGAAATAGTTTCCTCCGCCAGCTCTTTTCAGCAAATCATCGTTCATGACAAATCCTTTTACTAGATATTCACGCAGAACTTGTGTAGCCCAAATTCTGAACTGTACACCACGATGCGACTTGACACGATAACCTACACTGATTATCATGTCAAGGTTATAATATGCCACCTGATATTTTTTATTGTCAGCGGCAGTTGTTGCAAAAAATGCAACAACTGAATCCGGATTCAATTCTCCATCCTCGAATACATTCTTTATATGTCTTGAAATAGTCGATTTGTTTCTCTGAAACAATTCTGCCATCTGGTCGGCAGTAAGCCACACTGTATCATTGCATAGCGTTACTTCTATTCTTGATTTGCCATCCTCTGTCTGATAGAGAATTATATTTCCATTGTTAGGCTGCTCATTCATGGTTGATTTCCTTTTTTACGGATACACCTGTCACATTACTTGTAGAACAACTATCAAATAAGATTGAATATTTTATTTTTCCCAATGTTCAATCTTATTCCACAAAATGTTCAATCCACTGAACAAAAATGTTCAATCAATTTCAAAGATACAAAAATATTATTCTGCAAAAGAAAAAACCTCTTCTAAACAACCATTTACTCGCTTTCTACTATCGTTGGCTAGGTTGCGTCTTCGCATAGTCAAAATCAGAAAACAATTCTTTCTATTTGCCGCTGCACTCGGCTTATACTATCTTTGCACCATGAATTACCTGGAAGTGTTTGGAACCCTCGTAGGGTTAGTCTATTTATGGCTGGAGTACCGTGCCAGCATTTACCTGTGGCTTGCCTGTATTGTGATGCCTGCCGTCTATCTGGTGGTGTATTATCAGGCCGGACTGTATGCCGATTTTGGAATCAACGTGTATTACCTGCTGGCTTCGGTGTATGGCTGGATAGCTGGAGCAGAGGAAGGAAAAAGAAGAACATACAGCAGGCTGAAGAAGAAACGCCCATTACACGCATGCCGCGCAAGGTATATTTCCCCTTGACAGCCGTGTTTATTCTGTGCTGGGTGGTTATCGCCTGGATATTGATTACATGGACAGACAGCAGTGTGCCCTGGACGGACAGTTTCACTACGGCACTGAGCATCATAGCCATGTGGATGCTGGCCCGCAAATATGTGGAGCAGTGGGGAGCCTGGATGATTGTGGACTGGGTGTGCTGCGGACTGTACATCTACAAGGGGCTGTATTTCACTTCGGCACTGTACGGGCTTTATGCGGTAGTGGCCTTTTTCGGATGGAGAAAGTGGCTGAACCTGATGACGGAACAGGCATGTGACCAAACTAATAAAGAGTAGAAACAATGAATGACATAAAGAATGAAAATGAACGACTGACTTTGCCGTTTGTTCCTGAAGCGGTGATAGTAGGAAACGGAGACTTCCCTTCACATCCGTTCCCATTGGCTGTGCTCGATCAGGCACCTTGTGTGGTGTGTTGCGACGGGGCGACGAATGCGCTGGCCGACAGCGGACGTGTACCCGACTTGATTGTGGGCGACGGTGATTCACTTTCGGAGGAGAACCGGATTCGTTTTCACGACCGGATTCATCGTATTCCGGACCAAGAGACCAACGACCAGACCAAGGCGGTGATGTTTCTGCTATCGCAAGGGATAAAGCGAATTGTCCTCATAGGGGCTACGGGTAAACGGGAGGAACATACACTGGGAAATATCAGTCTGCTTATGGAATATCAGCAGATGGGGCGGAAGTGGTGATGCTGACCGACTATGGTTTCTTCATTCCTGCCACAGGTGATAAAGTATTTGCCGGATTCCCCAGGCAGCAGGTATCTGTCTTTAATTTTGGGGCAATACAACTTCGAAGCGAAGGATTAAAATATCCTATCTATGATTTTCACTCTTTATGGCAAGGTACGCTTAATGAAGTGGAACACTGCAGTTTCCACATTACAGCGAAAGGAAGTTACCTGGTGTATTTCACCTACGAACCGAAGGCCTAAAAAAAACGCCTTTGCGTTTTTTTCAAAACGTCAAAGAGTTTTACTTCAAACGCAAGTGCGTTTGGACTCAAACGGCCTTGCGTTTTCCCTGAAACGTACTTGAGTTTTCCAGCACACTCCTTTCTGTCTGATTTTTAAGTTAATAAATCATTAGCAATCTTGCTTTTCTCCAGCAAAAATACTAAATTAGGGCATCGTGAATTTTAAATGTAATGCCTATGAAAAAGTATGTAGTTGAACTAATCGGAACTATGGTTCTTGTACTGCTAGGCTGCGGTAGCGCCGTATTTGCAGGAGGAGTGGCCATGGCATTCGGTCTTTCTGTCATCGCCATGGCATATACCATAGGAAACATTTCCGGCTGCCACATCAATCCGGCCATTACACTGGTGTATGGCTGTCGGGAGGCATGAAAACGAAACGGGCGTTGATGTACATGCTGTTTCAGGTTGTGGGCGCCATTATCGGTTCGCTGATTCTCACGCTGCTGGTATCGACCGGTGCACATGGAGGACTGACGGCTACAGGCTCCAACAGCTTTGCATCTGATGCTATGGGGCAGGCGTTCCTGGCCGAACTGGCCATCGGACTTACACTGATACTGATTCACATTGTGTGTATCCCGACTACGGGCACATCCGTGAACCCGGCACGAAGCATCGGACCGGCTCTGATGGAAGGCGGGCAAGCCATCGAACAACTTTGGCTATTTATCGTGGCACCTTTCGTGGGAGCGGCTTTCAGTGCACTGGTGTGGAAATTCCTTCGTACTGAATGAGTAAAGACGCAAGGATAGCATGTCTTTTTCATATAAAAATCGGCATAAGGCGCAAAGAAAAGCAAAGTTCTACATAAATAAATGCAGGTCAGCATCTTGTATGCAGGGCGGGTTGAAGCAGGCTTCGGCATAAAAAGCCTGAAAACACCCCTTTCGGACAAAGTTCGGCTACTAAACAGCTACCGGTTCCGAAACGGGTATATGCGACATAACGAGTTCTGTTTCATCGCTTTGCCTTGTTTTGCATAGCTCTTGGTAAGAAATAAGTAACTACCTTTAGAAACGAAAATTTTAGAGTTATGGAAACAAAGAGAAGTACGTTTGCGACCTCGTTCTACATCAAGAGATCCGCAGTGAGAAACCGGGACGGGAAAGCCCCCATCATGGTGAAAATCTCCGTTGACGGCGATGACAAGGCAGTGGGAACCAAGCTGTTTGTTACTCCCGACCTCTGGGAGAACGGCAAGGCGAAAGGCAAGTCCGCCGAGGCAAACGAGATAAACGGGCAACTGAAGGAGGTCTCCGCCCGGCTCACCAACCACTACCACCGCATCCTCCGGGAAGAGGATTTCGTCACCGCCGAGAAGCTGCGCAACGCCTTCCTCGGTGTCGGCGTGATGGAGAACTGCATCCTCAAAGACTTCGGGAACATGAACCGGGAGTTCGGGGCGATGGTGGAGAAAGGGCAGCGAGCCAAGTCCACCTACAACAAGTATCTGGCTGTTTACAACCATTTCAAGACCTTCCTTTGGGAGAAGAAGAAGCGCACCGACATGGCTTACAAGGAACTGACCAAGGAAATCATCACCGATTTCGACAAGTACCTGCGGGTAGAGAAAGGCTGAGTGCCAATACCCTCTGGATATACACCATGCCCCTGCTCAGCCTGACCGACAAGGCGTGGCGGCGTGGAATCGTCCGCACCGACCCCTTCGGCGAGTACAGCCTTGAGATGCAGGAGACCGACCGGGGCTATCTCACGGAAGAGGAGCTGCGCACCTTGGCTAACGCCGTGTTCGTCAAGAAACAGACCAGCCTCGTGCGGGACATGTTCCTCTTCGGGTGTTTCACCGGGCTTAGCTACATTGACATAAAGACGCTCACCCATGACAAGATACAGCGCATGGACTTCGACGGCGAGGAATGGATCATCACCCGGCGCACCAAGACCCGTGTATCGAGCAACGTTCCCCTCATGGAGATTGCCAAGGAGCTGATAGAGAGGTACAGGGGGCTTGCCGGGGGCGACCTTGTCTTCCCCATGCCCAGCAACAGCGTGTGCAACACCCACCTCAAACGGATAGCCAAAGCCTGCGGCATCCACAAGGAGATCGGCTTCCACCTGAGCCGCCACACCTTCGCCACGACCGTCTATCTCTGCAACGGCGGCACCATCGAGGCGCTCTCCAAGATACTCGGGCACAAGCACATTTCCACGACCCAGATCTACGCCGGTGCGCCCAGAATGGTCGCTTAATAAATACTTCTTTAGCAAGAAGTTAGGATTGGGTTCGATATAATCCTATCGTCAATCAGTTTATCCAAAGGGGAAACCCGATGGGGAGTGTAGCATACTGATTAAAGCTCCAAGTCCACTAATAGTCAGGTGGCGACTGAGGGGCAAGACGAAAAGACATACATAAGGATGAAGCCTTGATTGGTTGAATGATAGTT
>ENA-OQBJ01000393-OQBJ01000393.1-human-gut-metagenome-genome-assembly--contig:-NODE-393-length-23427-cov-4.117854_pt1 | contig 23427 bp, 26 predicted proteins | sample MGYA00242743_ERZ504545 | MGnify/ENA primary metagenome ERZ504545 (study PRJEB26092, sample SAMD00036252) | human gut metagenome | host: Homo sapiens | study: EMG produced TPA metagenomics assembly of...
CGAAAGCGGGAGCCCGGGCTTGCAGTGCGATTACGCGAAATTGTGACAACAGGTGAATCCTGTTATAATGATAGCAACGATAGTTACCAGTACCTTGACGGATAGCTTTGCTGTCCGTCCGTAGGGAGGAGGAGATTCTATGAAAAAAGATCCTGGCCGTGCTGATGCTGATCTTTGCCTGTCTCTGGGGCACGGCTTTTGCCGCGGATTTCTCACATCTTGTCATCATGCATACGAATGACACGCATGGTTACGACCGTCGCGCAGACGGTGTCAACGGCATGGCGACGGTCGCCGCACTCAAGAAGGACTACGAGGCCAAGGGCTATGATGTCCTGCTCGTCGATGCCGGCGATGCCATCCAGGACAATAATCTGGTCAATTTCAGCAAGGGCAAGACGGCCATCGACTTCATGAATGCCGTTGGCTACGATGCCATGACGCTCGGCAATCATGAATTCGACTATGGTTCTGATGTGACGCAGGCGCGCATCAAGCAGGCGAAGTTCCCAATCATGTCGGCCAATATCATCGTCGAGGCGACGGGCAAGTCCTTTACGCCGAAGACGCATGCCATCGTCAAAAAGGGCGGTCTCAAGATCGGTATCTTCGGTCTGACGACGCCGTCCACAGTGACGACGTCGAATCCGAAGAGTACGCGCGGCCTGACGTTCCTGTCGAAGGATGCGATGTACCAGGCAGCCCAAAAGGAGGTCGATGCCCTCAAAGCTGCTGAGTGCGATCTCATTGTTGCCATCGGCCACCTTGGCAGTGAGCCGGATGCAGCGGGCGACCGTTCCAACGATATCCTTGAGAATGTCAAGGGCATCGACGTCTTCATCGACGGCCATGACCATACGGTCAAGGACCTCTATATCAACAATGCGTTGCTGACGGAAACGGGCGCGCATCTCGCCAATATCGGTGCAGTGCTTTATAAGAATGGCAAGTGGACAGAAGACCTCCATGCTTATGGCCGCTTCAACCAGGAAGATGCCAGGGTCAAAGCTATGGTCGACAAGGCCCAGGCCGATATCGACAAACAGCTTTCGGCCGTTGTCGGCAAGACGGATATGGAACTCAACGGTTCCCGTGACCCCGGTGTGCGCACCGAAGAGACCAATCTTGGCGATTTCCTGGCCGACGCTTATCTCTGGCAGGTCCGCCATGCCACAGTCCTCGAGCGTGTCACGATTGACGGCGCTCTCTTGAACGGCGGCAGCATCCGTTCCGGCATTGCCGCTGGCGATATCACGCAGAATGATTTGCTGCGCGTGCTGCCGTACCATAACCATCTGCAGTATATCACGATGAAGGGGGCGACGCTGCTTGAGGTGTTCGAGGCTGCTACCTGCACGACGCCGAAAGCCATCGGTGCGTTCCCGCAGGTTGCTGGTATCACCTATACCGTGGATACGACGAAGCCGTTCGAGAAGGGTGAGCTTTATCCGCATTCCACCTATTACAGCCCCGCAAAGCCTGGCACGCGTGTCACGATCACGAGTGTCGGCGGCAAGCCGTTTGATCCCAACGCCACGTACAACATCGCTGTGCCGGATTACCTGACCTCTGGCGGTGATACGTATTATTCGCTGACGGATCCAGGCAAGGTCACGATACACGATGTCGATTACCTTGATGTCGATGCCGTCCGCAACTATCTCCATGAAGAACTTGGCGACCATGTCGGCGCAGCGTATGCTCAGCCGCAGGGCCGCATCACGATTATCCAATAATACCCCGCAAGGATACAGTCATGTACAGCCTGCCGCTCGTCATGGCTGTATTCTTGCCTCCAGTATGCTCCGGACAAGACGCTCATCGGCAATGAGAACTACAGAGAATTCTTCGGCCGTGTTGCGTGGCAGTCCTGAGCGAACGGATTCTGGCATAAAAAAGAAGAAATGGCGGCTGCATCTGGCAGACGCTTTTCTGGAACAGGAGGAAGTCATGCATTTCACGCATAAGGGCAAACACTATCTGCTCGGCTGCCTGGCGGCAGCGATGTCACTTTCTTTTACGTCGGCTGTAGCTTTTGCAGCCGCACCGGCCGAGGACACCGTGACGGTCACCATCCTCGGTACGTCTGACGTCCATGGACGCTTCATGCCTTGGGATTATGCGACGGATACGGAAGATCGCTCGGGCAGCCTGACGCAGATCAGCACGGTTGTCAAGGAGATCCGCCAGGAGAATCCCAATGTCATCCTCGTTGATGCCGGCGATGCTATCCAGGATAACAGCGTCGAGCAGTTCAACGAAGCTCCGCATCAGCCGATGGTCGTCGCGATGAATGCCATGGGCTATGATATCTGGGAAATGGGCAATCATGAGTTCAATTTTGGTCTCGATGTGCTGCGCCATGTGACACGGCAGTTCAAGGGCAGGTGCTTTGCGGCAATGTTTATTGGGACAACGGGAAACGTTTCATGCCGGCGACGAAAGTCATCACGAAAGGTGGCGTGCGCATCGGCATCATCGGTATGGACACGCCTATGATTGCGGAATTCGAGAAGGATTCTGACCATCTGAAGGGCGTTGTGGTCAAGGATCCGGTGACGGAGACGAAGAAAGCCATAGAAGAACTCCAGGGCAAGGCTGATGTCATCATCGGCGTCATGCATATGGGCGTGGCCAATGAGAACGAGCGGCCGGATACGGGCGTGACGGATCTCGCGAATGCCTGTCCGGGGCTTGCGGCCATCGTTGCGGGGCATATGCACCAGAATGTCAATGCCAAGACGATCAACGGCGTGCTGGTTTCAGAACCGTACAAATATGGCAAGGCGCTGACGCGCATCGATTTGACCTTCCAAAAACAGGCTGGCCATTACGTCCTGATGGATAAAAAGGCACAGACCATTCCTATGGCAAAGTATGACGATGACCAGGAACTCGTCAAGAAACTTGCACCGTATCATGAGGAAGCCCGCAAGGAAGCCAATGAAGTCATCGGCGAGGCCGTTGGCATGGACATGGTGCCGCCGGATTCCATGCCGGGCATCAGCGAAGTGCAGATCGGTGATACGCCGCTGACGCATTTTTTGCAGGAGGTACAGCTTCACTACAGTGGCGCCGATGTGACATCGCTCATCATCAGCCGTGATAACGCGCAGCAGCTCGTCGGGCCCATCCGCCGCAAGGATATTGCCTTCAACTATCAGTATACGGGCGGTGAAACGACAGTCTATGAAGTGACGGGCAAAGACCTCAAGGATTATATGGAATGGGCGGCCGCTTACTTCAATCAGAAACAGCCCGGGGACATCGCGCCGAGCTACAATCCGGTGCGCCGCGCTTCGAAATACAGCACGAACGATATGTTTGGCGGCGTCACGTACACGATTGATTTGACGAAACCGGCAGGGGAGCGCATCACAGACCTGCGCCTCAAGAAGACGGGCAAAGCATCATGGCTGGCGATAAGCTCAAGCTCGGCATGAATGCTTATCGCATGAACCAGCTGACTGCCAAGGGCGGCGCACTCGAAGGCCGTCAATTCCCACAGGTCTGGACGTCGCTCGAAGCATTCGGTGAGACGGAAGGGACAATCCGCAATATGACGGCACGCTACATCCGTGAGGTCAAGCAGGGCAAGGTGGAAGTCCAGCCGGTCAACGACTGGCATGTGACGGGCTTCGACAAGGATTCGGCTGCTTACAGGCAGGCAGCAGGACTCCTCAAGGCCGGCAAGCTCTCGCTGCATAACTCCGCCGATGGCAGATATACGAATATCGCGTCCATCAATCAGAAGGATCTTGAGGATGCCGCTTCATCGGATAAGTGATGACGTCTAGAGTCGTTTTTCGGCAAGTAAAAAGCCCATCCTCACCGGATGGGCTTTTGCTGTATGCTGACTGTGGCTCAGAAAGCCGGGACGACAGCACCTTTGTATTTGTTGTTGATGAAATCCTTGATTTCCTGGCTGTGCAGGACTTTGATGAGCGCCTGGATCTCCGGGCGGTTCTCATCGCCGGCGCGTACGGCTACGATATTGACGTACGGGCTCGTGCTGTCTTCGATGAAGAGGGCATCCTTCGTCGGGTCAAGCTGGATCTGCATAGCGAAGTTGGAGTTGATGACAGCAGCATCGACGTCGTCAAGCGTGCGCGGCACCTGAGCTGCTTCGACTTCCTGGAATTTGAAGTTCTTCGTGTTCTCGGCGATATCCTGGAGCGTTGCTTTCTCGTTGACACCGTCTTTGAGCTTCAGCAGACCGGCTTTCTGGAGCAGCAGCAGGGCGCGGCCGCCATTCGTCGGGTCGTTCGGGATGGAGATCGTAGCGCCATCTTTGAGATCCTTGAGATCCTTGACTTTCTTGGAATAGATGCCCATCGGCTCGATATGAACCCCGCCGGCATTCACGAGCTTGACGTCCTTGTGTTCTTCCATGAAGTTCTTGAGGTACGGTTCATGCTGGAAATAGTTGGCATCGAGTTCCTTATCATTGAGAGCCAGGTTCGGTTGTACGTAATCGTTGAATTCAACGATATCGAGCGTGATGCCTTCTTTTTCGAGCAGCGGTTTGGCCGCTTCGAGGATTTCAGCGTGCGGGACAGACGTTGCGCCTACTTTCAGTGTCTTGGCACCGCTCGACTGAGCAGCACTTGACGAAGACGAGGACTGGCTGCCGCCGCAGCCGGCGAATGCCAGCGTCGCAACGACGAGCGCGGCGATGAGTGCGAATACTTTTTTCATGAATAAACCTCCTTTTTATCTCTTGTCCAGGCGTTTGGCCAGCGTGTTGCCGACGAACTGGACGAGTTGAACGAGTACGATGAGGATGATGACGGTGGCCAGCATGATTTCCGGGCGGAAGCGCTGGTAACCATAGCGGATGGCCAGATCGCCGAGACCGCCGCCGCCGACGGCACCGGCCATGGCCGATTCGCCGACGAGACTGATGATGACCGTCGTGAGCTGTGCGACAATCGAGGACATCGATTCGGGCAGCAGCACTTTCCAGATGATCTGAGCAGGCGTTGCACCCATGGACTGGGCTGCTTCAATGAGGCCGAACGGGACTTCCTTGAGGCTGGTTTCCACCTGGCGGCCGATGAATGGGATAGCTGCGATGACGAGCGGTACCATGGCAGCAGTCGTACCGATGGCCGTGCCGACGAGCAGACGCGTGAACGGATGATGGCGACGAGCAGGATGATAAACGGGATCGAGCGGACGGCATTGACGACAGCACCGACTGTGCGATTGATTGCCGGAGATTCCAGGATCTGTCCCTTGCTGGTCGTATGCAGCAGTACGCCGAGCGGCACGCCGATAACCGTAGCGATAATCATGGAGACGACGACCATGTAGACGGTCTCGCCGAGTGCTTTACTCAGCAGTGGAATCATGTCTGCGGACATAGCCGATCACCTCCTCCTTGAGATCTTTGCTGCGCAGGTATGCGATGGCTTCCTCGACTTTCTGATCCGGCCCCGTGACCCCGATGATCATGCGACCGAACGGTGTACTCTTGATCTGGTCGAGATTGCCGAAGAGCATCGTGACCTCGATTTCTGGGAATTTGCGGATCATGCCGGCAAGAACCGGATCGTCGGCCGATTCACCGATGAAGGTCAGGCGCAGCAGCAGATAAGCACCGGGAACCGGATCCTTGGAGACGGCACCGCCGCGGAACGCTGCGGGCAGATCATTCGAGAGCAGTACGCTGATGAAATCCTTCGTGATGGGCTCCTGCGGGTTCGTGAAGACATCAAGTACCGTCCCCTGCTCCGCGATGACGCCATTCTCGATGACGGCGACCTTGTCGCAGATATCCTTGATGACCTGCATCTCGTGCGTGATGACGACAACCGTCAGCGAGAGCTTGCGGTTGATGCTCTGGATGAGTTCGAGGATGGAGCGGGTGGTCTGCGGGTCAAGCGCACTCGTGGCCTCGTCGCAGAGCAGGACTTTTGGCTCGCTCGCAAGTGCTCTGGCGATGCCGACACGCTGCTTCTGGCCGCCGGAGAGCTGGGATGGATACTGCTGTGCCTTGTCAGCGAGGCCGACGAGTTCCAGCAGGGGCTCCACTTTCTTGCGGATTTCGGCTTCCGGCGTGTGGGACAAGCGCAGCGGGAAAGCGATGTTATCATAGACCGTTGATGTACTCAGCAGGTTGAAGTGCTGGAAGATCATGCCGATGTTCTTGCGGGCTTTGCGCAGTTCCTTATCGCTCATGGCAGTCATATCCTGGCCGTCCACGATGACTTTGCCGGCCGTGGGGCGTTCCAGCATGTTGATGCAGCGGATCAGGGTCGATTTGCCGGCACCGCTGAGACCGATGATGCCGTATATCTCACCGCGCTCGATTGTCAGGTCGATGCCCTTGAGGGCTTTCACGGGGCCTGAAGGGCTGTCATACGTCTTTTCTATGTGAGACAGCTGAATCATATAGCGCCTTACCTCCTAATCATATTAATCTTATATGTTTTGATACTAGCATATGCAGGATGACTTGTCAACAACAAGCTGATGCAGCATATACATTATAAGAAGTATTATATCATCAAATGTTTATCTCTCCTAGACATTGGTCACAATTCATGAAAATTTTCATGAGATGTATTGCAAACGATAATTACTTGCAATATAATACGAGTGTAGGATAATCTTGTATGAGTATGGATCTTTTGGAGGAGGGGTTGTTTTGGGGCGGAAAGGATTCGAGCAGCTGCTCGGCTTTCATGCAGCACCTTTATTTGCCGGCATCAAGTCCGCATGCCTGCTGTCGTTTCGCCGCAGTGCGTTTGAGGACTTTGATGCATTGCTGGCTGAGTATGAAACGTGTTTCCACTGCAAGGGGATTGAGGTATTCCGCGTGGCAGAAGGGGAGGAGTACGTACTCCTGCTTTTTTACCGGCCCGCCATCCTTTGGCGCCGCTTGCAGGAACCGGAGGTCCAGGCCGTATTGGCGCAGTATGGGTATGGCCGCCAGGACAGCCTCTGGGGGTATCTGGACCATTTGCAGGCACGCATGAGACTGCGCAAATCCTTTCCGCATGAAATCGGGCTTTTTCTTGATTACCCGGTGGGAGATGTTGTATCATTTATCACACACAAAGGCCGGGATTTTTGTTATAGTGGTTACTGGAAAGTCTATGTGAATGAAGAGGAAACGAGAGCCCTCTTTGCGCGCTATGCCCGCTGCAGCGAGGAATTCTGTTCCCGCCTGGAGAAGGCTGTGCATTCCCGGATCTCGTGCAGGCCATTTCATAGAAAACAGTCAAAACAGGAGGTTTTATCATGAGCAAAGTAGCAGTCATCTATTGGAGCGGTACGGGCAACACCGAAGCGATGGCACAGTCGGTCAAAGCAGGGGCAGAAAAAGCAGGGGCTGCTGTAGACCTTTTTGAACTCGAATCCTTCCCTGCCGGGCAGTTTGCGGATTACGACGCGTTCCTGTTCGGTTGCCCGGCCATGGGCAATGAGGAACTGGAAGAAAGCGCCTATGAGCCGTTCTTTGCTTCCATTGAGGATAAGCTTTCCGGTGTGCCTGTCGGCCTGTTCGGTTCTTACGGCTGGGGCGGCGGTGCCTGGATGGAGGAATGGGCTGAGCGCGTGCGCAAGGACGGAGCCAAGCTTATCGGTGACGGCCTTGCCATCGAGAATGCGCCTGCTGATGAAGACCTGGCCAAGTGCGAAGCCCTGGGCCAAGAAGTGGCAGCTGCCATCTGACCCACGAAACACTGTGGATGCCTTTTCGCAAGCTCTCTGCGCATGATACGCGCAGAGAGCTTGTTTCGTATCCGCTCGTCTCAGGCAATGTAGATGCTTTGCTGGCTATTAAAAAATAAAACATAATTGACAAAGTATACTTTTGACGATAGACTGGTCATACGGTATTTACAGAGTTACAATGTTTTTAGGCTAGGAAGATTAGAAGGTGCATGTCTTATGAAACGATGGGGTATTTTGACAGGGCTTTTGCTCCTGCTGGTGGTTCTCTTTACAGGATGTGGCGCGAGTAACAGTGCGGGAAGTTCTTCGGGGAAGCAGATCCTGCGCGTGGGGATGGATGCCAGCTATCCGCCGTTTGGTTCGCAGGATCAGGATACGCAGGATTACGTCGGTTACGATGTGGATATCATCCGCGCCATCGGCGAGGAAGAAGGCTTTGAGGTCCAGATCAGCAATCGTTCTTTCGATGGCTTGATCCCCGCACTGCAGTCGCATGATATCGATGTGGCCATCAATAATATCACGATCACGGATGAACGACGTCAGAATGTCGATTTCTCGAAGCGTTACTACATCGCCGGCCTTGGTGCCGTGGTCAAGGCGGACAACGATACCATCCATACGGCAAAAGACCTTGAGGGCAAGACGCTTGGCGTCTCCATCGGTTCGACGGGAGAAGAAGCGGCCCGCAAGATCCCGGGAGCCAATGTCCGTGTTTTCAATGCCATCAATGAGGCATTCCTTGAAGTGCAGAACGGCGGTGTCGATGCCGTCATCAACGATATCCCCACGAATGAATATTATGTCAGCCATACGGGCGGCCAGGGCGTGCGCACGGCAGAACTCGCTTTGACGCGCGAGGATCTTGGCATCGCCGTTCTCAAGGGCAATACGGAACTGCTGGATAAGATTGACGATGGTCTGGCCAAGCTCAAGAAGAATGGCAAATTCACGGCAATCTACAAGAAATGGTTTGGCAAGGAGCCGCCTGCTGAGCTGCTTCAGGACGAATGAGGAATGTTGAGAAGGGAAGAGATGAAATGAATGTCATCGCATCGTATTTGCAGAAGTATCCGCTCGTAGTGCTGATGGTGCATTCGGCACGGAGCTTGCGCGGCGCGGATTCGACACGAATGATGAACTCTGGTCGGCCAAGGCTTTGTTTGAGCAGCCGGGACTCGTCAAGGCAGTCCATTATGATTATTATGCAGCTGGTGCCGATATCTCGACGAGTGCGAGCTATCAGGCAACGGTTGAAGGTTTTGAGAGAAAAGGCTTTTCGCGTGAACAGGCAAAGGGACTCATCGTGCGTTCTGTGCAGCTCGTGCAGCAGGCGCGCGATGAATTCTGGCAGACACAGGCTCCCGCTGGCCGTCCGCGGCCACTGGCAGCCGCTTCGGTCGGCCTTACGGGGCTTATCTGGCGGATGGCTCAGAATATCGCGGCGATTATCGTGCGAGCCGTGCAGAACTCGCGGATTTCCATGCGGAGCGTCTGGATCTGCTGGCAGGAGCTGATCCGGATATCCTTGCCATCGAGACGATCCCGCTGCTTGAAGAAGCACTGGCCGTACTCGATGACCTCAAGCGTCATCCGGAAGCGGGCGCCTGGGTTTCGTTCTCCTGTGCCGACGACATGCATACTTGCGGCGGTGATGATGTGGCGGATTGCGCGCGCCTGCTCGACAAGAATCCGCAGGTTGCAGCCATCGGCGTCAACTGCACGGCTCCGCAGTATGTGGCCGGTCTGGTCGAGCGCATCCATGCACATACGGAAAAGCCTGTCGTCGTTTATCCGAATACGGGTGAGACATACGATGCAGTGACGAAGACCTGGCATGGCAGCGAGGTTCCTTACCATGGCTATGTGCGCCAGTGGTATCAGGCTGGAGCGCGTCTGATTGGCGGCTGCTGCCGCACGACTCCGGACGATATCCGCGGTATTGCGGAACTGCGTCAGCAGCTGTTAAAATGATAGAGGGGTGATAACGTGATTTTTTCATCAATCTATGCCAAAGAGAAAAGCACTGTATTTCCGGCAGCTATCGAGAAAGCTCTGGACTATTTGAACGCGCATGATTTCACGAAGATGGACCGGCACGTACGAGATCCAGGGCAGGGACATCTACGCGCAGGTCTTTGATGCTGAAACGAAACCGGCTGAACAGCAGCGTCCGGAAGCACATGAGAAGTTCGTCGACGTGCAGTTCTTGGCCTCTGGGCAGGAAAAACTGGCTTTGCGCCGGATACGGGCAACTATGAAGTGGCGGAACGTTTTGCAGAACGAGACCTCATCTTCTACAAGGACGTGGAACATGAAGGTTTTATCGAAGCATCTCCCGGCTGCTTCAGTATTTTCTTCCCGGAAGATGTGCATCGTCCGGCCTGTGCAGTGAAAGAACCGATGACGATCCGCAAAGTCGTCGTCAAAATCAACAAGGACTTGCTGTAAGCTGCCCCGTTGGATAAGCCTGGGATGGATATCCCAGGTGTTGGAGCAAACAAAAAGGTGATTGACAGGAAAATCGGTCAATCACCTTTTTTATCTGTGTGCTTTTTATGCTTCGGTTCCCAGCTTGGACGGTTCTGCCTGGACATGATCCGCGGCAAAGACATTCTTGCGCTGGCCGTTGAGCTTGTACTGGATGGTCAGCACGAGCAGGCCGGAGACGAACATGGCGGCGCCCATGATGTAGTAACCGGCGGCGAAGGAACCCGTATTTACCTTCACCCAGGCCATCATGTTCGGGCCGACCCAGCCGCCGAGGTTGCCGCAGGAATTGATGAGGGCCACAGAGCCGGCAGCTGCAGGACCCGTGAGGAACGTCGTCGGGATGGTCCACCAGACGCCCATGGCGGCATGGATGCCGATGGCGGAGAGGCAGACAAGTGCGAGGGCGACAGGCAGGCTCTGCGCGAAGGGGGAGAGGCCAAGGCCGATGGCGCCGACAAAGAGGGTGAGGGCGACATGCCAGACCTTATCTCCCGTCTTGGTGGCTGTCTTGCTGATGATGAGCTGCACGATGAGGCTGCCGTCATCGGGATGGCGATGGCACCGCCGAGCAGGGACGTGGACAGGCCGGAAAGTTCTTTGAGGACGGTCGGCATCCAGAAGTAGAAGCCCCAGAACCCGACGACCCAGAGGAAATAGATGAGGCAGAGCTTGAGGACTTTCGGGTCATGGAAGGCCTCAAGGACCGTGTATTTCTTGCGGGACTGCATGGCAGCCTGCTCTTTGTTGAAGTTATCCGTCAGATATTTTTTCTCATCAGCTGTCAGCCAGCTGACCTGGTCCGGACGATCTTTGACGCAGAAGAAGAAGAAAGCAGCGAAGGCCAGTGCCGGGATGGCTTCAAGGATGAAGAGTTCTTGCCAGCCGTGCAGGCCAAAGAAGGAGCTTTCGAGCAACACGCCGGCAATCGGGGCGCCGATGATATTTGAGAGCAGCAGCGACGTCAGCATGAGACTCGTGGCGCGGGCGCGTTCCCCAGCAGTGAACCAGCGCGGGAAGAGTACGGAGTAGATGACCGGGTAGAGACTGGCTTCAGAAGCGCCCAGGAGGAAGCGGCAGAGGAAGAACTGGAACTCGGTCGAGATGAAGGCCATGAATACGCAGACAAGACCCCAGGTGAACATGATGCGGGCAATCCACTTCGTCGCGGAGAAATGAGAGGCTACGAGTGAGCGGGAATCTCGAAGATCAGGTAACCGACGAAGAAGATGCCGGCGCCCATGCCGAAGACTTCCGGCGTGATCCAGGGAAGATCGGCCGTCATCGTGAGCTTGGCATAAGCGACATTGACGCGGTCGATGCAGGCAATGATCGAGACGAGGAAGACCGGCAGGATGATGCGCCAGTCGCGTGCCCGTTTCAAGCGTGCGAGATCAACGTTTGCTGCATGTTCCATAATGATACCTCCAAGAAGAAATATAGAAAGAATAAAAGCTTTGGCTGAAAATAAAAAATCCGTCCCTGCAAAGGGACGGATTTGATTTCCGCGTTACCACCCAAGTTCCGTGCATAAGCACGACGCTCTGACGTACTCAGGTAATTCGATTCACGACGTACCATCATACGCGGCTCCTGTAACGGGGAGCAGTCGTGGCCGCTTACTTTTGGTTCAGCGCCATACCTCGAGGATGATTTTCAGCTTCCCGCTCATCTCCGGCTTTCACCATACCCGGCTCGCTATGCATCAGCGTAGGAAACGTACTCTTTCCTGTCATCGGTTGTTTTTGATATAAGGACTCTTGTTTTTTGACTACGTGTCATATCATAACGCTGTGGTGTAAACTTGTCAATAGTTTTTTGCTTTCCTGATAAATTTATCCGTGCGTCAAACTGGATGGCAGGCAGCTCTGGACCGTGCAGCAGCAATCAATTCTCCTTGCTTGCCCCAGATTGGGCCTGTCTCAGAAAATCTGCAGAGAAAGTCCAGTTTCTGCGCGATGGGAGAAGATTTTGGTATCGTTTTATAGTATAATAGTAACTATCAGAAAGGACGATTACCATGATATATGAAAAGGAAGCCGTCATCCATGATGAGGGCGGCATCCATGCCCGGGTGGCAGCCATGATCGTGCAGCGCTCGCAGGAACTTTCAAAGCGTTACGATTGTCATTTGTTCCTGCGCAGCGAACGCAGTGAGCGCTGTGAGATGCACAGTCTCATGAAGCTCATTGCACTCAAGGTCCATCGCGGGGACTCGGTGTTTGTTTCGTCTGAGGGGGATAATGGCCGGCAGGCGGTACTCGAGATGGTGCGCTTCCTCGAAAGCGATTTCGAGATGCATGAAGCGGCAGAGATCCACGGCGTGGATAAGCTGCTGCACGAGAATGCGTTGATACAGGAACGCCTGCAGCTCATCCTGGAAACCGTGCAGGATGGCATCTGCGTGGTGGACCGTACGGGAGAGATCACGTACGTCAATCCCTCGTACCTGCGCATCGTGCATAAGACGCTGGAAATGGTCATCGGGCAGAATGTCTTTGAGACGGCCCCGAATGGCAACCGTTCGGGCGTACTGCGCTCCGGCGTGGCACGCATTGGCAGCATCAGTCATAAGAAGGACGGCACGACGGTTGTCGCCAATGTCAATCCGATCTTTGTGGACGGAGAGATTGCCGGCGTCGTTTCTGTCATCAAGGATATCACGGAAATCCAGACTCTGATGGAACGCCTGAGCCAGGTGTCGGCCAAGGCGGAGTATCTGGAACAGGAATTGTTGCGCACCAAGAAAACAGCTCAGGCATTTACCAATTACATCGGCAAGAGCGGCAAGGTCATCGATGTGCTGGCTCTTGCTCGAAAGCTGCGGATTCTGGTGCCAATGTGCTGGTCCGGGGAGAGAGCGGCACAGGCAAAGAAGTCATCGCGGAAGGGATCCACTATGCGAGCGCGCGTCGTCGCGGACCCTTCATCCGCGTCAACTGCGGGGCCATCCCTGGTGCCTTGCTTGAATCGGAACTCTTTGGACACGAGAAAGGCGCCTTTACCGGGGCTGTGCGCCGCAAACTGGGCAAATTCGAACTCGCGGATCATGGGACGATCTTTCTCGATGAGATTGGCGATCTCGACAAGAATATGCAGGTCAAGCTGCTGCGCGTCATCCAGCAGAAGGAGTTTGACCGCGTGGGCGGAGAAGAAACCATCCATGTCGATGTGCGCATCATAGCAGCCACGAATCGCGATCTCGAAGAGATGGTGAAGACTGGTGAGTTCCGCGATGATCTCTACTATCGTCTCAATGTCATCCCCATCCTGCTGCCGCCCCTGCGCGACCGGGTGGAAGACATCCCGCTGCTCGTCGAGCATTTCATTGAGAAAATCAGCTCCGAGGCCAAGAAGCCTGTGCGGGGTATCACGCCGGAAGCCATGCGCATGCTCATGCATTATCGCTGGCCCGGGAATGTGCGTGAACTTGAGAATGTCATCGAGCGCGTGATCACGCTGATGGATACCGAGGAAATCAATGAGGCGATACTGCGTCGTATATCAAAGGCGAGATTGCTGGCCGTGAGGTCCAGAATATTGCCGATGATACGATCCTTCCCTGGGAGGAATACGAAAAACAGATCATCGCCAATGCTTTGCGCCAGTGCAACAGCTTCAATGCGGCTGGCAAACTCCTGCGCATCAGTCATAAAACGGTTGCGGCGAAGGCACGAAAATACGGGCTGGTATAAATTACCAATGCTTGGTAGAAATTACCTGTAAAAATCTTGATTTTGGTAAATTTTACCATAACCTTAAGGCAATCCCTTGGGGATAGATGGAAATAATAACAAAGAAGAAAAAAGATTTTTTTCCCTTGAGCCCTTATGCCACAAGGGTTTAGGGCAAAAATAAAATAACTTGTCCTGCGGCATAAAGAAGTTGGCACGCGTCTTGCATTAAAAATAAGTGCTGATTATAGACCTGCAGCGGCAGGTTAGGAGACATTCACGTTTTATGTTTTTAGATTGGAGAGATTGTAATGACTCAGGAAACGCTTACGATTGAAAACAAAACTGGTATCCATGCTCGCCCGGCATCCATCTTCGTTCAGACGGCTACGAAGTTCAAGTCCAAGGTCCAGCTCCAGGCAAAGGGCAAGACGATTGATGCCAAGAGCATCCTCATGATCATGAGCATGGGCCTCGTCAAAGGCACGGAAATCACGATCATTGCAGATGGCCCGGATGAGGCTGAGGCAGTCAAGGCTCTGACGGATCTCGTTGCTTCCAAGTTCGGCGAAGAATAATCCGCACGGCAATCAAACAGTGAGTGGCCTTCCTCCGCGTTCGGTGGGAGGCTATTCGCATGAATGCGCATGAATATATGGTAAGACGCGGATATTATATTAAAATGCGATAAAGTTTATTCGCAATATATGGAATATACGGGAAATTTTCAGGGGGAAAATGAAAATGTCAGAAACTATTCGTGGCAAAGGCGTCATCTCTGGTATCGCTATGGGCAAGATCATGCTCGCAGGCCAGAATCTGGACGGCTACCTGGTCAACTATGAGCCGGAAGACAAAGAAACGGAGAAGAACAAGGCCAAAGACGCGCTGACGGCTGTGGCAGAAGTGCTGCGTGAGAGCATCGAGAAGCTCAGGAAGCAGGATATGATGGAGCAGGCTGCCATCATGGAAGCCCATCGCATGATGGTCCAGGATCCGATGATGAGCGACAACATCCTTGCCAAGATCGATGAACTCGGCAATGCACCGCAGGGCGTACTCAAGGCAGCAGAGGAGCAGGCTCAGATGTTCGAGCAGATGGACGATGAATATTTTGCTGCCCGTGCTGTTGACCTGCGCGATGTAGCAAACGCGTTGCCAAGTACATCCTCGGCGTCAAGGAACCGGAAATCGGCGATGAGAAAGTCATCCTCTGTGGCCGTGAAATCGAGCCGTCCGTCATCGCTGGCATGGAAACGGAAAAGATCGCAGGCGTCCTGCTGGGCTCCGGCAGCACGACGGCACATGCCGTCATCATCGCCAAGGCTCGTGCTATCCCGACCATTGTCGGTCTCAACAAGGAAGACCGTATCGACAAGATTGCAGATGGCGATCATGTCATCATGGACGGTGAGCGCGGTGTCATCGTCATCAATCCGACGGCTGAGGAGATCTCGAGCTACGATGAGAAGCTCATCAAGCAGAAAGAACTCGCTGCTCATTATGCGGCACTCAAAGATCTGCCGGCTGTCACGACGGATGGTGTCAAGATTGACCTCATGGCCAACATCGGCACGCACATGGACGTTGACAATGCACTGAACTACGGCGCAGAAGGCGTCGGCCTGTTCCGTTCCGAGTTCGTCTTCATGGGCCGTCAGGAAATCCCGACGGAAGAAGATCAGTTCAAGGCTTACAAAGAAGCCGTTGAGAAGTGCCAGGGCAAGCTCTGCGTCATCCGCACGATGGATATCGGCGGTGACAAGCCACTGCCGTACCTCAACATCCCGCAGGAGGAGAACCCGTTCCTCGGCTATCGTGCTGTCCGCATCAGCCTGCAGCGCCGCGACCTTTTCCTGCCGCAGCTCAAAGCTATCCTGCGTGCCGGTGTTTACGGCAAGGCTGCCATCATGGTGCCGATGATCATCAATGTAGCTGAATTCAAGAAGGTCAAGGAATTCATCGAGGAAGCCAAGCTCGAACTCACGCATGAGGGCAAGGCATACTCCGATGATGTCCAGGTAGGCATCATGGTCGAGACGCCGGCTGCTGCCATCATGACGCCGGTACTCGCTAAGTACGTGGACTTCTTCTCCATCGGTACGAACGACCTCGTTCAGTACACGCTGGCTGTTGACCGCGGCAATGCGAATATCTCCTATCTCTACAACCACTTCAATCCGGCTGTCCTGCGCCTCGTTCAGCGCACGATCACGAGTGCCCGCGAGAATGGCATCTGGGCCGGCATGTGCGGCGAGATGGCTTCGGATCCGAATGCAGCAGTGCTGCTCATGGCCATGGGCATCAGCGAACTCTCCATGAGTGCCCCGTCCATCCCGCGCGTCAAGGAAAAACTCCGTGCCATCAGCTCTGTCAAGGCCAAAGAGATTCTCGGCGAAGTCATGGCGATGGAAGATGGCGACGAGATCAAGGCATATCTCCAGAAGGTTCTTTGATTTGACCTGTTATCGGTAACATTGCAGACCATAAGGGCTGCGGCACCAGTCTCCGGATCTGGTGCCGTCAGTCCTTTTTGCATTTTGAAATGGCTTTGCCAGCTGGACAAAAATCGTCTGGTAGAGTAAGATGAATAGGTATATGCTGGTCATCCTGTATCGTTGTAAGGCTGGCTGGCAAGCATGAAAACATATCTTCGTATAAATGGAGGGAGAAATTTGGAATCACGCGGGAGTTTCTCGACACGACTCGGTTTTATCTTAGTGTCGGCCGGCTGTGCCATCGGACTCGGCAATGTCTGGCGCTTTCCCTATATCACGGGACTTTATGGCGGGGCATCATTCGTCTTGATTTATCTGGCATTCCTCGCATCCTGGGACTGCCCATCATGGTCGCGGAATTTGCCGTCGGCCGTGCCAGTGTGCGCAGCGCGGCGATGTCCTTCGATACGCTGGAGCCCAGAGGCACGAAATGGCATTGGTACAAATACGGGGCCATCGCAGGAAATCTGCTGCTCATGATGTTCTATACGACCGTTTCGGGCTGGATGTTCTATTATATCTACAAGATGGCCACGGGGGCTTTTGACGGGCTGGATGCCGATGGGGTCAACGCGATCTTCGGCGGCCTGCTGGCCGATCCCGTTACGATGGCCGGCTGCATGATCCTCGTCGTGCTGCTTTGCGGCGGGGTCTGCTATCTGGGTGTAGAGGCCGGTGTAGAGCGCATCACGAAGTGGATGATGCTCTTCCTGCTGTTGCTGATGATCGTGCTGGCCATCAATTCTATCCTGCTGCCGAACAGTGAAATCGGCCTCAAGTATTATCTCTATCCGGATTTCAGCAAAGTGGTGGAATACGGCGTGCAAGAAGTCGTATTCGCAGCGATGGGGCAGGCGTTCTTTACGCTGAGTCTCGGCATCGGTGCCCTGGCTATCTTCGGCAGCTACATCGGCAAATCGAAGCGTCTGACGGGCGAGGCCCTCTGGGTCATCATTCTCGACACCTTTGTCGCCATCATGGCTGGCCTCATCATTTTCCCGGCCTGCTTCAGCTATGGCGTCAATCCCGCAGCGGCCCGAACCTGCTGTTCGTGACCTTGCCGAACGTCTTCAACACATGCCGCTCGGCCACTTCTGGGGCGCGATGTTCTTCCTGTTCATGCGTTTGCCTCGATGTCGACGGTCATCGCCGTGTTCGAGAACCTCATCTGCTGCTTCCTGGAACTCCTGCGCAAGGATCGCAAGGCCATCATCCGCTGGGGCATCTTGGCCATCATCCTGCTCTCGCTGCCCTGCGTCTTCGGCTTCAACATCTGGAGCGGCTTTACGCCGTTCGGTCCGGGTTCCAACGTGCTGAGCCTCGAGGATTTCCTCGTCAGCAACAACCTGCTGCCGCTTGGCAGCCTTGTCTATCTGGCGTTCTGCACGAGCCGTTACGGCTGGGGCTGGGATAACTTCGTCAAGGAAGCTGATACGGGCTATGGCATGAAGTTCCCGAAGTGGATCCGCTTCTATGTGACTTGGATCCTGCCGCTCATCGTACTCTATATCTTCGCTGCAGGATATTATGCGATGTTCTTTAAATAAGCATCCGTTCTTTGAGACAGAAAAAGGTCTCTGGCTGTGTCGTGAGACACAGTCAGAGGCCTTTTGGGCATGCTGCCTGTATACAGATGACGAAAAAAAGAGCTCCTGGAAAACTCCAGGAGCAAATAGCAATAGCAAATAGTAAGAATGGTTATGAGAGAGAAGAAGCATATCGACAATCAGCATGAAAATCTCCTTTACGCGCCAGACAATCTACACGTACTATAAATCGCGGGATGAGGTGTTGCTCATGACGAGTGCCTTCCATTTCAAGGGGGATGGAGATGAAAAAACGGTCAATCCGTGATAAGATAGAACCATTGCAGAGCAGGAGAGGAATGGAAAGGGATGGGATGATGCAAAAGAGAATGAGACGATTCGCACTCGCGGCATTCGCCGTGCTGGCTCTGTCAGCTGCTCTTGTCATGGCGGGCTGCGGCAAGGCGCAGAGTGGTGACAGCCAGGGCCAGGCAGCAAAGGAGCAGACGCTCGACGAGAAGGTCGATGCCATTGTCAACTCGATGACGACGACGGAGAAGGTCGGCCAGATGGTCATGATCGGTGTCCAGGGGACGGAGGTCACGGATGACAGCCTCTACATGCTGCATCAATACCATATGGGCGGTGTCATCCTGTTTGACCGCAACATGGAGTCGGCTGACCAGACAAAGAAGCTCATCGCGGATCTGCAGGCAAAAGCTGACCAGAACGTGCCGCTCTTCATTGGCGTCGATGAGGAGGGCGGCCAGGTCGTGCGCGGCAAATCATTCTTGACGCCGCCGCCGTCGGAGCAGGAAATCGGCAGGAGCGGCGAGGTCACGCGCGCGGAGGAATCGGCTCGCCAGACGGCAGAGAAGCTCAAGAAGCTCGGCTTCAATGTCAACTTCGCGCCTGTCGCCGATGTCGGCAGCTACGCGCGTTCATTCGGTGCGGATCCTGAGCAGGCGGCGAAATTCGTCTCTGCTGCGGCACAGGGCTATGAGCAGCAGCGCATGATGTACGCGCTCAAGCATTTCCCGGGCATTGGACGTGGCACCGTGGATTCGCATCAGGATATCTCCACGATTGGCGCTTCGAGAGAAGAGCTGGCGAAGCGCGACCTCGTGCCTTTCAAGGCCATCATCGACGAGCGTCAGCCGGAGGATTATTTCATCCTCGTCTCGCATCTGCGTTATCCCGCTTATGATGCAGAGAATCCGGCCAGCCTCTCGAAAGCCATCCAGACGGATCTCCTGCGCCATGAACTCGGCTATCGCGGCCTCATCATCACGGATGATACGGAGATGGGAGCGCTCGCGAAGCATTACGGGTTCCGCGAGATTGGCGTGCGGGCTGTGACAGCTGGTGCTGATATCGTCATGGTCTGCCATGAATACGAGCATGAAACGGACGTTTACCTCGGCCTGCTGGATGCGGTAAAGATGGTACGATCCCGGAAGAACGCATCAATGAATCGGTGCGCCGCATCGTCAAAGCCAAGCTGGTGCATGTACAGGCAGAGCAGCCATGAGCTGGCAGGGGCGTCCTGTTCCTGTAAAATAAGAAAATGGGTGAACTCACAATCTGCAGGTGAGTTCACCCATTTTTGCTTTGTCAGCCGGCATTGCTCATGTCAGCGGCACACATGCGCCATGCGGATCTCCGGCACATGGTCGATGAGATTCATCTCGTGAGCGAGACGGTAAAAGGTTTTGAGGCCATCGAGGTAGTCATCGGTCAGTTCCCAGCGGATCGTGGGGCCGAGGTAATGGTCAAGCTGCTCATAGGTAAACGGTTTATGAGGCAGCACGGCATCGATGGCTTCTTTTTTATGAGCCAGGCCTGTAGCGAAGGCGTGGTAGATGCGGTCGTAGACAAGCTGCAGGAGTTCGGGCGATTCTTCCGCGAATTTCTTGTTGGCCACCCAGAGCGCGTAAACCATTTTCTTGCCCGTAAGCTTCTTCCATTCATGGCCCAGGTCGTAATAATAGTAGCCTGGCTGCCGGTGGTAGTAGAGCCAGAGTGCATCGTCGCCAATGAACAGAGAACCGTCGCATCCTCAGGGATCGGATCTTCGGGCGTGATGTGGCGCACGTAATAATTGGGACCTGCGCCATAGCCGAGTCGCAGGATGATTTTGAGCAGGCAGTGGGAAGTGGCAGATTTGGCCGTAAGGATGAGCTTGTCGTCTTTGAGTTCTTCAATCGGCTTGCGTGAAACAAGGAGGATGCTTTCGACATCGCCATCCGTTGAGATGCAGACATCCGGCAGTATGACGAGTTCTTCACTCTGCCGGGCATAGATGATGGACGAGACGTTGCTGACATCGAGACGATGATTGATGATATCGTTATTGAGTACGGCCGGCACCCCGCGTGTAATGGCAAGCCCCCGGTCCGCCCCATGGGCATAGCTCCAGGAAAGTGGCAGTACGTTCAGGAAATTGATGTGTCCGACTCTTGGATAAGGCATAGAATATCTCCCTTCGTGTTTCAATGCTGGTGTCCTTATTATACACGCTGCTCGCCGCAAAATACATGACCTTTCTTTATGTATACGGTATTTCTGGGCAGGAGAAGTCAAAATTGACTGGATTTATCGGATGAAGATAGGGCTTGGCTGTTGAACATCATGCAGCGATATGCTACAATGAGCATATATTATAATTGATTGAATCAACTTAATAAAGCAAGAGATGCAGGCTCTGTCAGGGGATAGACAGGCAGGCATTTCTTGAGGGGAGGAATTTGTCATGGATGAATATATCAATATCGGGCGCTGGTTCTCGATCCTGCACCGGCGTTCTCAGATCTTTGTCGTCGAAGCCAGTGCCAGGCTGAATCTGACGTATTCCGAGAATGTCATGCTGCTGCGTATCTTTGACCATGAGGCGCGCGCAGGATGAACTGGCAGCGATGCTGTATCTCGACAAGGCTGTCGTGACGCGTACGATGAATATGCTGCAGGAAAAAGGCCTGATTTATCGGGAACAAGATCCGCATGACAAGCGGGCCAAGCATGTTTATCTGACGGATTACGGTCGTGAGCAGCATACGTATCTGCGCAATATCATCCAGCGCTGGGTCGATTATCTCATTGAGGGCATGGATCCCAAGGAAGTTGATACGATCGTGCGCGGCCTTGATCATCTCGTGGCCAGGGCCTGCAGTGCAGATATCCCGCAGCTGGCGAAAGGGATACCGGCGGATCATCTGATTGGAGGAGAACATGTTGGGAAAAAATAAAGGACGTGCCCTGCTGCTCCTGCTGGTCATGGTATGCACGCTGCTGACCGGCTGCGGCAAGGAGAACAAACAGGCGGACAAGGCGCCGCTTGTCAAGACCCAGCAGGCTGGCAGCGGTGTGCAGGATAATCAGGACACGTATTCGGGGACGGTGCGCGGCCGCTATGAAACAAATCTTTCGTTCCAGGTCGGCGGGCAGATCCTCGCGCGCAATGTCCAGACCGGCAGCCGGGTCAGAGCAGGTGATGTACTCATGGTCATCAATGCCAAGGATGTCGTACAGAAAGCCAATGAAGGCGATGCACAGGTATCGCAGGCCCGGGCTCAGCTGGATCTGGCACAGCGGAATCTGGCCCGCTACAGTGAACTCTATCAGGAAGATGCCGTGGCAGCTTCGGTACTCGACCAGTATCAGGCCAATTACGATGCGGCTTTTGCCACTTACCAGCAGGCACTCGCGGCTGCAGCCCAGGGGCATAATGCCGTGGGCTACACGAATCTGACGGCCGGTGCTGATGGCGTCATCTCGCAGATCAATGCAGAAGAAGGCCAGGTGGTGGCTGCAGGCCAGACGGTCATGACACTCGTGCAGACCGGGGAACTTGAGATCGAGATCAACGTGCCGGAAAATAGGGTCCAGGATCTCCGTCCGGGCATGCCGGCCAAGGTTTCTTTTTGGGCTCTTTCCACGACGGCCGATGGTGTGATCCGTGAGATCTCTCCGATGGCGGACAGTGCCTCCCGCACGTACAAAGTACGCGTTTCTGTGCCGCAGCCGCCGGAGGCATGCAGCTCGGCATGACGGCCAGCGTTACCCTGGCTGACGAAACTGCTGCGGCGCCTGGCGCCATCCTGCCGCTCTCGGCCATCTATCAGACGGGCGATGCTCCGGAGGTCTGGGTGGTCACCGATGACGATACGGTAGAACTCAAGGCCGTTGAAGTCGAGGATTTTGGCGATAATACCGTACTCGTCCATGGATTGCAGCCCACGGATCTCGTGGTCACGGCCGGCGTCCATAAGCTGCGCGAAGGGCAGGTTGTGCGGACGGAGGCGGGACAATGAGGAATCTGACAGAAGTCTCTTTGAAAAATAAGGTTCTCGTCTGGTATTTCATCATCGTGACGGCCATTGGCGGCATTTTTGCCTACAACAAGCTCGGACGCATGGAGGATCCGCAGTTCACGATCCGGCAGATGGTCATTTCCGCGGCCTGGCCGGGTGCGACAGCACAGGAGATGCAGGATCAGGTCACGGATAAGCTCGAGAAACGCCTGCAGGATACGCAGGGCCTCGATTATATCAAGAGCGAGACGCGCGACGGGCAGACCGTCATCTACATTTCCCTCGATGAGGCCCTGCCCAAGGCCAAGATCCGGGATACCTGGAAGGATGTACGCAATCTCTGCGAGGATATCAAGAAGGATCTGCCGGAAGGTGTCTACGGCCCATATTACAATGATCGCTTTGATGATGTCTATGGATCCATCTATGCCGTGACCGGCGATGGGTATTCTTATGAAGAGATGCGCCAGCAGGCAGAAAAGACGCGGCGGCTGCTCCTCAATGTCGACAGCGTCCAGAAGGTGGAACTCATCGGTGTGCAGGAAGAGAAGGTCTATGTGGAGATGGACCGTGCCAAGCTCGCAGAACTCGGTATCAGTCCGCAAGTCATTGCCAATGCGCTTTCTTCGCAGAATGCCATGACGCCGGCCGGCGAGATCGAGACGGATTCTGACAATGTCTACATCCGTGTGACGGGGCAGTTCGATGATGTCGAGGCCATCCGCCAGATGCCCGTGAATGCAGGGGGCAAGATCCTGCGTCTCGGGGATATTGCCAAAGTGGAACGGCGCTATGAAGAACCGGCAGCCCCTAAGATGTTCTATAATGGCGAGCCGGCTATTGGCATTGCCGTTTCGATGGAGAATGGCGGCAATATCCTGAAGCTCGGGCAGGATTTGAAATCCCTGATCGGCAAGATCCAGCAGGATCTGCCAGTGGGCCTTGAGATCCATCAGGTATCGGATCAGCCGAGTGTTGTCAATGAATCCATCCACGATTTTGTCAAGACCCTGGTGGAAGCCATCGTCATCGTGCTGGCTGTGAGCTTCCTGTCCCTGGGCTTCCGTACGGGGCTCGTCGTGGCCGGCTGTATCCCCTTGGTGCTTTGTGGCGTCTTTGTCATCATGTATGCCGTGGGCATCGACCTGCATAAGGTATCGCTGGGCTCTTTGATCATCGCGCTGGGCCTGCTGGTCGATGACGCGATCATCGCTGTTGAGATGATGAGTGTCAAGCTCGAGATGGG
>ENA-OQBJ01000395-OQBJ01000395.1-human-gut-metagenome-genome-assembly--contig:-NODE-395-length-23356-cov-4.022644_pt1 | contig 23356 bp, 27 predicted proteins | sample MGYA00242743_ERZ504545 | MGnify/ENA primary metagenome ERZ504545 (study PRJEB26092, sample SAMD00036252) | human gut metagenome | host: Homo sapiens | study: EMG produced TPA metagenomics assembly of...
ACGCTTTTTCCTGTTCCCTTCATACGGATTACTGTTCTACTTTACAGATGCTCTATACTTCGAAGGAGAAACTCCAAACTTCTTTTTAAATACATAACTAAAATAATTGGCATCGAGATACCCCACTTTTTTCTGCTATTGTGTAACTTTTCTCATCTGTATTTAATATCATCTCTGCCGCAATATCCATTCTGTAATCTGTTAAATAAGAGATAAACGATTTCCCCGCTTCTTTTTTTAAATACAGAAGAAAAATAAGAATTCGATACACCGAGAACCGCACATACCTCGTCCAATGATATATCCGCCTCCATATACCTTTCTTTCACAATGTTCTGTGCTTCCACAATGAGCCGTCTGGCAGAACTGTTTCTTGCACATTTCAGCTTTTCACTGATTGTTTCCGACATCTGCACAATCCATGCTGTCAGTGAACTCTCATCCATCTGCGATACTTTTTCGTAAATATTCTGCATATTACCGGATATTTTATTGAAATCCAGCGAATTATCTGTACAGAACTTAAAAAATCCACTGACTATCTCCATTGTAGCAAGATTATACTGACTCATGGTTTCTGTATTTTTATGAAGCTTTTCCATCTCTCCATGTGCTGCCCGCTCTATCTCTGCCGAATCTCCTATACGAATTGCACGAAATAGCATCTGCATCCTTGACTCTTCTGACTGAACCGGTTTGATCTGTTCCTTCGGAACAATCTCTCCAATATTAATTGCCCGTTTTGTTCCGTATAAAACCCTGTAAGAAACTGCTTCTCTTGCCCTCTCATAGGAAAGACTGATCTCATACAGGCTGTCACACACGGTTCCGATCCCCGCTGTAACAACCGCACCCATGATGCGGTACGCCCACCGGCAGAATCTGTCACAGGCATCTGTTATCTGGGTAATCTTATCTTCCGCATCCAGTTCCAGAATCAGCAGTGTATTTCCCATATATATAAATTCTCGACAGTTCACTGATTCATCAGTCTCTGCTTGATCTCTCTTTCTACCGACATGGATAAAAGCAGTGGGTTCATGCCTTCGGGCACATGGTTCTCCGATGTGTGGAAGATTACACAGCCAAAGAGAGGTCCTTTCATATCTACCTGATACGCCTGTAAAAATCTTTCATAATCCTTTTTTTCTACTCTTCCTTCAATTAATGAAATAAAAAAATTGGACTGTAATTTCGGAAGTACTTCCTGAAAATAATCATTTAATTTTTTTACATTTAATTTTTCTTCTCTTTCCCTGTCCAGCGTATGTTTCAGATTGGTCAGGCTTTCTGACAATTCTGTTGCATTGACCGGTTTGAGCATATATTCCTTGATTTCCAGATGCACTGCTTCTTTCGCATATTCAAACTCATCAAATCCCGTACAGAGCATGATATAAATATTCGGATATTCCCGATTCAGCCTTCTGGATAACTCTAACCCGTCCATATAAGGCATCTTAATATCCGTCAGCACCACATCTGGCTGGAGTTTTTCTACTAATTCCAGTGCTTTCACCCCATTTGTCGCACTTCCTGCCACCTCAAACCCCAGATCATTCCAATGAATTTTTTTCTCTATCATATCGATGACTTCGGCTTCATCATCTACGAGAATCACTTTATATCGTTCCATCTTTTTCCCCTTCTTCATGGCCGCTATACGTTTATTCCAGTATAACAAATTTACGTCTCTTATAACATATCCAAATACAAAATCTGCCTTCAAAATTTTTTTACTCACAAATTCCTTTCGAACGCATCATGTTGAAAAAAACCGTCCCTTTCATCTTTCCGATGAGCAGGACGGTCTACTTCTTTTGTATAAACCTGTATAAACAGTCTTTTATTTATTATTTCTTCTGTACATATTTCAGACAGTCAAGTGTTACTGCTGCCAGAATAATGATACCTTCAAAAATAAACTGAAGGTTTGTATCAATACCAAGAACCGTCAAAGAATAGGTCAATGATGTAAAGATCAGTACACCTGTCACAACTCCCGATATCTTACCAATACCACCGGTAAAGGAAACTCCACCAACTACGCAGGCTGCAATGGCGTCCATATCCCATCCCTGTCCGTAAGCGGCACTACCGGATCCAACCATTCGTACACACTCCAGCCATGAACCGAATCCATAAAGGATACCTGCAAGGATAAATGCTCCCATCGTTACTTTAAATACCGAGATTCCTGATACAGCTGCCGCCTCTGGATTTCCACCAACTGCATATAAATTTTTTCCAAATGTTGTCTTATTCCAGATAAACCATACAACAGCAATCGCAACTACTGCCCATAAAATAATCATCGGAAAACGTCCTGCCTGTGGAATAAAAATATTCGGGATTGTCGGATCAATCGCACCAAAAGAAACTCCTTTTGTAGCATATGTAACAAGACCAAAAATGATCAACATATTTGCCATCGTTGAAATAAATGGATGCATCTTAAATCTTGCCATGAAAAATCCGGCTGTCATTGCAAATACAGTTGTGAAAAGTATACACACACATAATGCTAATATAGCTCTTGATGCCGGTGCCATACCCGAAAAATCAAAAACATGTCCAAACACAGTACCTGTGTTAATTCCGTTATGCATGATAATGGTTGCTGTAACCATACCCATACCAACCATACGTCCTACAGAAAGGTCTGTACCTGTCAGAAGGATCAGACCGGCAACTCCAAGTGCAAGGAACATTCGCGGTGAAGCCTGCTGCAAAATGTTAAGGATGTTTGTGGTTGTAAAAAGCTGTGTATTTTTCACGAATGGTGTAATAATACACAATGCGATAAAGATCATGATAATTACAATATACAGACCGTTCTTATACAAGAACTGTGTCATATTAAATGTGTACTTGTAATTTTCAAAATTCTGTGCCTGCTTCTGTGCAAATGTATATTTTGACATTCTGAGCAGATCGATCAGGTGGAACTTATGCATGTATGCATCATGTTTTCTATCCTTGATCTCCTGGATCCTGGATTCATGTGTCATCTGCGCATCATATAATTTATTCTTATATGTGTATTTTTCAGCTTTAATCTCTTCTGCATCTTTCAGGCTGCTGACTGCCTTCTTATGTTCTTCCTGCAGATCCGCTTTTAATTTTTCAAAATTACTGTTTTCCGCTTTTTTCTCTGCTTCGCAGCTCTTTGCAACAATGTTATAATACTCACTGTTGTAATGTTTGGAAAGAAAACCTTCAGCATCTGCGATCAGTTTTGCAATCTGCTGTTTATTTGCATCTTCTGTTGCTTTTGCCTTCTCCAGATTCTTCTTACATTCCCCGATAATCTTATTCTGTTCTTCTTTTGTTAAGTTCTTATTCTCTTTTGCTATTGCAATCTGATTTTTTAAACTGTTGACTTTGTCAGATCCTTCCACACGCAGTGCATCGATCTGCTCCTGTATTTTTCCAACATATTCGTCAATCGGTTTCAAAAGTATTGCTTCTTCTTCAGCCGAAATGATAATGCTTTTTTCTGCCATCTTCCATACCCCTCTCTGTTACAGATATTTTGCACTGAGTCTCAATAATTCTTCCTGGTTCGTCTCTTTTGTATTTACGATTCCGGCCAGTCGTCCGTTTGACATAACACCGATACGGTTCGTAATACCAAGAATCTCCGGCATCTCAGAAGATACAACAATAATTGTTTTCCCCTGCTTTGCCATATTGATGATCAGTTCGTAAATCTCATATTTCGCACCAACATCAATTCCTCGTGTCGGATCATCCATCATGAATACACTCGGTGAACGCTCCAGCCATTTTCCGAAGATTACCTTCTGCTGATTTCCTCCGGAAAGACTTGTGATCATATCATCCGGGCCCATACACTTTGTATGCATGATTTTAATCTCTTCCGCAGTTGCACGTACCATTCTGTCATGTGACAGCACTGCACCATTCTTATAATGGTTCATGTTAGCGATGGTCGTATTAAATGTAATATCGCCTTTTAAGAACAGACCATTAGCTTTTCTTTCTTCTGTGATCAGGGCAAATCCATGATCCATTGCATCTCTCGGCGATGAAAAGTTCATGAGCTTTCCATCGTATATTACATTTCCTTCTGCTCTTGTGCGGATTCCGAAGATTGTTTCTAAAAGTTCCGTACGTCCGGCACCAACCAGACCGTAAAATCCAAATATTTCTCCTTTTCTGATATCAAAGGATACATTTTGAATCTTTGGTGCATATTTTGACGAAAGATTCTGTACAGAGAGAATCTTCTCTCCGGGCTCATTGTCAACAGGTGGAAATCTGTTATCCAGCGAGCGCCCAACCATTGCCGATATCAGTTCATTCATATCTGTATCTTTGCACTCTTTTGTCATAACCAGACTACCATCTCTGAGCACAGATATCTCATCACATATATTGAATATCTCATCCATCTTATGTGATATATAAATCAGCGAAATTCCCTGTGCTTTCAACTGACGCATCATCTTGAAAAGTTTCTCAACTTCCGGTGCTGTCAGGGATGAGGTTGGTTCATCCAGTACAATTACTTTGGAATGATAGGAAATAGCTTTTGCAATCTCACACATCTGCCGCTGGGACACAGACATTTTTTTCATTGGCTGTGTCAGATTTGCTGTGATTCCAAGCTGTCTGAAGAGATTTGCAGTTTTCCTTTTTCATTCTTCCTTCATCGACAATTCCAAAAGAATTCTTTGGATATCGTCCAAGAAACATATTATCTACAACGCTTCTTTCAAGACATTGGTTCAATTCCTGGTGTACCATCGCTACTCCGTTTTCCAGTGCATCTTTTGGTCCCGAGAAATTTACTTCTCTGCCGTCTAATATAATTGTCCCCTCATCTTTCTGATAAGTACCAAAGAGACATTTCATCATTGTCGATTTTCCGGCACCGTTTTCACCCATAAGTCCCATAATGGTCCCAGGTTTGACATTCAGGTTTATATGTTTCAGAACTTTGTTTCTACCGAACGACTTACTCATGCCATTGATCGATAAGATGTATTTATTCTTATCTACTGTCATAACTCTGCTTCCTTTTCTTGAAGAAAGAAGGGTATCATCTCTGACACCCCTCTGCGTTTCATTCATTTACCATTTAACCAGTCTCTTATTTTGAGAGAAGTGATGTGTATGCTGATGCATTGTCTGTCTTAACCATGTTAATTGCAAATGCATCATATTCGTTTGGATTTCCGAGACGGTTTGTGATGTTCGACTCTGTCTGTCCATCTCCACCGATGTAATCAACCTTCAGGTTAAGGAGATCATCATAGTTCTCAAGAAGTGGCTGGTATGTTGAGCTCAGGAAGTTGTCTGATGCATTGTAAATATCAAGCCATACTTTCTTAGATGGACTCTTGCTTGAATCAAGCTGTTTTGACACTTTGTCATAAATCTTTGTTGAATCTGTAAAGTCTTTGTAATTATCAGCTGTTACTGCAACATTTAATGCGTAGTAAGATCTTTCTTCTTCGCTGTATCTGTAATCTTCACCTTCTTTCAGGCAGTTACCGGCATCATCTGCTGTACCAATACCTGTATCCACGTCTGCTCCGTCAAGTGCGTTACGGAGTACTCTTAATGTCAGATAAGCCTGAACATCTGCATGCTGAGAGATTGTTCCGCCATATCCTTCAGCGATTGCTGCAACAGCGTCACTGTTTGCATCATATCCGAATGTAGGAACTTTGTTATCTTTTGCCCATGCATTAAACATTGACATTCCCATACCATCATTGTTAGAAACAACAATATCGATCTGATCTCCGAAAGAAGCTTCCCATGTTCCGATTGCGTTACCTGCTGTAGCCGCATCCCATGTTGCCCCTGCTGAGTTCTTCATTTCCTGAGAAGCAAGCTCACGGACTGTAAATTCTTTTCCGTTTACATCAATCTTAGCATCCTGGACAACTTTTGCTTTTCCGTCTACGTTTGTTCCTGCCGGCTTGGAAGCAACTTCGTCACCATCCTTAACTCCTGTTCCAAGTGCCGCACGAACACCACGTGTACGTGCGATGGAATCATTGTGTCCGATGTCACCGATTGCAAGTACGTATCCGATAACTCCATCACCATTTCTGTCAATCTTATCAGCATTTGCTTTGATATAATCAACAACCATCTCTCCCTGAAGTTCTGCTCCCTGATTAGCATCAAATCCTACATAATAAGTGTCTTTGTTGAAATTCAACGCTTCTTTGTCCAATTCCCCTGTTGAACTATTAGAAGGTTGACGGTTAAACCAGCAAAGCGGTTTGTCCTTATTGGCTACAGAACTGCTGTCTGAAGATCCTGATGATTTTGAATCACCTGACGAAGATCCTCCGCAGCCTGCCAGTGATAATGCAAGTGTTGCTGCCATCATGAGTGCAAATACTTTTTTCTTTTTCATTTTCTTTCCTCCTGTTTTGTGCGTTTTGTTTTTAATCGCGTCTAACTCATTGACTAATCTCATTATAATAACAACACTATTTTTTTGACATAGAATATTTTTGGATTAATTATCAATATTTTTATATTGACCTATGTTTTTTTATACATTTTATCCAATTGCGCAGAATCTGTCTCTACTATATATAATATAAAACAAAAAAAACTGCGATAATAACCTTCACGCTATTACCACAGTTTCTCTTATATGTTCTTATTACGAATAAAATAATGATTAAGCTGTTGCTTTCTTATCATCTGTTTTTTCAAGAAGTTTCTTTACACCCTGGATTGCAACCAACACACCAAGGATCAGAAGCAATACGGCAAAAATCAGCTGTAATGTATTTCCAAGATCCAGCCCTGTTGTCAGGAATGCTTTTGTCAGTTTCACGATCGTCATACCAAGTGCTGTAAATGTAACAGCCATCATGAATACCATTGGAATCCAGAGCATACATCCCTGACGTTTTGTCTTCTTAAGGAATACTGCGCAGGCTACCAGTGCCAGTACAGATAACAGCTGGTTGGCTGAACCGAACAGTGGCCAGATCTCTGCATATCCGACTTTGGTCAGGAAATATGCAAGTACCAGTGTAATGATTGTTGCAAAGTATTTATTTGTTACCACTTTCATGAATGGATTCAGATGATCCATATCTGTATCGTCATCGATAAAGAATTCCTGGAACGACAGGCGTCCGACTCTGGCTACAGAGTCCAGTGATGTCAATGCAAATGCGGATACTGCCAGGTTAATCAGTGTAAATACAAGTGAATGTGGCAGACCAATAACTGACAGGAAGTTCGCAATCGCTCCGGCGAAAATCTGAGGCTGTGTTGTCAGTCCCTGTGCTGCTGCTTCACCTTTGGCAAAAGATGCAACTGCGATCAGTGCAATAACTGCAAGCATACTTTCCATTAACATTGCTCCGAATGATACAGGAAGCATGTTCTTCTCATTCTTAATCTGTTTGGATGCTGTACCGGAAGATACCAGTGAATGGAAGCCGGAAACCGCACCACAAGCGATCGTTACAAATAAGATTGGGAACATATACTGTCCATCTACGTTAAAGCTTGTGAATGCCTGAAGGTTACAAGATGGATTTGCTACAAATACACCAATAACCGCACCAACGATCATAAAAATCAAAAGGTAACTATTCAGATAGTCACGAGGCTGAAGAAGTGCCCATACAGGAGCGACACTGGCAATCAGGATGTAAACGAAGATGATGAGATGCCATGCATCCAGTCCTACATACATTGGGAAGTGAAGTCCCAGTGCGATTGCTGCTACCAATAATACGATTGCAACCGCTGTATTAATCCACTTGTTGAATTTCGTATACTTCAAAAACATTCCAAGTCCGACTGCTTCTAAGATAAATATCATAGAAGTAGTTGCGACTGCACCGTTAGCTGCAATTTTTGTTACTTTTCCGGCTTCACTTACTGAGAATCCATTAAAAGTTCCGGCTACAACATCAGCAAAAGCTGCAACGACCAGAATACAAAACAGCCAGCAGAATAACAGGAATAATTTCTTACCTAATTTTCCGATATATTCTTCGATGATATATCCGATTGTACGTCCTTTATTCTTTACAGATGCATACATAGATGCGAAATCCTGAACGGCTCCAAAGAATACCCCTCCGATTAAGATCCACAAAAGTACCGGAAGCCATCCGAAGATTGCTGCCTGGATCGGTCCGTTGATCGGACCTGCACCTGCGATTGATGCAAACTGGTGACCGAATACGACGTTCGTATCGGCCGGTACATAGTCAACCCCGTCTTCCATCTCATATGCCGGAGTTTTGGCATTTGGGTCAATGCCCCATTTGTTCTGGAGATAACGACCATAAAGAAGATATGCTCCACCAAGCACAACAATGGCAATGATCATCATTAATATTCCACTCATAAAACAATCCCTCTTCTTTCTCTTTAAAGTAAATATATAAAAAACGCTTCGCTATCCTTTCGGATAACAAAGGCGGAATATTCTTCCGTGGTACCACTTCGTTTTACTGCAGTCATCACTAACCACAACCACTTGTTACTGTCAAAATATCTAACAGTTTCTTCTGTAACGTGAAGACAACGTCCCGGCTTACTTGATACCTGACTATGTTGATTCTTCCAACCTGTATATTTCAGCGGGATGCTCCTGGGTGATATCATAAAATACTTTCTGCCGTTTCACACCATCCAACAGCTCTCTGAATTCCAGTTAACTTTTATGACGTATCCCTTTCATTGCATTTCTTATTTACTTTTTTTAGCTTACTTAAAGTTTTACACTTTTTTTCTTGTAAAGTGCAAGAGTGGAATTAAACATAATTTACAAAAATACAGTTCTATTTTTGTGCATTTTTTCACATCATATGATTCCGGTTATCTCTTCTACAGATTTCACAAAATAATCTGCTCCATCCAGTTCTCCCTTCTCACCATAGCCATACAGGCATCCGATAAACGGACTTTTACAGGATCTGGCACATTCCAAATCCTGTCTTCTGTCTCCGATCACCAGATAGGAACCCGGATAGTCCCTGATAACTTCCTGCACGATCTCCGTCTTAGGGCAGAAACCATACGATTCACAGTCATAAAACTGTTCAAACCATCTTTCCATTCGGAATTCTTCCCAATGTGCTTTGCGGTATGCCACCTTACAGTTGCTTAAGATCACAAGATGATATCCTCTGTTCTTCAAAGCTGTAAGCATCTCTTCCGCTCCCGGATACCACACTGCCCGGTGCTTCCTGATCTGCCTGACCATGGAATCTCCCACGATCGCACTCGCCTGATCTTTGTATCTCTGATCTAATTCCGGCAGAAATGTATCCCACATTTCTTTGCTGTTTAAGCCCAGCCAGCCTGCGATCTGCGCCGTCTCTATCTTCTGTTCCTCTACAACATTCTGTTCTGACAACCACTGATAAGCTTCCCTGAACGCCGGCTCATAGATTCCAAGAGTATTATGTATCGTTCCATCATAATCAAAAATGATTGTTTTCACCATCGGCTGCACCTGATTAAAGCTGCTTCATCAGATTTACCATCTCAATTGCGGACAATGCACAGTCATATCCTTTATTTCCTGCTTTACTTCCTGCACGTGCGATAGCCTGTTCGATATTCTCTGTTGTGATCACTCCGAATAATACCGGAATTCCTGTTGCAAGTTCAACCTGTGCGATTCCTTTGGCCGATTCATTACACACCAGATCATAATGGGAAGTATCCCCGCGGATAACTGCTCCCACGCAGATGACTGCATCATACTTTCCGGACTGTGCCATCTTCTGTGCAGTCAGCGGAATCTCAAATGCTCCCGGTACCCATGCAGCCGTAATGTTCTCTTCTTCTACCCCATGTCTTATCAGCCCGTCGACGGCTCCGCCCAATAACTTATTCACAATGATCTCATTGAATCTGGCAGCCACGATTCCGACTTTCATTCCCTCAGGTGCTACTACTTTTCCTTCTACTAAATTGATCTGTCTCATGATTTCTTCCTCCTGTTATTCATTAAATCTTTTTATAATTCTATTTCTTTGAAAATGTGTCCCATCTTTTCCTGTTTTGTCTTCATATATTTCAGATCATACTTCTGCGGTGGGATCTCCAGCGGTACTCTTTCATTGATCTTCAGTCCAAACCCACCAAGTCCATAGACTTTGTCCGGATTATTGGTCAGAAGTCTCAATGACTTCACTCCGAGATCAGATAATATCTGCGCTCCGATCCAGTACTCTCTGAGATCCGGTGCAAATCCCAACTTTACATTGGCCTCTACCGTATCATATCCCTGCTCCTGCAGTGCATATGCCTTGATCTTATTGAGCAGCCCGATTCCTCTGCCTTCCTGCCTCATGTAAAGAATGATTCCTCTGCCTTCTGCTTCTACCTGACGCATCGCTGTCTGAAGCTGCAGACCACAGTCACATCTAAGCGAGCCAAATGCATCACCTGTCAGGCACTCCGAATGTACCCTGCAAAGTACATCTTCACCGTCTCCGATATCACCTTTTACCAGTGCAAGATGATGTTCTCCTGTAATATCATTGATATATCCGTGAAGTCTGAAATCTCCATACTGCGTCGGAAGGTCTGCAACCGCCTCTTCTTTTACATGTTTTTCATGGATTCTCATGTAATCCTGAAGATCACGGATCGTAATAAATGTAAGATTATGCTCTTTTGCAAGTTCCCACAACTGTGGTGTACGCATCATTGTGCCATCTTCTTTCATAATCTCACAACACACGCCGCATTCTTTCAATCCAGCCAGTCTCACCAGATCAGTCGTTGCCTCTGTGTGTCCGTTCCGCACCAGGACTCCGCCTTTTCTGGCAATGAGTGGAAATACATGTCCCGGTCTTCTGAAATCTTCCGGCTTCGCATCTTCATCCACACATTTCATGATTGTATAGGAACGTTCTGCTGCCGAAATACCTGTCGTCGTATCAACATGGTCCACTGCAACGGTAAATGCTGTGCTGTGATTATCGGTATTCTCCGCAACCATCGGTGGAAAGTTAAGCCTTGCTGCAATTTCCGCACTCATCGGTGTACAGATAAGCCCTTTCGCATAAGTCGCCATAAAATTGATATTCTCCTGTGTTGCAAACTCTGCTGCACATACCAGATCCCCTTCGTTCTCTCTGTCTGGATCATCTGTAACCAGAATAACCTTTCCTTCCCTCAGATCCCTTAGCGCCTCTTCGATTGTATTGTACTGATTGTTTTGTGACATTCTATTTATCCTCCTGTTCTAAAATCCGAATTCCTGCAAAAATTCCATCGTAATTCCGGATTCTTTTTTCTCTTCTTCACTCTTTCCAAGGCCTAACAGCCTTTCTACGTATTTTCCGATCACATCATTCTCCAGATTCACCGGATCGCCCGGCACTTTTTCCAAAAGCGTCGTTTCTTCTCCTGTATGCGGGATAACCGATACCTGAAATCCATCTTCCTCTACTTTTGCCACCGTCAGGCTGATGCCATCTATACAGATGGAGCCTTTTTCTACGATCAGATGTAATATCTGCGGCGATGTTCCAATAGATACCCAGATGGCATTCTCCTCCCGGATCAGAGACCGGATCACACCGGTTCCGTCAATATGACCGCTTACGATATGTCCTCCAAATCTTCCGTCTGCAGCCATTGCCCGTTCCAGATTCACCTGACTTCCGACTTTACAGCTTCCCAGACTGCTTCTCCTGATGGTCTCCGCCATCACATCTGCAGTAAATCCATCCGGCTGAAGTGATGTAACTGTCAGACACACTCCATTGACTGCAATACTGTCACCGATCTTCGTTCTTTCCAATACCTTCTTCGCCCTGACTGCCAGAACTCCCGACTCTCCGGTCAGCTGCATATAGCGGACCGATCCTTTCTCTTCTACGATTCCTGTAAACATGGCCCCTCCTGTTCTTTTTCACATACCTGACAGATTATCCTGATGTCTTCACCGATCCGGCAGATATCCGTACATTTCAGTTTCAATGCTTCTGAGGGAAGTCCGATGCCGATTCCTTGCACCGGTGTCTTACTGTTCTTTCCGCCAAATAATTTTGGTGCGATAAAACAGTGTACCTCTTTTACAATTCCTGCCCGCAGTGCACTGTCGTTCAGCGTGCCCCCGCCTTCCAGCAGAATGCTGTCAATGCCCTCATTTCCAAGATATGTCATCAGCTTTTTAAGGTCTATCTGACCTTTTTCATCCGGACAGCAGACAGTATCCACGCCTTTCGCATGTAACCGTTCTATTTTTTCTGTTATTTCTTCGTTCTCTTCCCGTCCTGCATAAGCCACGATTGTCCGGTACTCTTTTGCACTTCTTACGATCTGGCTGTCAAGCGGTATCCTAAGACTGCTGTCGCATACTATTCTGACCGGACTTTTCCATCCTTCTACCCGAACATTCAACATCGGATCATCCGCAAGTACAGTCCCGATACCGGCCATAATACCCATATACCGGTGCCGCATATGCTGCACTTCCTGTCGGGCCGGTTCTCCTGTGATCCACTTCGATGCACCCGTCTTTGTCGCAATTTTCCCATCCAGTGTCATGGCATATTTCATCACTACATACGGTGTCTTCGTCGTAATATAATGGAAGAACACCGGGTTCAGACGGTCACATTCTTCCCGCATAAAATCCTGAACTACTGTAATTCCCGATTCACGCAATATCTGTGCACCTTTTCCTGCCACCTTTGGATTCGGATCCCTGGAACCAATCACCACTTTTTTAATCTTCTGTTCTATGATTGCTTCCGTACACGGCGGTGTCTTGCCATAATGACAGCATGGTTCCAGCGTAACATAGATTGTCGCACCCTCTGCCGATTCTGTAAGCGATGCGATTGCATTGCGCTCTGCATGAAGTTCTCCGCATTTTTTATGATAACCTTCCCCGATGATCCGGCCGTCTTTTACGATCACCGCACCTACCATCGGATTCGGATTCGTCCATCCTTCTCCCTTTTTTGCAAGCTGGATTGCCCGGAGCATGTATTCCTGATCCGTCATTTCTCTTCCTTCTTTCTTAGTTATACAAAAACCCCTGCAGGATACCTACAGGGGAAATGATCTGTTACATATAACTGACAAATGATCTGTTAACCAAAAAAGCTCTGAAATGGATCACCATCTCAGAGCTCTGACACTACATTCATCTATTAAAATAACTGTACCATCATCTTCTTTCATCCAGACTATACTGTCGGCTCCGGAATCACACCGGATCATGCCTCTCGGCCCGCGGGCTTTACCGCCGGTAGGGAATCGCACCCTGCCTGAAGATTTCGTTTTTTTTATCATAATACTTTATATATCATTTGTAAAGCAAAAGATATCAATGCATTCCAATCAGAGATCAAAAAATAATTTTTTTCAAAAAGGACTCCGGGTTTCATAAAACCGGAGTCCCTGAAAATCAAATTTCCCTTACGTCTTTCTTATCTACACTGATCACGACAATCGTTATCACAAATGCTATTGTACTTTTTATGCCTTTATCTCTATGTTTTTTTGAATTATAATCCCTCCCGGCACCTAATACATTTTTATAATGCCTTGTCCATGAATGCAATAATACCCGCTTCGACTTCGTTCTTAATCTCAGCATAATTATGTATCTCGTGGCGGTATCCCGAGTACAGCTTCGTCGTTACGTTATGTCCGGTCTGTACCAGCCAGTTACTTACCTGATATACACCGACACCATACTCACCTACCGGGTCCTGATCTCCCGCAATATTATAGATTGGCAGGTCTGTCGGCACTTTTTCGGCCCACTTTGTTCCCTCGATCTGTAACATCATCTGGATGAAATCATATACCGAACGGTTGCTGGTCGGTCTGGTAAATGCATCAAACGGATCATCGGCATGATCCGCTGTACATACGGATCGGCACAGATCCACTCATTTCCGATGCTGACCTCTCCACAGCGCTCACACATCCATCCCATCAGTTCTCCGGTATATGACGGATCGGATTCTTCTCCATGTCCTGCATCGATCGCTTCTTTTAATTTTTTTCCCGTCTCTTCTGCCCCGCGGAAGATTCCCGTTGTTCCGCAGATGGTTGCCCCGTCCAGTTCGTCCCCGTATTTTGCAATGAAATCTCTTGTGATAAAAGATCCCATGCTGTGTCCGAATAAGAAATATGGCAGATCCGGATATTTTTCACACACGATTCCTTTCAATGTATGCTCGTCTTCCATCATTGTATGCGGTCCTTTGTCTCCCCAGTCGCCCCACACATTATTGACCATTGCTGTCTTCCCATGTCCTACATGATCGTCTGCTGCCACGATATAACCCGCATCCATGAAGGCAGATATCATATGCAGATAACGTCTGGAATGTTCCCCAAATCCGTGGATCACCTGGACGATTCCCTTCGGTTTGCAAGCCGGAACATAGATCCATCCCTGGACCTGGTCACGTCCGTTGTAGGACGCAAAAGATACTTCGTGTAACATAATGTATTCCTCCTTTTCTATCTTATCCGTACGATTTTAGATTCTTTTATTCTGTACGGTTATAAGCTGTTCTTCAAAAATCCTCCGGTATTCTTCTTCCACCTCGCCAAATGCTCTGACCTCATACCTCAGATCAATATGCAATTTTGGCGCTTCGCTCTCCTGTTTCTCTCCCAGAAGAAACGTCAGATCATACCATAGCATTGCCTTATCAATCGCATTCAACTGCATCTTCTCTTCCGGTGTCAGGTCCGAACCGAGAAATTTTTCATAAATCATAGAAAGCATACGTTCTTCGCGTTCATTATATTCCGGCAGTTCCTTCTTAAAAGGCGACGGAACATCCGACATATAACACTCGCTTGCATCGTGAAGCAGGCATGCAAGCACCATCTATCCGACAGACCTCTCGCCTTTGCCTCTTTTGCACAGCAAATGCAATGTTCCCCGACCGACCAGAACATCTTCACATGACCATTTCCTCTGCATATCAGGGACAGCGCATGTGCAATGTCTGCTATGTCAAATAACTCCGGATCCGGTTCTGTTGGTTTAAAATGTTTTCCTGTGTAGGTCGCAATGTATTCACTCATTTTCTTTTCTGCTCTTTCACATACTCTTCCAGAATCTCCGCTGCCCTTCTGCATGCTTTCACACAAGGTCTGCTCTGATAATACGCTTCCGTTCTGACCGCAGGCTCTTCCAGATCTTCGCCCTTCTCCAGCCCGAGAAGTTCCCGGCAGATCAGGCTTCCTTCCGAAGCTTCAAAAGATCCACAAAGCTTCTGCACAAGTACATAAAGCTGCTTTTTCCCCGCCGCATCTTTCGGATCGTCATATCCGTACAGATCACCGATTACCATGACCATTCCTGTCACGGCTCCGCATACCTCACGCAGCTTGCCAAATCCCGCTCCGAACGGGCTTGCTTTTTTTGCTGCCTCTTCCACTGTTATTCCCAGTTCTTCCGCAAATGCTGCATAGACCGACTGGCTGCAGTTGTAGCCTGTGCGGAAGAGGGATTCTGCTTTGTCTGCTTTGTTCATTGATTTTCACCTCCGGTTGTAATAACATAATCTGTCACACTGTTCTTCTATACTGATTATGATACCATGAAACCTTAACACCCTCAACTTATATTATAAGCCACTTTTCACTCCAAACATCCATTTCACGCCCTTAGCCAGCCTTTTCCCCGCATCTGCAAAATGCCCTCCCGCATTCCACTCTAAAACCACGGATTCCACCATCGAGTCCTCCTGTAACAGCCCTTCCTGCGCCCTGGTCCTGTCACCGACCGCTGCCATTACTTTGTTCTTCGCCTTCTCTTCCTTTCCGCCAAGGCTCAGATACACGCTACATTTACTCTGAATCACATGATTCCTCACATAATGGTCCCAGTCCGGGAACCACAACGAACCCGAACAGCATACAATTCCAGAAAACACGTCACTTTCATAAGCTGCCCATAGCGCGAATAATCCGGCAAGCGAATATCCCATCAGCCAATGTTCCCTGTCTTTCACACCAAAAGTCCGGTCAATATGTGGCACACATTCCTCTGTCAGCCATCTCAGCGTCTTCAGACCTTGTCCGGCGAAGCCTTCCTTCCCGAATACCGCCGCTGCTTCCCAAGGCGAAAAATCCCGATTCCAGTCTTCCACCTGAAATGCGACGAGCAGGAAATTTTGTTCCGGCACAAGTTCCAGTAGAGATTCCCACAGATGTTCTACTTCGTTCTGCTGATGTGGATACATACCCCAGAAGATGACCGGGCCTCCGGTTCCGTTCTGAGCGAGATGTAGTTTGATTCCGTTTATTGACATATCCTGAATCATCCCGCACTCCCGCCGCCCTTTTCTTTTGTTAGCTCCGTTGTAAGCATTTGCTTTTTCTCTTTATTTTTCATCTGCAATTCTCCTAAATTACAAAGATTCATCTTTATTAATCTCTTCCATATACCCAGCTGTAACAATGCCTGCCGGCAATGCCACAATTGCTCTAAATGTTCTTTTTTCCCAAATTATGAAAAGTATCAAGAATAAAAATTTCATCATTAGTATGTACAGCCCTTTCTTCTTACTAAAGTTTATCTTTTCTCCCGATACAACTTCGCCGGTCTATGCCCGACATCCCCCGTCATCTCCCCGGTATCTTCTACCAGATCAGCCACTTTTCTTCGAAACGCCGGAACCAGAAGCTTCGTATCCAGCACCGTCTCATGAATCTGCTGCAATTCTCTCAGTGTAAACTTCTCCGGTAAAAGCCGGAACGCTATATGCGTCTCCGTAATCCACTTGCGAAGCTGTACGATTGCATCTGCAAGAATCAGCTCGTGGTCAAATGCAAGGTCATCGCTTTCTATAGTCTTAAATTTCTTCTTTACATCCCACTTCGAAGTTGTCTCTTCTAATCTTGCATGAAGTTTCTCATCCCCATGTGTCAGACACAGATTCCATATACCGGCTTCTTCCTGAAATGACACATCAAACCACTTTGCATCTGAAGCATCATCTCCCGCCTGGATTATTTCCTGTTCAGCATTGACAAGTGCCATGTATCCATTGCTGATCACCCATCTTCTCGGATCACGATTTGGATTGCTGTAGGTACCGAACTGTTCCAGGAAATTACAGTTGCAGTTTGTCTCTTCTTTTAATTCACGTTCTGCGGCTTCGCCGATGGTTTCCTTCGGACCAACGAATCCGCCCGGAAGGGCATAACAGCCTTCATATGGTGCCGCACCTCTCTGGATTAAAAGTACCTTTAACTCTTTCTCCGCTATTTTTCTATAATTATCTTCTTCTTTGTCAAACATTCCGAAAATGACAATGTCTGCAGTCACGGATGGTTTTGGATATTTTGAATCATCGTAAGTCTTTACAAATTCTTCGTTAGCCTTTTGCATTTCTGATTTTTTCCGCATGATTACTACCTCTTTCTTTTTTCGTCCTATATTATTATCTTTATGTTAGTATCGCTTTGATAGTATGTCGATATATAAATTTACGCACACGAAAAATGTAATCTCATCTTCTAACGTTCTTCGTGTACGTTTATCCTCTTCAGATACTTCACTACCTTGCTTATTTGTTTTTACTGAATCTTTTCACATATACTTCTTCCGCGACAACCATTTCTGATCAATACACTTCACTTCCCCATCAAACCGGATATGTAAATGCACCCCGCCAGATCTCTGATTAATCTTCTCCACAATCCCATGTCCGAATTTCGGATGTGTCACCGCATCGCCAAGCTTATACTGAACCACCTCATCTTTTTTCTTCTGTGCAGTCTTCAGTTGCTGATAAGTATCCCGGATCGGCACGGACTTATCATGAATCCTGTTCTTTAATACCTTATCGTAGTCATGATTCATAAGCGCTTCGCCCGCCTTATAATACGGCGTCGGCGCCGCTCCGATAAGAGAACAGCAGTATTTCCACGCACTTCCGTGCGTTCCCGCCTGCCATTTATACTTTTCGGGAATCTGCATATTGTACTGCATGTAATGGGCGTATTCGTGTTTGAATAAATCTATGCGATCCTCTTTGGACAGCGGATTCTTCACACCATATGCAATAAACAACAGAGAAAAATGAAAATGCTCTTTTTCATGTGCACTTCGTCTAGTGTAAGATCCCAGTGTGTCCGTGTCATATCCAAATGTTATCGGCACTTTTGCACCATTCAAATGGAGTTTTCTGTCCAGTTCTTCATATAGATTTTGTATTAATGCCCGTAAAATCGGGATTTCTTTCTGCAAGCGTTGTCGCAGGAATTGGTCTTCTCGGTTGTAATATGTCATCTTCTCGCACTCTCCATATGCATCTATTTCCAATTCTTCCACACATCCGGCTGATATCCTACCGTTGCCTGCTTTCCATTACGAACAATCGGTGTCTTGATTACTTTTTGATTTTCCAAAATTTTCTCTGCTTTATCTTCCTCTGCTAGATAAGTGATCAGTGCAAGCAGATCTTTATCCTTGCACTCCTGATCGATCAGTTTTTCATATCCTCCGACAGCCTGGCATACCGAATTGAATTCACCTTTACTCAGACCTTTTTCTTTCATATCTACGACTGGTACTTAATTCCGCGCTCTTTGAAAAATCGTTCAGCTTTTTTGCTGTCGAAGCTTTTCTTGGTTCCGAATATTTGTATGTTCATCCTTGTTCCTCTCTCATTCTTCTCTTTCTACGCTATAATATAACTGTTTTGGACTCTTTGGCTTATCTGGAATACTCAACTTAATTACGCCAGCTTCTACTAATGGATTTACATACGTCTGTATAGCATAAGTAACAGAATTTAACCCCAGATAATCACAAATTTCCTTTCTTGTACGCGGCGTTTTACAAAATACTATTAAATTATTTGTTTCTTCATCATTTGACATATCTTCATAATCATTCTTTGATTCTTTATATAGTTTTACAATAAAACTTCCTCTTTCATCCAAGAATTCTGGCTGTCTTAAGTTATATTTCTCCATTTCCATCCGGATTGTTGGAATTCCCGAATACCTGTTTTCTGTTATTCCCAATGTTTCAAGTGCCGATGCAAGTACCGGATTTCTTGTATCCGGTTGAATTTTTCCTAATTGGTCAATAGTGATTCTTCCATATAATCCACCTGGATTATGTATTTCAATCCTGTCTTCAAACATTATAAGTTGAATCGGCATTCCTTCTGTATGAATACTATAATCACGATGTACTAATGCATTTATAATAGCTTCTCTAACCGCTGTTATTGGATAGTCTGTTCTGTCAGTTCTTCGTCCGGTTGTCGGACTTATAATTGTCTTTGTCCGCATATTGCGTTTCACAAATAATAATGCCTCATCCAACATTTCCGGAATTGTTCCTTCTATTCTCTGATTATCCGAGAATCTTTCCCCCATGTCGCCAAGACTTCCTATTGTTCTCCCAGGAATTACAATTGCCGTAATACACAATTGTGGAAAATATGCCTGTGGATATGGACTAAAAAGCAAAGTCGCACTAAGCGTTACTTTCTCTCCTCGCTTTATGCTCATAAGTTCATAAATACTTTCATTATCAAGTGTTGCTAATCTTTGTTTTCCACTCTTTAATAGTTCAACATAACGATTCAGTTCTTCCTGATCCAATAACATTAATGTTACCCTCGGAACCTCACGGATATCGTCTTGATATTTTCTTCTATATGCTTCATAACTATATATTTCGTATTCTGTCATCGGTTCATCACTATCCCCAATACGGTATAGGACCCTTTCAACCTTCCACGTCCTTGATAATAGCAAGGTCTGTCTGCCAAATCTATTCCGGGAATTTCAGCAGAAACAAATTTTTTATTTTCCTTCTCCACAACTGTAATAAGCGGCCGTACAACCGGATTCATCTGCAAGCATTGCTCGTTAATTTTCTTTTGAATGTCCTGAGCATCATAAACACCAACTTCTTTATAATCTTGTTTCTCATCAATTCCAAAAACAATAATGCCACCATCATCCTGATTAGAAAAACTTGACAAAGAATCATATAATCGTTTCGGACATCCTTGTTCCGCTGACTTCAATTCCAAATTCTGCGTTTCGCATTTCATTTTTTGAATTAATTTTAGTTTGTCATATAATTCTTCTGTTGTCATTTTAGTTCCTCCATTTATATTTTAGATTCTAGCACTATATTTAAGTTTATGCAAGAAACTCAAATATTATTCTTATGAACTAAAAAAGAACTCAAATTTATACTTCAAATTTGAGTTCTTTTTCATTTTCAATGTCCACTTATTCCTCTCTATATTTTCTAGTCCATCTCTTCTTCAATCTTCTCCGCAACCGCCACATCCGCCGGCAGCCACTCCACATCCGTAAGCTCCTCCCTGGTCAGCCACCTGGCAGCCTCATGCTCCTTCAGCACCAGATCCCCTTTCACGATCTCACACCAGAAGCAATCCATCGAAAGATGAAATCCCGGATAATCATACTCCACCGTCTCGATCCATTCACCAACCGCAACTTCCGTATCCAGTTCTTCCATGATCTCACGCTTCAACGCTTCCTGCGGTGTCTCCCCGGCTTCGATCTTGCCGCCCGGGAATTCCCATCCGCCTTTGAACTCGCCGTATCCGCGCTGCGTTGCGAATATCATCGTTCTTCCGTCTTCCTTTACTGCCTTTATCACTGCTGCCACAACTCTTATCGTCTTCATCTTACCATTTATCTCCTGTCAAAAATCTTCCTGTAACAGTCCCTATTCATTCACAATATACTGATAAATATCCTCTCTCACCGGAGTCTCCAGCTCCCATTCGATCTCCACCGCCGTCTTATCCGTATTCGGCATCACGAACTGCTTCGCATTCCCAGTCGCGATCACACGGCCCAGATAATAGAATTCCTTGGATATCTTATCATCCTTATTCTTTCTCACAAACAGCTGCACATCTATGCCACGTTCTGTTGCTTTCAGGAAATTCTGCACATCTTCTGAGTCCATGCTTCTTCCGCTTTTGGAAATCGCGATCAGCCGGTTCTCTGCTACGAATGATCTTCGTATTTCGTGGTATCGCTGATATTATCCTGCTTATCGTAGTTAATGAATATCGGAAATGTCTTAGTCTTTTTATCATATTTGTAACCGCCGATGTTCAGCGGCACTTCATTTCTCTCCCAGTTCAGCAGACGGCAGGCATCCTCATATGTATATTTCTGATACAATACCAGATTCGTATCCTGATAATGGTAACTGTAATTGACCTTATATCTCGAGATTCCGAAGTCCACCAGTTCCTCCAGAATCGCACAGAATTCCGGATTCTGTAACATTTTCCCATACACATCGGAAATGCCATAATCATCCTGTTCCTTCTTCAGAAATACACACTGTGCGTAAGTCTTCTTTGCTGCGCTCGTCGGAAATTCATTGGTCATCATATTGATCACATTTTCCGTACAGTACTCGTCCATCTCACAATGATACTTCTCGGATAAATGCTTCTGCAGACGCCCAATGATTCCATGGCGATACTGCAACGTACGTTTCAACAATTCCAGCTCATGAATCCGCTTGCCACTCGCCAGCTTTTTGGAAATGAATTCGATTGCTTTTTCTTCGTCTTCTGACAGCCGGATGCTATATTCCTTTTCGTATTTCACAAGGAATTTATAATACGAACCCAGGCTGTTATTATCGAAGATCCGCAGCACATCCATTTCCCCATATTTATCAAAATCCGCAAGCGCCGGGATATGCCCCAGCTATTCTTCAGATTCGTATAATTCTCCCGGATTAATTTGATATCGCTGAAGTTCGCATTATCAATTGCCTGGAAAATCCGCTTTCTGGAAATCTCATCGAAGTGAATCGTGCTCGCCCCCGGAATCACTCTGCCGCCTTCCGTGACATAGCGGCGAATATTGTCCTTGTTATAACTGCGGTCTCCAGACAGCGCAATCGGAATCATAAAGTTATTCCGGTAATTTCCGATGAAATCCAGTACAACTACATATTCTTTGTTCTCGGCTTTTCGAAGTCCCCGGCCAAGCTGCTGGATGAACACGATCGGCGACTCTGTCGGACGAAGCATGATGACCTGATTGATCTCCGGCACGTCCACACCCTCGGAAAATATGTCTACGGAAATGATGTAGTCCAGGACATCTTCGGATTCTTCTCCTGCCAGCCGTTCGATCGCTGCTGCTCTTGCTTCTTCCGAATCACTGCCGCTCAACACCAATGTCCGCCATCCCTTGTCGTTGAATTTCTTCGATAATTCTTTTGCCTCATCAATCCGGCTACAGAAGATTAATCCCTTCACACGATCACCACTGTATCCGAAATATTCCGCCTGTTTCATGACATTTTCTACACGCTCTTCGGATGTCAGATAGCGGAAATTCTCCACCTTTTCTTCGGATGATTTCCCCGCATCTGCAATAATATCCAGATCCGTGATTCCAAAATAATGGAACGGACACAACAGATCCTCCTCCATCGCATCCTGCAGACGAATCTCGTATGCGATCTGATGATTGAAGATTTCGTAAATGTTCCTGCCTTCCAGATTGTCGTCTCGTTTATCTGGCGTTGCGGTCATACCAAGCCATAGCCTTGGTTCGAAATAGTCCAGGACTTTTTTTGTAGCTGTTGGCGGCGCTGTGGTGAGCTTCGTCGATTACGATTGCATCAAATGTATTCTTCTCATACCGATGCAAATTCTCCTCTTTGCTCAATGTCTGGATGGTTGCAAAGATAAAATCCTTGTCATATTCCTGATATTTTCCCGTCACCAGTCCCATCGAAACTTGTCCGCTGAATACCTTGCGGAATGACTTCTTCGCCTGCTTCGCAATCTGATTCCTGTGTACCAGAAATAACACTCTCTGGAATCCCAGTTCTCGCATGGCGTATGCGGAGGCGTAGGTCTTACCGGTACCCGTTGCCGATATCAGAAGTGCTTTTCTCTCTCCTGCTTCCTGTATCTTCCGCAGGTTCTTAATAAAGCCGACCTGCATACTATTTGGCTCTAACTTGTATTTTTCAATCGATGTAATATCATCCAGCTTCGCAACATCTCGCTGATGCTTAATGATCTTATATTTTTCCCGATATGATTCATAAAATGTGTCAAAATCCAGTGCGTATTTCGAATTCCACAGAGAATCAAATTCCTGTACGATTTCCCGTGCCATCTCACCATCTTCCGTTGACACGATCTTCGTATTCCATTCCCGGTTGTAGGTCAGCGCTGCACTTGTGATATTAGAGCTTCCGATGATAATCCGTAGATCTCTTCTTTCTTGAAAATGTATCCCTTGGTGTGGAAACCTTCTTTTGCTGCTTCTACATTGTACATTTTCAAAGTGATATTCTCTAACTCATTCAGCTTTTTCAGTG
>ENA-OQBJ01000396-OQBJ01000396.1-human-gut-metagenome-genome-assembly--contig:-NODE-396-length-23338-cov-1.689673_pt1 | contig 23338 bp, 33 predicted proteins | sample MGYA00242743_ERZ504545 | MGnify/ENA primary metagenome ERZ504545 (study PRJEB26092, sample SAMD00036252) | human gut metagenome | host: Homo sapiens | study: EMG produced TPA metagenomics assembly of...
CATCTTATAAAGGAAAATGAACTATATTTTGATGAGATTATTCGTTTGGGAGAGGGGACTGAGTAAATGTTTCATATGATAAATGCTTAGGATTTATTTCAATTTTACTAACGGCAGTCAAAGTGCTATAATGTAAGGGATTGTGAATTTAGCAAGCTTTGCTATTTTCAAAAAAGAAAAAACAAATCAGAGATACAAATCTCTTAGAAGAGGTGAATCCCATGGGACGTAAATGGGCTAATATCGTTGCTAAGAAAACTGCTAAAGATGGTGCAAACTCTAAGGTTTACGCTAAGTTTGGTGTCGAAATTTATGTGGCTGCTAAACAAGGTGAACCAGATCCAGAATCAAACTCAGCTTTGAAATTTGTTTTGGAGCGTGCTAAACAAGCGCAAGTGCCAAAACACGTTATTGATAAGGCCATTGATAAGGCTAAAGGTAACACTGATGAACTTTCGTTGAAGGACGTTATGAAGGTTTTGGACCAAATGGTTCTATGATTATCGTAGATACTTTGACTTCAAACGTTAACCGTACAGCTGCTAACGTACGTACTGCCTTTGGTAAAAACGGTGGTAACATGGGTGCTTCAGGTTCTGTTTCATACATGTTTGATAAAAAAGGTGTTATCGTATTTGCAGGTGAAGATGCAGATGCTATCTTTGAACAATTGCTTGAAGCAGATGTAGAAGTTGAAGATGTAGAAGCAGAAGATGGTACTATCACTGTTTATACTGAGCCAACAGATCTTCACAAAGCTTTGGAAGCTCTCCGTGCTAACGGACAAGAAGAGTTCCAAGTGACTGAACTTGAAATGATTCCACAAACTGAGGTTACTCTTGAAGGTGAAGACCTTGAAGTTTTCGAAGGACTTATTGATGCGCTTGAAGCAGACGATGATGTTCAAAAGGTATATCACAACGTAGCAGATATGTAATCTCATTCAACACTTTCCGTCTTATGGAAAGTGTTTTTATGTGGTCTGCCTAAGGATTTGTCTTGCTTGTCCTGACTTAATCTGATATAGTAGTAGCCAAGTGAATTATTGGAGGAATACGAAATATGAATATGATGCTAGTTTTGGCCATTTATGTGGTCGCAATTGTTGCTTATGTGGCTTTCAGCCGTCGTCGCCAAGCAAAGGCCCAGGAAGATCGTTTTGCAGGTCTTGCTAAGGGTGCTGAAGTTGAAACAATTGGTGGTTTGATTGCTGTTGTTGATGAGATTGATAAAGAGAATAACCGTATCGTTTTGGATGCAGAAGGTGTCTTCTTGACCTTTGATTTGAGTCGTTCAATCATGAAAGTGATCACACCAGCACCAACTACAGAGGCAGCAGAAACAACTAAAAAGACAATTATCGAAGAAGATTCAGCAATTGAGTCTGATGATGAAAAGTAAGATGTGTATTTGAGACTAGGTTAAATCCTGGTCTTTTTGCGTTTTCTAATCTTATCGGTATTAAAAGCTGTTCAGAACCCCTGAAAATGTGGTAAAATAAAGGGTAAACTATATTTAGAGGATATTCCATGTTTAAATTTAGAAAAAAATCTCATCAAGAGGTTCTAGACAATATTCCCAACCATATCGGTATTATTATGGATGGAAATGGCCGTTGGGCTAAAAAACGTCTACAACCACGTGTGATGGGGCATAAGGCTGGGATGGATGCCTTGCAAAAGGTAACTATCGAAGCGTCACAACTTGGAGTTAAGGTATTGACAGTATATGCCTTCTCAACTGAAAACTGGTCACGCCCACAAGATGAAGTGAAATTCATCATGAATTTACCAGTTGAATTTTTTAACAAGTATGTACCAGAATTAGACAAAAACAATGTTCGTATTTTGACAATCGGAGATAACAGTCGTCTGCCTAAGGAAACCTTAGATGCTCTTGAAAAGGCAGTTGAGCAGACAAAACATAATTCCGGTTTGGTTCTCAACTTTGCACTGAACTATGGTGGTCGTGCGGAGATTGTATCTGCAGTTCAAGCGATTGCTAAAGAGGTTGAAGCAGGCAAACTCAGTCCTGAAGCTATTGATGAAGATCTCATTGCTAAGCATTTGATGACAGATAAATTGCCTTACCTCTACCGTGATCCAGATTTGATTATCCGTACGAGTGGCGAGCTTCGTCTTAGTAATTTCTTGCCTTGGCAATCTGCTATAGTGAGTTTTACTTCACAGATGTTTTCTGGCCAGACTTTGACCAACAAGGGCTACGTCAAGCATCTCTGACTACAATAAACGTCACCGTCGCTTCGGTGGTGTCTAGAAAGGACCTCTCATGCAAGAACGTTTAATTGGTGGGGGTGTGGCAGCAGCCATTTTCCTCCCATTGCTCTTTATCGGTGGTCTTCCTTTCCAACTTTTGGTTGGAGCTATGGCCATGGTTGCGGTGTCTGAGATGCTTCGCATGAAGCACTTGGAGATTTTCTCTATCGAGGGTATTTTATCAATGGTGGCAGCCTTTATCTTGGCTGTGCCGATTGATCAGTATTTTATCAGTCTTCCAACAAATGCTAGTGTGACAGGTTTCGCTGTTATTTCATTTTTGATTCTAGCGGGGACAGTCCTTAATAGCGACCACTATTCTTTTGATGATGCAGCTTATCCAATCGCATCAGCCTTTTATGTTGGTTTTGGTTTCCAAAATCTCATTGCGGCACGTTTGGATAGTTGGGAAAAAGTTCTCTTTGCCCTTTTTATTATTTGGGCAACAGATATTGGAGCTTACCTTTTTGGTCGTCAATTTGGTCAGAATAAGCTATTGCCAAAAGTATCACCAAATAAGACTATTGAGGGTAGTGTCGGTGGTATCTTATCCGCAATCATTGTGGCTCTTATCTTTGGTTTGATTAACCACGGCGTTTATGCCCCTCACAACTTCTTCTGGTTGCTTATCTGTACGATTCTCTTTAGTATCTTTGGTCAATTTGGTGATTTGGTTGAATCAGCTATTAAACGTCACTTTGGCGTTAAAGACTCAGGCAATCTTATTCCTGGGCATGGTGGTATTTTGGACCGTTGTGATAGCTGGATCTTTGTTTTCCCAATCATGCACTTCCTAGGACTTTTTTAAGAGTGGAGGTGTCTAGTATGAAAGCTATTATTACCTTTTTACTGATTTTCTGTGTGATTGTCGTCTTCCATGAGTTTGGTCATTTCTTTTTCGCCAAACGCTCAGGAATTTTGGTTCGTGAATTTGCCATTGGTATGGGACCGAAAATTTTTGCACATACAGGTAAGGATGGTACCGTTTATACTATCCGTATCCTCTTGGTGGTTATGTCCGTATGGCTGGTTGGGGTGAAGATACAACTGAGATTAAAACAGGTAGCCCTGCCAGTCTAACGATTGGATCAGACGGTAAGGTAAGACGTATCAACCTTTCGGATCGCCAGATTGATCAGACGGCTTTACCTATGAACGTCACCGCCTATGATTTGGAGGATAAGTTAACCATTACAGGTCTAGTCCTAGATGAGACCAAGACCTATGAGGTTGACCATGATGCCACTATCGTTGAGGAGGATGGTACAGAACTTCGTATCGCTCCTAAGGATGTCCAATATCAAAATGCAAGCATTTGGGGACGTTTAATTACCAACTTTGCTGGTCCTATGAATAACTTCATTCTTGGGGTGCTTGTCTTTATTATCTTAGCCTTTGTTCAAGGTGGTGTTCAAGATACATCGACCAACCGTATCCAGGTAGCCGATGGAGGCGCTGCTCAGGTGTCAGGCTTGAAAAATGGTGATGCCATCGAGGCTATCAATAAGGACAAGGTTACTGATTGGGACAGCTTGAAGGAAGCATTGACAGAGAATACCCAAAAATTCTCCAAAGGTGATAGCCTTTCTGTGACAGTTAAGAGAAGTAACGGTCAGGAAGAAACAATCTCTGTTAAACCTCAGGAGAACCAAGGTAGCTATTTTTTGGGTGTTTCTCCTGCTTTAAAAACAAGTCTTAAAGATAAGATTTTTGGTGGTTTCCAAATGGCTTGGGAAGGGGCCTTCAAAATTCTCGTAGCACTTAAGGGACTTATCACCAACTTTAGTTTGAATAAACTTGGTGGACCGGTTGCTATGTTCCAGATGTCTGCCCAGGCTTCAGAAAATGGCTTGATTTCCATTCTTAACCTTATGGGGATGCTCTCAATTAACTTGGGAATTTTCAATCTTATCCCAATTCCAGCCCTTGACGGTGGAAAAATTGTTATGAATATTATTGAAGCCATTCGTCGTAAACCACTTAATCAAGAAATTGAAAGCTATATTACACTTGCAGGTGTTGCTATCATGGTTGTTCTTATGATTGCAGTCACTTGGAATGATATTATGCGTGCTTTCTTTTAATTAGAAACAAAGAAACGAAAGGAAGTCTAAGGGACTTGAGCCAAGGGCCAGCCTCCTTAGTATGTAAATGATGAAACAAAGTAAAATGTTGATTCCAACACTTCGTGAAATGCCAAGTGATGCTCAAGTTATCAGTCATGCCCTTATGGTACGTGCGGGTTACGTGCGTCAGGTTTCTGCTGGTATCTATGCTTATATGCCATTGGCAAATCGTGCTATCGAGAAATTCAAAACCATCATGCGTGAGGAGTTTGAAAAAATCGGTGCGGTTGAAATGTTGGCGCCAGCGCTTTTGACAGCAGATTTGTGGCGTGAGTCAGGCCGTTATGAAACTTACGGCGAAGACCTTTATAAACTTAAAAACCGTGATAAATCTGACTTTATCCTCGGTCCAACTCACGAAGAAACGTTTACAGCCTTGGTTCGTGATGCGGTTAAATCATACAAACAATTGCCACTTAATCTCTACCAAATCCAATCAAAATACCGTGATGAAAAACGTCCTCGTAACGGTCTTCTTCGTACACGTGAATTTATCATGAAGGATGCTTATAGTTTCCACCAAAACTATGAAGATTTGGATGTCACTTATGAAGACTACCGTAAAGCTTATGAGGCTATCTTTACACGTGCTGGCCTTGAATTTAAGGGTATCATCGGTGATGGTGGTGCCATGGGTGGTAAGGATTCTCAAGAATTTATGGCGGTTACTCCTGAGCGTACAGATCTCAACCGTTGGGTAGTTCTTGACAAGTCAATTGCTTCATTGGATGAGATTCCAGAAGATGTCATGGAAGAAATCAAGAAAGAATTGACATCATGGTTGGTATCTGGTGAAGACACAATTGCTTACTCTACAGAGTCAAGCTATGCAGCTAACCTTGAGATGGCAACAAATGCCTACACACCAGCGACTAAGGTTGTGACTCAAGAAGAAGTGACTCGTGTTGAAACACCAGATTGCAAGTCAATTGATGAAGTTGCTGCTTTCTTGAATGTTCCAGAAGAACAAACCATCAAGACTTTGCTTTTCATTGCTGATGATGAACCAGTGGTGGCCCTTCTTGTCGGTAATGATCAGGTTAACGATGTGAAGTTGAAAAACTACCTTGCTGCTGATTTCCTTGAACCAGCTACAGAAGATGAAGCACGTCAAGTCTTTGGCGCTAACTTCGGTTCTCTTGGTCCAGTTAACCTTCCTGAAAATGTTCGTATCGTTGCGGACCGTAAGGTTCAAGACGTGGCTAATGCGGTTGTTGGAGCCAATGAAGATGGTTACCACTTGACAGGGGTTAACCCAGAGCGTGACTTCAAGGCAGAATACGTGGATATTCGTGAAGTTAAAGAGGGTGAAATTTCACCAGATGGTCAAGGTGTCCTTCAGTTTGCGCGTGGTATCGAGATTGGTCATATCTTTAAACTTGGTACACGTTACTCTGAAAGTATGGGTGCTAATGTTCTTGATGAAAATGGCCGTGCTGTTCCAATTATCATGGGATGTTACGGTATCGGTGTAAGCCGTATCTTGTCAGCTGTGATCGAACAACATGCACGTCTCTTTGTTAACAAGACACCAAAAGGTCAATACCGCTATGCATGGGGAATTAACTTCCCTAAAGAATTGGCTCCATATGATGTTCACTTGATCACAGTTAACACTAAGGATGAAGAAGCCAATGCTTTGACAGAACGTTTGGAAGCAGCTCTTATGGCTGAAGGTTATGATGTCTTGACAGATGATCGTAATGAGCGTGTTGGTTCTAAATTCTCTGACAGTGACCTTATCGGACTTCCAATCCGTGTGACAGTTGGTAAAAAAGCCAGCGAAGGTGTTGTCGAAGTTAAAATCAAGGCAACTGGTGATACTATTGAAGTTAATGCCGATAACTTGATTGAAACACTTGCTATCTTAACAACAGAACAAAATGCTTAATATAAAAATCTTTCTTGCAGGAGCAAGAAGAGATTTTTCTTTTGTAGTGACAATGATAAATTGAGAGAAAAGAGAGTAAATTCCAATTTGACAGAATTGTCTAAATAGTGTAAACTTAAGACTATCATAACTACGGAGGCATCACATGCTTAACAAAGCGACCCATTTGGGAAATCTTAAAGCTTTTTATTACTTTAGTTTCTTTAGATAGGACGTTTGTGTTTCAGGATACAAGCGTCAGTCAGTTTGTATCTATGAAGCTAAAGCATTTTGTGATGGATTAGCCGATTAGATGAATAGGTCTAACCGGTGACATAAGCTAGCCTGTGCTAGTCAAGATGCATAAAACCAGTTGGGCCTGTCCTAACTGGTTTTTTTCATACCGTGGTCTATTTTTAATTTTCTTTTGACTCTATCATCTCGGAAAAAAGATGACAGAAAATTGGAAATAGATAGAATAAAAAATAGAAGGTATACAAGATGAAGAAATTCTTGGTCAGTATGATGGCTGTTATTACAGCTGTCCTCTTGGTAGCATGTTCCAATGCTTCTAATAAAGATTTGGTTCACGTCGGTGTGCTCCAATATGTGGAACATCCTTCCTTGTCAGCGACACGTAAAGTTCATTGAAGAACTCAAAGAGGAAGGTTACGTTGACGGTAAGAACATCAAAATTGATTATCAGAATGCACAAGGGGATCAGTCTAACTTGCAGACGATTTCTCAGTCGCTTATTGAAGATAACGATCTTATGTTGGCTATCGCAACCCCAGCAGCCCAGTCTTTGAGTAGTTTGACAAAGGACAAGCCAATTCTCTTTACAGCTGTCACAGATCCAGTCTCAGCTAAACTGGTTAAGTCTATGGACAATGTTGGAGGAAATGTGACAGGGACAAGTGACATGTCCCCTATCAACAAACAAGTTGAGTTGTTGAAAAGGTCCTTCCAAACACTAAAAAAGTTGGGATTATGTACACGACCAGCGAGCGTAACTCAGAGGTTCAGGTTGAAGAAGCCAAGAAATACTTCAAGGAAGCTGGTATTGAAACGGTTATTAAGGGAATTTCATCAACCAACGATATCCAAGATACAGCCAAGAGCTTGATGAGTCAGACCCAAGTCATCTTCATCCCAACTGACAATACTATTGTTAGTGCTATTAATACCTTGGTAGATCTTTCTAAAGAGACTAAGGTTCCAGTTGTTGGTAGTGACGCTGGTAGTGTAGAAAAAAGGTGTCCTATTCACTTATGGAACCAACTATGAAGCGCTTGGTCGTCAAACAGGTAAGTTGGCAGGCCGTGTTCTCCGAGGTGAGAAGGTCAAGGATGTCGATGCAGAGTATCCTAAAACACTAAATGTTGTGGTTAACCATGACATGGCTAAAGAACTTGGCATTGATGTTTCTAGTATTAGTGACGAGGAATCTAAGGCATCAACACAAGATGACAAACCAATTGCTAAAAAAGATAAGGGTGTCATTAAGCTTAAGGTGAATAAGTCATCTAAGAATGGTTTTTCAAATGTGGTGCTGACAGCTATTTCTCAGGGACTTCTCTGGGCAATTATGGCTATTGGGGTCTTCATTACCTTCCGTATTTTGGACCTTGCTGACTTGACAGCTGAAGGGGCCTTCCCACTTGGTGCTGCTACGACAACTATCATGATTATCCGTGGAATCAACCCAATCTTTGCGACTCTAGGTGGTTTTGTAGCTGGTATGCTTGCTGGAGCTGTGTCTGGCTTTATGCATACGAAAATGAAGATACCAGCACTCTTAACGGGGATTATTACCTTAACAGGGCTCTATTCAGTTAACCTTTTGGTTCTTGGAAGTGCCAATGTCTCTCTTTCAGGACACAACACACTGGTGACTATGGTGATGGATCTTGGTCTATCTAAGCTGAATGGTGTGATTCTATTAGGACTGATTTTTGTTAGTCTGGTAGTACTTATGTTGGTTGTTCTCCTTAATACACAGGTTGGACTTGCTCTTCGTGCAACAGGTGATAACCTTGCCATGGGTGAAGCTAATGGTATCAAGGTTGACCGTATGAAGATTCTTGGCTACATGATTTCCAATGGTTTGATTGCCCTATCAGGTGCCTCCTAGCTCAAAACAATGGCTATGCGGATATGAATATGGGTACTGGTACAATCGTAAATGGCTTGGCTGCAATTATCTTGGCTGAAGTTATCGTCAAGTATCTACCACTTGGTAAACGCCTGTGGTCGATTGTTGTAGGAGCTGTTCTTTACCGTCTGGTCTTGGTTATTATCCTTGCCATGAACGTTGATGCTCAAATGTTGAAATTGGCTTCAGCATCTTGCTTGCCGTCATCCTATATGTACCAGAAGTACGACAAAAATTGAAAATCAAACCTAACAAATCCTTGACTTTAGGAGGTGACAAGTAATGGCTTTACTTAGTTTACAACAGATTCACAAGACCTTTGAAAAAGGCACAGTCAATGAAAATCACGTCCTTCGTGGTTTGGATCTCGACATTGAGCAGGGAGATTTTATCTCTGTCATTGGGGGAAATGGTGCTGGTAAATCAACTTGATGAATTCAATTGCTGGTGTTCTTAGTATTGATGAGGGGATATCTTGTTGGAGGGGCAATCTATTAAGAAAGCATCTGTAGATGAGCGCTCTAAAGATATTAGTCGTGTTTTCCAAGATCCTCGAATGGGGACAGCGACAAACCTTTCTATCGAAGAAAATATGGCGATTGCTATCGTCGTGGTAAGAAACGTAGCTTTTTTAAAAAGTCTATCACTGAAAGCGAACGTCAAGTCTTCAAGGAAGCCTTGGTAGATCTTGGTCTTGGTCTTGAGAATCGTATGAAGACTGATGCTAATTTCTTGTCAGGTGGACAACGTCAGGCCTTGACACTTGCTATGGCAACCTTGGTGCGTCCAAAAATCTTGCTTTTGATGAACATACAGCAGCCTAGATCCTAAGACAAGTGATATGGTCATGAATTTGACACGTAAGATCGTTGAAGAACAAGAATTGACAACCCTTATGATTACCCATAATATGGAACATGCTATCGAATATGGGAACCGTCTGGTCATGCTCTATCATGGTAAAATTGTCGTCGATGTGCGAGGTGAGGAAAAGAAAAATCTCACTGTTGCAGAACTTATGGATCTCTTCCACAAAAATAGTGGACAAGTCCTCAATGACGATGCCTTGGTACTCGGTTAATAAGCAAAAAGAAACTATCCAAAGTTCAGATTTTGGGTAGTTTTTTCTTGACTATTTTTGACCAAGTGCTAAAATAAATATATAGATTAGCACTCTTGGTTAATGAGTGCTAAAAATAACGTTTCACACGTTACTAATAACAAATAACATTTGGAGGTAATTGGTATGGCATTGAAACCATTGGGCGATCGTATCGTTGTCCGTTTTGAAGAAACAGAAGAAAAAACAGCTAGTGGCTTTGTATTGGCAGGAGCCAGTCATGAAGCTACAAAGACTGCTGAGGTTTTGGCAGTAGGTGAAGGAATCCGTACTCTTACTGGTGAATTGATTGCACCTAGTGTTGCAGCAGGCGATAAAGTTCTTGTTGAAAATGGTGCAGGTGTCAATGTTAAAGACGGAGATGATTCCGTTTCAATTATCCGTGAAGCAGATATTTTAGCAGTCCTAGCTTAGGTCTATGCTAATCAGATATAAAGTAAGATAAAGAAGGAGTAACTATGGCAAAAGATATTAAATTTTCATCAGATGCACGCGCAGCATGGTTCGTGGTGTTGATACTTTGGCTGATACAGTTAAGGTAACGCTTGGCCCTAAAGGTCGTAATGTGGTTTTGGAAAAAGCTTTTGGCTCACCTCTTATCACTAATGATGGTGTAACAATTGCTAAAGAAATCGAACTCGAAGATCACTTTGAAAATATGGGTGCCAAACTGGTCAGCGAAGTGGCTTCAAAAACTAACGATATTGCCGGTGACGGAACAACTACAGCCACTGTTTTGACACAAGCTATTGTCCGTGAAGGTCTCAAAAATGTAACGGCTGGTGCTAATCCAATCGGTATCCGTCGTGGGATTGAAGCAGCTGTAGCTACAGCCGTGGAAGAGCTTAAAGCCATTGCACAACCAGTTGCTAATAAGGAAGCTATTGCCCAAGTCGCAGCGGTTTCATCACGTTCTGAAAAAGTTGGTGAATACATTTCAGAAGCTATGGAACGTGTGGGTAATGACGGTGTTATCACTATTGAAGAGTCTCGTGGTATGGAGACAGAACTCGAAGTGGTTGAAGGTATGCAGTTTGACCGTGGTTATCTTTCTCAGTACATGGTTACTGATAATGAAAAAATGGTCGCTGACCTTGAAAATCCATTTATCCTTGTGACTGACAAGAAAATTTCAAATATTCAAGATGTTCTCCCACTCTTGGAAGAAGTGCTTAAGACCAGTCGTCCACTTTTGATTATTGCTGATGACGTAGATGGTGAAGCGCTTCCAACACTTGTTCTTAACAAGATTCGTGGAACTTTCAATGTCGTTGCTGTTAAGGCTCCTGGCTTTGGTGACCGTCGTAAGGCGATGTTGGAAGACATTGCTGTATTGACTGGAGCAACTGTTATTACTGAGGATCTTGGCCTTGAACTTAAGGATGCAACTATGGCAGCACTTGGTCAGGCTTCGAAAGTAACTGTGGATAAAGATAGCACAGTTATCGTTGAAGGTGCAGGAAGCACAGAAGCGATTGCTAACCGTGTTAACCTCATCAAGTCTCAATTGGAACAACAACATCTGAATTTGACCGTGAAAACTTCAAGAACGTTTGGCTAAATTGTCAGGTGGGGTTGCAGTTGTTAAGGTCGGCGCGGCCACTGAAACAGCTCTTAAAGAAATGAAGCTTCGTATCGAAGATGCTCTTAATGCTACTCGTGCCGCTGTTGAAGAAGGTATTGTAGCAGGTGGTGGTACAGCCCTAGTTAACGTCATTGCTAAGGTTGCTGAACTTGATCTTGAAGGTGACGACGCTACAGGACGTAATATTGTCCTCCGCGCCTTGGAAGAACCTGTTCGTCAAATTGCTTATAATGCCGGTTATGAAGGTTCAGTTATCATTGATAAATTGAAGAATAGCCCAGTTGGTACAGGCTTTAACGCTGCCAACGGTGAGTGGGTAGATATGGTCGAAGCTGGAATCATTGATCCAGTTAAGGTTACACGTTCTGCCCTTCAAAATGCTGCTTCAGTAGCAAGTCTTATCTTGACAACCGAAGCAGTCGTTGCCAACAAACCAGAACCAGAGGCTCCAGCAGCGCCAGCTATGGATCCAGGAATGATGGGTTACTAAGATTTAAAAAGCAAAAGAAAAAACCTAGGAAAAGTTGAGAAACTATTTCTGGGTTTTCTTTTTATTGTTAATGATTAATTAGTGAAAAGGGTTAAACATATTAGAATTTCCTTGTTCACCTGCCATTTGCATCATCATTTGTTGCTGCTTGATACGCTCTGCTTCCTTATTCATATTGATAGAAACAACAAGAAGGATGACCCAACCGATGAATGTCCAGTTTAGGAGGATAGATAAGACAAAGATTAGCCATTTCTTGTCTGTTTTATTTAGGAGGCTGGTAAGATTATAAGTGCTACAAAAGGTAAAGAAAAAATTAGGAGGAAAAAGTGCTAAGGGTAACGTTGCCCCAACTTCATCGCTAGCAACTCCAATTAAATATATTCCGAGGGCCCAGATGATAAATGGAATATCAGCGATGGCTAACATGATGAAGTTTGTCTGGGTTTTCTTGTCTTGTTTCTTCCAAGTTTCGTTTAGATTTTTACTTGCTTGTTGGAAAGTTTCACCAGTTTGATTCGCAAATTGGTTAACAGTCTGACTGGCAGTTTCTACAACAGGTTTAACTTGTTCCTGGAAGGTCTTTGATTGCTTTTCTTGAGCTAAGTTAGTTGCTTGGAAAGTTTCTTCTTCATCTGCTGTAGAGTTAGTGAGTGGCTCTTCAGCGACGTCATAGCTGTCAACATCATTTTCGGTAGTTTCTACAACTTCTGTTGATGGTGCAGGTTCTGTAGGCTCAACACCTTCTGAGTCTTGCTTAGTTTCTACAGTGTCTTTTTGTGGGACAGGTTTTGTTATTTCGACAGTTTGTTTGGGAGTTTCTCGGACAAACTCGCCTTTCTGAGCTGCTTCAGCCATTTCTTGAATACTTGGATTACGACCATTAACTGCTTGGAAAAAATCGATCCAATCTTGTTGCTTCATGTGTATAACCTCCAGATATCTTGATTATAAAAATGTTGATAATTACAATTATAGCAATAGTGTAAGGGGACTACAATGGGAGTCTTTACTTTATTTCCTTATAATCTTCTTATCACTAAAGATGGGAAAGAGAAAGAAATAGGTTAGGATATAGACCACTAGAGGATATATCAGTGGATTATAGTCCCAGGCTCCTTGCCAATCTAGGTGTAAGAGTCTAACACTAGCGCGTGTTAGACCGGCACTCCAAGCTTTAAGGCCAAATGGTCTTAGGATTAAACTGAGTGGTGTTGGAAGATGTAAAAGGTAGACTCCATAAACTGCCACTAAAACTAAGAGATATAATCTAAAAAAACGCTGGTGGTAGGCCCACAAGCGTGTGAAATAGTTTTTCATTAGCCAATAACTGCAAATAGTTTTTGAGCGTTTGATTGGCGAGTAGCATCCATGATGAGGAATAAGTCAACGATTGACCAGATACCACATCCACCACACGTCAAAAGTTTACCAACACCGAGACCAATTTGTCCTAATAGAAAGCGGTCAATTCCAAGAGTCCCACCTAGAAGTGAAATAATCAACAACATTGTTGGATCTTGGAAGCTGATTGAGTAAAGCATTGAAAGTTGTTGCTCAGGAAGTGCTTCAAGACGTTGACGGATGTACTGAACTTGTTCTGTTGGGAAATACTTGGCGTTAATGGTTATCCATTGATCGACTGGATTCATAAATTAAATACCCCTCAAATTTTAAATGATATGTAAAGGATAACATATTGTAAAGGGAGATTCAAGGCGGTCAAGGCTTTTGAAGTCAATAAAAGCAACTTATTTGCAAGCTTCCACTGTGTCATAACTAGAGGATCATAAGGATAATCCTTTCGCACTATGCTTGAGAATGAGCCTACTTCTATTATTTGTGATTTCTTAACCCTTGTTCAAAACTGTCTGAGCTGGCCTTAACAGTGATTTTGTCGAGTGTTAAGGGATGGGTGAAACTAAGAGTGTGAGCGTGGAGCATGAGTCGAGATGCGGGGCGGTGGCTATAAAGAGGGTCCCCCAGAATGGCATGCCCATGGTGGGCCAGATGCACACGAATTTGGTGGGTCCGACCGGTTTTTAGTTGACAGTTGACCAGACTAGCTCCTTTGAAGGCTTTGAGGCGCGTTGATGGTTGTATAGGCAACCTGCCCTTTTCTAGAATCAACCACCCGTTTTCTACGATCATGGCGGTCGCGTCCAATCTTGTCATTGTACACAGTCTCCTTGGTTTGGAATTTACCTTCAGCCAATGCCCAGTATTGACGTTGGATGAGTTTATCTTCCAAGAGGCGGTTGAGAATTGGCAGGATAAACGGATTTTTTGCGAAGAGGACAGCCCCACTAGTTTCCATGTCTAGTCGATGAACGACGTAACAGGTTTGCCCACAATAGGCTGAAACATGGTTAAGTAGAGCAATTTCCGTGGGTTCGTTACCATGCGTTTTCATTCCTTCAGGCTTATTGACCACGATGAGATGCTGATCTTCATAGAGAGGTTCTACTAAACTGGCATTTCCCATAGGGATAATTTTTTCAGGGTAGTCCTCTGTATCAAAGGTCAGGCTAATCTTATCACCTTTTTCAACAGGACTCTGCCAATTAATAGTCTCTCCATTGATGAGGACGTGCTTTTTCGTGCGTAGGAAATGACGAATCTTACGAGGAATGAGGAGCTTAGTTTCGAGCAAGTCTTTGACGGTTGTTACAGGATAGGGATTGATAATTTCTACGTGTAAAGTCATGGTTTCATTATATCATGAACGTTTAAAAGAGGACAGAACCTATAAAAACTTGGTATAATAAGGTTATGACATTTTTTTGATAATCTAAAAAACAAACTTTTTTAAAGAAGAAACTAGCGGAAAGGGTAAAGAATCCCAGCCTGCTGGAAAATCGAAGGATTTACAAGATAAGATAAAGGGATTGTTCGCTAAGAAACCTGATGAGGTTGAACAAGCCGTTGAAGACTTGGATATGTCTCAGGAAAGTAAAGAGACGTCACGTTATCAACGTTCTAAGCAAAAGAAACCTATTGATACCACCAAACCCTTAGGTAAGGTTCAGGCGTTCTTGAGCAAGTTTACGCTTTCGCCAAGAAATCCTATTCGCCGTTTCTGGCGTCGCTATCATATTGGGAAAATTCTCTTTATCATGCTAGCTGTGCTGGTTCTGACAGTAGGTTCCTACCTTTTCTATATTGCCAAGACGACCAATGTTTCAGACCTTCAAGATGCCTTGAAAGCCACTACGGTTATCTATGACAAAGAAGGCAATCAAGCTGGTTCTTTGTCAGGGCAAAAAGGGACCTATGTGGAACTAGACGCTATTAGTGATAGCTTGGAGAATGCTGTCATAGCAACTGAGGACCGTACCTTCTATAAAAATAGCGGGGTTAACGTCAAGCGATTCCTCCTGGCTATTGTATCCATGGGGCGCTTTGGTGGTGGTTCAACCATTACCCAACAGTTGGCTAAAAATGCTTCTTGACTCAAGAACAGACTGTTACTCGTAAGGCCAAGGAATTCTTCCTCTCTTTGGAATTAACCAAGAAATACAGCAAGCAAGAAATCCTTACCATGTACCTCAATAATGCCTACTTCGGAAATGGGGTTTGGGGTGTTGAAGATGCTAGTCAAAAATACTTCGGGACAAGTGCTGCCAATCTAACCGTTGATGAAGCAGCGACCCTCGCTGGTATGCTTAAGGGACCTGAAATTTACAACCCAATCGATAATATTCAAAATGCGACCAACCGTCGAAACACTGTCCTCGCCAATATGGTTGATGACAAGAAGTTGAGTCAGGCAGATGCCGACAGTGCGGCTGGAGTTGATATGGCTAGTCGTCTGGATGATACCTATCAAGGGACTGGCGATGACTACAAGTATCCGTCTTACTTTGATGCCGTCATTGAAGAAGCTACGAAAACTTATGGCTTGAGTGAGGATGAAATCGTTAAAAATGGCTACAAAATCTACACAGAGATGGATGCCAACTCACAAGCTAATATGCAGCAAACCTACGAAAATACCTATCTCTTCCCTACATCAGAAAGTGATGGTAGTACAGCTCAGTCCGCTAGTGTGGCACTTGATCCAACAACTGGAGCGGTACGTGGTCTAGTAGGTCGTGTGGGTGGTACTAGTGATACAACCTTCCGTAACTTTAACTATGCAACCCAAGGGAAGCGTAGTCCTGGATCGACCATCAAACCTTTAGTGGTCTATGCCCCAGCTCTGGCTTCAGGATGGAGCATCAATAAGGACCTTCCAAATAAACCAATCGACTATAACGGCTATACTCCAACCAACTACGGTGGTGTTGAGACAGAGGATGTGCCCATGTATCAAGCTTTGGCCAACTCCTACAATATCCCAGCAGTTTACCTCTTTAATCAAATCGGTATTCAAAAGGGGATTAGTTACGGTCAAAAATTTGGTCTTAACTTTGACAATGTTCCAGAAGAACTGGGAATTTCACTTGGTGGTGGTGTGACAGCTAGTCCTCTTCAAATGGCTCAGGCATATGCGACCTTTGCTAATGGTGGTGAGATGAACACGGCTTATTTCATCACTAAAATTGAAAATGCCAGTGGTGACATTATTGCTACCCATAGTAAGAAGTCTAAACGTGTTATCAGCCAGTCAGTAGCTAACCAGATGACCAGCATGATGCTTGGTACCTTCTCAAATGGTTCTGCTGTGAATGCCAACTACACAGGTTATACTATGGCAGGTAAGACAGGTACTGTTCAGGCTGAATTTAACAAGGATTTGACTAGTGACCAGTGGGTGATTGGTTATACTCCTGATGTGGTTATGACGACCTGGATCGGTTTTGATAAGACTGACGAGAGTCACTACCTAACAGGAGCTAGCTCGGGAACAGCCTCGACGATTTTTAGCTACATTGCTGCGGATGTTTTGCCAAATACACCAGGTACTGAGTTTACCGTTGAAAATGCCTATGCAGCTGATGGTCAAACACTAGACTATACGGCAGATCCAAATGACTCGCGCAATAGCAGTAACAAGTCATGGACAGACAAGGCATCAGACGTTGTGAATGACGTTAAAGATCAGGCAAGCAGCCTTTGGGATAAGATTACAGACTCCTTCTCAGGTCTATTCAGATAGCTTGTCAATTGCATTTAAAAGTGGTAAGATAAAAAGAACGGAGGCGTTATGGCACAGAAAAAAGCAAGCCTAGCGTGTGCTGAATGCGGGAGCCGAAACTACTCAATTAATGTGAGTAGCACTCCCAAACCAACACGACTAGAAGTTAACAAATTTTGTAAACATTGTAAAAAATACACCTTGCATAAGGAAACAAGATAGGAGACACCGTGAGACAAACTGGAAGTATTTTCAAAGTCTTGAAAGACACGACTTGGCCAGACCGTAAACAACGCTGGCACGATTTTATTTCAGTTCTTGAGTATACTGCGTTCTTCACTGTCATCATCTATGCGTTTGATGAATTGTTGAGTCGCGCTATGTCAGCACTGATTAACTTTTTCTAAAGAAAACACAAAAAGAGTGGGAATACCTGCTCTTTTTTGTTATAATAAATGCAGATAAAAGCGAGAACAAGGGCCATCAGGCTTTTTTATTACGCTTTGAATTAAACCATAGGCATTCATTTACATTTAACACTCGCATCTAGAAGATAGCTAGCCAAAGGTGTTTAAATGTCATTTAGAAAAAAGAAAGGAATCCTAAAATGCTAGATTCATTCGACAAGGGCTGGTTCGTCCTTCAAACCTATTCAGGATACGAAAACAAAGTTAAAGAAAACCTTTTGCAACGTGCCCAAACTTATAACATGCTTGAAAATATCTTGCGTGTTGAAATCCCAACTCAAACGGTCAATGTTGAGAAAAACGGTAAAGTTAAAGAAGTGGAAGAAAACCGCTTCCCTGGTTACGTTCTTGTTGAGATGGTAATGACAGACGAAGCCTGGTTCGTTGTTCGTAATACTCCGAACGTTACTGGTTTCGTTGGTTCTCACGGTAACCGTTCTAAACCAACACCACTTTTGGAAGAAGAAATCCGTCAAATCTTGATTTCAATGGGTCAAACCGTTGATGTCTTTGATACTAATATCAAGGTTGGTGACGTGGTTCAAATCATCGATGGTGCTTTATGGGTCAAGAAGGCCGTGTTGTAGAAATTGAAAACAACAAGGTTAAAATCATGATTAACATGTTTGGTTCAGAAACAGCTGCTGAACTTGAACTTTACCAAATCGCTGAACTTTAAGATAGATAAAAAGAGGTTGGGCTAAGAGACTTTAACCTTGGAAGACTATCTCATTAAACTTGAGGGGAGAGACTAGAAGCTAGATTTTTGAAATTTAGTTCTGTGTCACTCCCTTTTTTCTAACGGATGATGAATTATAAACGATTTTACGATAGGATTAGTACTCCTTACGTCCTTACGCTAAGGTTTTAGAAGGCTTGAAACAAAATTATAACTAGGACTTTTACCTGCTTTTTCCTATATTTCTTATTTGGGTTTGGCTAAGGAATGGTTGGTTTGTTCTCTCTACGATGGTGCTTATTATGGGGGGAGGCTTTTTCCTTCTTTCTCTTGGTCGTAGCTCTATAATCGACCGCGTCCATACCAGACCTGGGCTATTCAACCCCTTATTAAGAAGGACAGTCTGGGCAAGTCCTTTCCCAGTCGGCATGTTTTCTCAGCGACTGTCATTGCTATGTTGGCACTGACGCTTAACCCCTGGCTAGGTGGGGCTATGCTTTTTCTGGCGGGCGCTCTAGCTCTTCTGCGCGTGCTAGGTGGTGTCCACTATCCTAGTGATGTTTTGGCAGGCTATGCCATTGGGATTCTTGTAGGTCTCCTTCTTTATCTTTAGAAAATTTGGGTCTTCTTCGAGAGAGGAAGGCTTTTTTCGTTGAAAAAGGAAAGGCACCTCTAGGGCACCTTTCCTTTTGTTCTAAAATTCGAGTTGGCAATTAAAGGCTGTTCCTACCATTAGATATTAGCTTAGTTTAGGACATGTTCTGTAATAGCTTGAGCGACACCATGCTCATCATTTGAAGCCGTTACTAAGTTTGCAGTTTCCTTAACCCCTTCAGGTGCATTGCCCATAGCAATTCCTAGGCCAGCTAGAGCTAGCATAGGACTATCGTTGAAGTTATCTCCGATGGTCATGACTTGTTCAAGAGGAAGGTCATAATATTTGGCAAGCTCAAGGAGAGCATGTTCTTTAGAAACATGTTTGGCAGTGAACTTCAAGGTAGTTATTACTTTAGATAAGTAGAAGGCTGTCTGTGGAAAATCCATACTTAGGAGTTTTTGGTGGAGGTCCTGGATAACTTCAGGCTCATCAATCAACAATAGCTTGTGGATAGGTGCTTCTGAGTCTGAGACCGTGTCTTGCAGTTCCTTAATGATAGGAGATTCACCCGTGATACTTCCTTCCAACTGAGACCATTTGTCTAGTTCGTTGGTGATCCAGTCCTTGCCAGAGTAGATATTCACAGAGACACTTTGATAATCTGTGGATAAGTAGTTAAGGAGGTCTTGGATTTCAGCTTTATCCACAGGGTGTTGTATGATAGTACGATCCCCCTCAAGTACTAAGGCACCGTTGTAGCAAGCGATGGGATTGTCATGAAGTCCCAGTTTATGAGCAATTGGTTGCATCCCTAGTGGCGAACGGGCAGAAGCTAAAACAAAGGGAATATTTGCCTTTTCAAGCTCTGGCATTACCTCAATCAGTTGCTCATCCACCTGGTGGTTACTAGTGAGAATAGTGCCATCAATGTCACTGATAATCAAACGAATATTACTCATAGTCGCTATCCTTTCCATCATATAAAATCGTTACTTTATCTTTAAGAGCCTCAATCAAATCAGGATCAGGTTCTTTATCTGTAATCCAGTAGTCAAAGTCTTCAATTTTGCTCAAGATATATTTGGAGTGCTTTTCATATTTATCAGATTCAGCAATAAGTATCTTGGTTCGAGCAGCTTGCATGGCTAGTTGTTTGACAGCAACGTCCTCTTCATCTTCATAGCTGACCACTCCTTGACTGAGACTAGCCGCTCCAAAGAAGGCTAAGTCAAATTGTAGATGTTGCAAGAGCCGGGCTTCGTGAAGCGAATAGTAGAAGCGGTTTTTGCTGTAAAATCTTCCTCCCAAGAGATGAAAGTCGATTCCTTCTTTGTCACTTAGGACCAAGGCGTTGTCCAAAGAGTGGGAGTAGACAGTGACGCTCTTAGTCAATTTTTGTGAAACTTCAAGCATCAGAGTAGAGACATCGAAGAAGAGGAGAGATTGGTCTTTGACCAAGCTAATCGCTAGGTCTGCCATTTTTTTCTTGTCTTCAGTGAGTCCTTTCTGACGTTCCTGGAAGCCAAGAACAGTGGTATTTTTTACTGGGAGAATGCCACCATGGGTACGCTGAGCCAGATTCCTCTGGCTGAGGCAGTCGAAATCTCTTCTGACAGTGTCTTTGGAAACTTCTAATTCATCAACCATTTCTTTGACAGATAGGTTTCCCCTCTCTTCCAAGAGTGTTAATATTTTCTCTAATCGTTGTTCCTGATACATGAGTCACCTTCTTTCTGATACTAGTATAGCATCTTTTTGCTTTTTCACAATACAAAAGCGCAAAAAAACTTAAAAAGAATGAAAAAAGTGCAAAATAGGCTAAGGTGAATTTGCCTTTTAAAGTTCCTTTATCATCTTTAAAAATCCTTCAAAAATGCTATAATAGAAGCATTACGAATATTGGAGAGAAACCATGAGTTTTTACAATCATAAAGAAATCGAGCCTAAGTGGCAAAAATACTGGGCTGACAATCACACTTTTAAGACAGGAACAGATGCGTCAAAACCTAAGTTTTATGCGCTTGACATGTTCCCTTACCCATCTGGAGCGGGTCTTCACGTAGGACACCCAGAAGGTTATACAGCGACTGATATCCTCAGCCGTTTCAAACGTGCGCAAGGCTACAATGTCCTTCACCCAATGGGATGGGATGCCTTTGGTTTGCCTGCAGAGCAATATGCCATGGATACAGGGAATGACCCAGCGGAATTCACAGCAGAAAACATTGCCAACTTCAAACGTCAAATCAATGCGCTTGGCTTCTCTTACGACTGGGACCGTGAAGTCAATACTACAGATCCGAACTACTACAAGTGGACGCAATGGATCTTCACTAAGCTTTACGAAAAAGGTTTGGCTTATGAAGCTGAAGTGCCAGTAAACTGTTGAAGAATTGGGAACAGCTATCGCCAACGAAGAAGTTCTTCCAGATGGAACATCTGAGCGTGGTGGCTACCCAGTTGTTCGTAAACCAATGCGTCAATGGATGCTCAAAATCACTGCCTATGCTGAGCGCTTGCTCAATGACTTGGATGACCTTGACTGGCCAGAGTCTATCAAGGACATGCAACGCAACTGGATTGGTAAATCAACTGGTGCTAATGTCACTTTCAAAGTGAAGGGGACTGACAAGGAATTCACAGTCTTTACGACACGTCCAGATACTCTTTTTGGTGCGACCTTCACTGTTTTGGCGCCTGAACATGACTTGGTAGATGCCATCACAACACCTGAACAAGCAGAAGCTGTAGCTGATACAAACACCAAGCCAGTCTTAAATCAGACTTGGCTCGTACAGACCTTGCCAAGGAAAAAACAGGGGTTTGGACTGGTGCTTATGCCGTCAACCCTGTCAATGGGAAAGAAATCCCAATCTGGATTGCGGACTATGTTCTTGCCAGCTACGGAACAGGTGCTGTTATGGCCGTACCTGCCACGATGAGCGTGACTGGGAATTTGCAAAACAGTTTGACCTTCCAATCGTAGAAGTCTTGGAAGGTGGAAACGTTGAAGAGGCTGCTTACACAGAAGATGGCCTTCACGTCAACTCTGACTTCTTGAACGGTCTCAACAAAGAGGAAGCGATTGCTAAAATCGTGGCTTGGTTGGAAGAAAAAGGCTTTGGTCAAGAAAAAATCACTTACCGTCTTCGTGACTGGCTCTTTAGCCGTCAACGTTACTGGGGTGAACCAATCCCAATTATTCATTGGGAAGATGGTACTTCAACAGCTGTTCCAGAAAGTGAACTCCCACTTGTCTTGCCAGTAACCAAGGACATTCGCCCTTCAGGTACTGGTGAAAGCCATTGGCTAACTTGACAGACTGGCTTGAAGTGACTCGTGAGGATGGTGTCAAAGGTCGTCGTGAGACTAATACTATGCCACAATGGGCAGGTTCAAGCTGGTACTACCTCCGCTATATCGATCCACACAACACAGAGAAATTGGCTGACGAGGATCTCCTCAAACAATGGTTGCCAGTAGATATCTATGTGGGTGGTGCAGAACACGCCGTGCTCCACTTGCTTTACGCTCGTTTCTGGCATAAATTCCTCTATGACCTTGGTGTTGTACCGACTAAAGAGCCATTCCAAAAACTCTTCAACCAAGGAATGATCTTGGGAACTAGCTACCGTGACCACCGTGGTGCTCTCGTGGCGACTGATAAAGTTGAAAAACGTGACGGTTCCTTCTTCATGTGGAAACAGGAGAAGAATTGGAGCAAGCACCAGCCAAGATGTCTAAATCCCTCAAGAACGTTGTCAACCCAGACGATGTGGTGGAACAATACGGTGCTGATACCCTTCGTGTCTATGAAATGTTCATGGGACACTTGATGCCTCAATCGCTTGGTCTGAAGAAGGATTGGAAGGAAGCCGTAAATTCCTAGACCGTGTTTACCGTTTGATTACAAGTAAAGAGATTGTTGCGGAAAACAATGGCGCTCTAGACAAGGTTTATAACGAAACTGTTAAATCTGTCACTGAGCAAATCGAGTCTATGAAATTCAACACAGCTATTGCCCAACTCATGGTCTTTGTTAATGCTGCTAACAAGGAAGATAAACTCTATGTGGATTACGCCAAAGGATTTATCCAATTGATCGCTCCATTTGCGCCTCACTTGGCAGAAGAACTCTGGCAAACAGTCGCAGAAACAGGTGAGTCTATCTCTTATGTAGCTTGGCCTACTTGGGACGAAAGCAAATTGGTTGAAGACGAAATCGAAATCGTCGTTCAAATCAAAGGTAAAGTCCGTGCCAAACTCATGGTTGCTAAAGACCTTTCACGTGAAGAGTTGCAAGAAGTTGCTCTTGCTAATGAAAAAGTTAAAGCAGAGATTGATGGCAAGGAAATCGTTAAAGTGATTAGTGTCCCTAATAAACTCGTTAACATCGTCGTTAAATAACGAGTTTATTAGCCCTATCTGCCACCTTCAATAGTCCACTGGACTATTGAAGCCAACTAAACTCGTTAATATTGTTGTAAAATAAAAAAAATCCTTCGGAGCTTAGCTCTGGAGGATTTTTTGTATTGCTGTATGCTATAATAATTCCAACTAAGATAAAAACACAGTTCTGGTTGGTAGTCCAGACGTAGGCAAGCCTATCAGTAACCTTCCTCCTTGGTTGTCCATTCTTAGGGATAGAGTTAAGGAGGTGCTGTCGTGGAAACAATTTCAATTGGATTGACAGTTTATTTTGAAGATGGATTTTGGCATGGTTTGTTCGAACAAGTGTATCGAGAATCTTATCAAGTTTGTCGTGTGACATTTGGTCAGGAGCCAAAAGATGATGAAATTCTAGAGATTTTACAGACTCAGTTTACCCAATTATCTTTTAGTCCAGAGACTACAGCTAAGCAACATGTAAAATTAAGAATCCTAAACGATTA
>ENA-OQBJ01000397-OQBJ01000397.1-human-gut-metagenome-genome-assembly--contig:-NODE-397-length-23311-cov-1.925638_pt1 | contig 23311 bp, 21 predicted proteins | sample MGYA00242743_ERZ504545 | MGnify/ENA primary metagenome ERZ504545 (study PRJEB26092, sample SAMD00036252) | human gut metagenome | host: Homo sapiens | study: EMG produced TPA metagenomics assembly of...
GAGAATGATACTTATTAAAACCCCTACGACAAGATTCAGGAGCAATGAAACTCCTACTACTTGTATCATGTTCTTCTGCATTTTTGCTCCCAGATATTGAGAACATAATACGGACGTACCGATATTGATAACTTCGAATACCAGGAAAGCAAACATAACTATCTGGTTTACTACTCCTACGGCAGCTACACTCTCGTCTGAATACTGGCTGAGCATGATTGTGTCTACTGCTCCCAGCATCATTATCAATAACGTTTCAATGAAAATCGGGATAACCAGTTTGGTAAGTCCTTTACGAATATTTGTCTGTTGAATTGCCTGTTCCACTAGATAATAAAAAATCCGCGTGCAAAGTTACGACTTTTTTACACGCGGAGGCTTGACCTAAATCATTTTCTATTTATGGAGGAATGTATATTTTATCTGCCTATCAAATTCATAAATTCTTCCCGAGTTTTAGCCTGATTGAATGCTCCGGTAAAATCGGAAGTTTGTAGTTACAGAGTTTTGTTTTTCTACTCCTCTCATTTGCATACACATGTGTTTGGCTTCTACCACAACCATTACTCCTAATGGGTTGAGTGTTTCCTGTATGCACTCCTTTATTTGTAAAGTCATGCGTTCTTGCACTTGAAGCCGGTGTGAGAATATATCTACCACTCGTGCTATTTTGCTTAACCCGGTAATATATCCATTAGGTATATAAGCTACATGGGCCTTGCCATAGAAAGGTAACATGTGGTGCTCGCACATGGAGAAGAAGTCGATATCTTTTACGATGACCATCTGACTGTATTCTTCTTTGAATTTTGCAGCCCTCAGCACCTCTTTAGGGTCAACTTCATAACCACGAGTTAAAGTCAGCATAGCTTTTGCTACGCGTTCTGGAGTTTTAAGCAAACCTTCACGTTCAGGATCTTCCCCCAATAAAGAAAGTATTTCCTTATAGTGCGACATGAGTTTCTGCACTTTCTCTTCGGGGAATTTCATCAGATTCGTATCAATCATTATTCAATGGGTATATTAATTTGTTCGCGTACGATTGCTACTTCTTTAAACTCACCGCTTGCTTTTAATTTACGCATGGCTACGTGTGCTTCTTCTATACTTTTAAAGTCACCGATGCGGCATAACCAGCGGGGAGGTTGAAAATAAGTATATACCGGCATATCGGGAAATTCTTTTTTGACTTTATTGGCCATGGCATTTGCCTCATTCCGTGCTACTCGTGAATTGTTTCCTGCATATACCTGTACGCGGAAGCCTCTTGCCTTTAAGGTTTTGGGAGCTCCGGAGCTTGCTGCATTACCTGCATAGCGCAATCCTATCAGAGAAGTGATGTAGCTGTCCTGATGTACACTGACTACCCCTTCTCCCGGCTGGCGGGTTTGCAGACTTTCTATGATGTTTCGCTGTGCGTTTGCGACGCTTGCTGTAAACAGGAACATAAAGGCTAATAAATATTTTATCATACCGGAATATTCTATGAATGTGAATAAGAGTATATCACGGAAGAGACAGATTGCGCCCTTCCGTGATAAATAGTTATAATTCGCTTAATTATTTAAAAGCATCGATGATACCTTTGAAGTCAGCAGCTTTCAATGCAGCTCCACCGATCAAACCACCATCAACGTCTGGGTTAGCGAACAATTCTTTTGCGTTTGACGGCTTGCAGCTACCACCGTAAAGGATAGAAGTGTTTTCAGCAACTTCCTGACCATATTTAGCAGCAACCAAAGAACGGATATGAGCGTGGATTTCCTGAGCCTGTTCAGGAGTAGCAGTCTTACCTGTACCGATAGCCCATACTGGTTCGTAAGCCAAAATAACTTTACCAAAGTCTTCTGCTGACAGAGAGAATACAGAAGCCAGCTGAGCTTCTACTACTTCATTCTGCTTGTTAGCTTCGCGTTCTTCCAGAACTTCACCGATACAGAAGATTGGTTTCAGGTTGTTTGCCAAAGCCAATTTAACTTTTTCTTCCAGGATTTCAACTGTTTCGTGATAGTAAGCACGACGTTCAGAGTGTCCTAAAATAACGTACTGAGCTCCAGTAGAAGCAACCATTTCTGCAGAAACTTCACCAGTGTAAGCTCCTGATACTTTGTCTGCACAGTTTTCTGCACCTACGCCGATAATGTTTTTGTCAACGATAGGAGTTACAGAAGCCAAGTGGATGAACGGAGTACAGATGATAACATCGCAGTTTGGTTTGTCTGCTGTTAATACTTCGTTCAGTTCTTTTGCCAAAGCAATACCTTCTTGCAGGTTCTTGTTCATTTTCCAGTTACCTGCTACAATGTTTTTTCTCATTTTGTTTAAATTTTAAAGGGTTTATATAATTAGTTTTCTTTATTGGCATTTTCTTTCTTGGTTTTCCGCTTGTGCCATCTCAGCCAGGCAAGATCGCATAAGGTAAGGAAAATCAATGGGCCTGCAAACCATCCCAATACCTCAATAAGTTTATGACTGGCAGTTTTGGGATTCAGCTCTCCTATGGGTAGCTGGTTTAATGGCTTGTTCAATATATATTCGTCAGGTAGTTGGTTATTGCTCCATTTGTTGATAACCACTCCTTTTTTCAACAATACCAGTCCCGGGTTGGAACGGATGATGGTTTTTAGTGTAATTTCATCAGTCAGGGCAAACGGATATTCGGCTCCTGTATTGTCTTGCCACATGGCAATGTCTTCGTCGGATGAAGCAGTAAGACAAAGGAATTTATATCCATGTTCCAGACTGTAGTCGTATACTTCATTTATTAGATCGATATCGCTGTCGTCTGCATTTCTCAGGTGAGGAGCTACGAGCAGGAATGTATAGCTTTCATTATCCAGAATCATATCAGTCAGATCGGTTCCGTCTTCTTGCGACATAATCGAGAAGTCGTGGATAGGAGGTTCGTAGCCTTTTTCCTTGATGCGAGTTTTCGAATCAATGAATGTCCAGGTTGTATCCGATGGGAAATTGTCTATGGTAAATTCTTTTTCTACTCCGTCTTTGGCATAGATGAAAGTTGTTTCATAGGTTGTAGGCTTTTCACCTTCAGGAATTTCCATACCTTTACGTATGTCAGCTCCGATATGGTAAGGACGAAAGTCAAATACCGGGAGTTCACGTATGCAATATAGGGTATATATGATAATAAATACAACTCCGTAGAGGCAACCAGCCAGTCCACTTTCTCGCTGACAAGCTTTACGATTCCTGTTTTTCTCCATTTGAACACAGAAATGGCGGCAATAAGCAATACGATATTTTTCCAGAATGTTTCCCAGTTTGTCAGTTTTACGGCATCGCCAAAACAACCGCAATCTGAAATCGGATTAGCAATAGCAAGCCATAAAGTAAGTGGAGTCATAAAAGACATTACAGCCAACATGAGGGTAGGGGTTATTCTGCGGTGTATTCCGAACAGCATGTAAAATCCCAAGGCAAATTCGAACACACCCATAGCCATTGCTCCCAGATAAGGGAATGCGTCAGGTATCAGGTGTTGGAATCCCCATGCTTCCAGATAATCTTGTATTTTGTAAGCTGTTCCGTAAGGATCATTGGCTTTTATGAATCCGGAAAAGATGAAAACACCTGCCAGTAAAAAGCGGCAAATGCTTACCCATACAAAAATGGCTCTATGTAAATGTTTATTCTCCAAATTCCAGTTTTATTAATGCGAATACTGAGTAATTTATCATATCCATATAGTTGGCATCTATTCCTTCGGATACCAGCGTATTACCACTCAAGGCTTCTATTTGCTTAGTGCGATAGATTTTCATCAGAATCAGGTCAGTGTACGATGTAATCCGCATGCTTCTCCATGCTTCATCATAATCATGGTTCTTGGCAAGCATCAGTTCTAATGCTGCTTTAGCATGCTTGTCGTACTGCTCAAGTGCCTGTTGCTCGGTCATATCATCAGTTTCAGCATATCCTTGTTCCAGCTGAATTAACCCAATGATGCCATAGTTTACAATAGCAATGAACTCCGGACGTATACCTTCGTTTACCAGTGTGACACCTTTGATTTCGATACTCCGAATACGGTTGGCTTTGATGAATATCTGATCGGTTACAGATGAAGGACGCATTATACGCCATGCAGCGCCATAATCGTGTAACTTCTTCGCGAACAAATCCCGACAGATTGCAATCACATGTTCAAATTGCTGTTTTGTATCTTTCATACACTATAATCCAAATATATGTCGCAAAGTTACGATTTTTCAGAAAAACCGCGCAATAAAAATGCAACATTTGTCGTTTAGGTGGATTGGAGTTGTAGAAAAAAGGATGAAAACTTAATAAACTCTAATTGCTTGAACAAAAGATTTTTGTATGATGTTGTCTGTATTATTTTTATGTAACTAAACCTAACCTGAAAAATTAAGATTTTATGAAAACTTTAAAAATCACATTTGTAATGCTGATGACAGCATTGTTCTTGGTTCTCCCTTCATGCAGCAAGGATGATGTAAATGTAACTCTTACTCCATCTGAAGAGGTTGTAAATGCTTTTCAACAAAAATATCCGGATGTGAAAATGTCAAATGGGAAATATTGGTCGGTGCTTATGAAGCTGAATTTATATATAGTGGAACGTATTCAGAAAACGGGCAGCATATTGTACTCGATAAAGTAGAAGCGCAGACATATATCACTCAAGGAGGAAAATGGGTACGTTCTGAGTTTGATGTGACGAAGGATTATCAGGATTCTTCTTCTTTGGTTGTTCCTCGTGCTGTTAGAGAAACTATTGCAGCAAAAGGGAAAAAAGGTGGATGATGTGAAACTTTTTGACTGGTCGGATCGTAATGATTATTTTTATGTGGAATTTGATGAGCCTGACTCTGAACTCTTGATTAACTTCGATGGGACTCTTTATTAAGTTCCTGTTTTTCATTTGTATAGACTGATAGACTGATGCTTGCCTAAGTCCTTGTTTTATAACGATATACATAAGGTAAACGTAGTAAAAAGTAGGTTGGATAACAAGGAAAACGTATTCTTGTAGTAGTTGCCGATGAGTGGTAGTCGTAAAAATGTATCTACTTTTGGCGAAACGAAATTTATATAGCTATGAAACTGAATACACTTTTGTTATCCATTTCTTGTGCGGCTTTGACTTTGCCGCTTTTTGCTCAGAATACCCGTATGGAAACTTTTTGTAATCCGCTGAATGTAGATTATACATATATGATTTACAATTCGGATAAGGATATTTCATATCGTTCGGGAGCCGATCCTGCCGTTGTGGAATTTCGTGGTGAGTATTATATGTTTGTCACTCGTTCACATGGCTACTGGCATTCTACAGATTTGCAAAACTGGAATTTTATTCCGGCTCCTGCCAACTGGTATCCGCAGGGATGTAACGCTCCTGCTGCACATAATTATAAAGATTCATTGCTATATGTATGCGGCGATCCCTCTGGGTCAATGAGTGTGCTTTATACAGATGATCCAAAGAAAGGTGACTGGAAAGGAGTTCCTGCTATTTTGCACGATTTGCAGGATCCGGATTTATTTATAGATGATGATGGTAAAGCTTATATGTTCTGGGGATCATCGAATGTTTTCCCTATTCGAGGAATAGAATTGGATCGTAACCATCGTTTCTTGCCAAAAGGAGAAAAGAAAGAGCTTTTTGGACTTGATTTGGCAAATCACGGTTGGGAACGATTTGGAGAAAATCATGTAAGCGACTCTGATCTGGGAGGTTTTATAGAAGGCCCCTGGATGACTAAACACAATGGAAAGTATTATTTGCAATATGGTTCTCCCGGAACCGAATTTAATGTATACGGTGACGGAGTTTATGTAGCCGATCATCCAATGGGCCCTTATACGTATCAGAAACATAATCCGGTATCGTATAAACCTGGTGGCTTTATGAATGGAGCAGGTCATGGAAGCAGTGTACTTGGTCCTGACAGTACATATTGGCATTTTGCATCTATGTCTTTGTCTATCAATGTAAATTGGGAGCGTCGTCTTTGTATGTTTCCTATGGGTTTTGATAATGACGGTATTATGTTCTGTGATACTCGTTTTGGAGATTATCCTCATTATGCTCCAGCCGTACCAGGGAAAAAAGGAGAGTTCCGCGGTTGGATGTTGCTTTCATACAAGAAGCCTGTCACAGCTTCTTCTTATGTAAAAGAATATACTCCTGCTGCCTTGACCGATGAAAAGACAAAATCTTTTTGGCTTGCTGAAGCTAATAATGATAATCAGTGGGTGATGATTGATTTGCAGAAAGAAGCTGAAGTATGTGCTGTGCAGATTAATTATCATGATTATCAGAGCAATATGTATGGACGCTATGAGGGATTATATCATCGTTATTATGTAGAAGGCTCATCCGACGGTAAAAATTGGAAGATTCTGGTAGATCGTCGTAGAAGCTACAAAGATACTCCGAATGACTATGTCGAACTGGCACATCCTGCAAAAGTCAGATATGTACGTTACCGTAATCTTCATGTACCTACCCCTCATCTGGCTATATCAGAATTGCGTATTTTTGGTAAAGGAACAGGAAAGGCTCCTAAAAAAGTTGACGGATTAAAACTGGTTCGTCAGGCGGACCGCAGAGATGTAGCTATCAGTTGGAACCTGTTCCAGGTGCACAAGGATATAATGTATTATGGGGAATTGCTCCAGTATAAGTTGTATAGCTCGTGGATGGTATACGATGAAAATGAATTATTTATGCGTTCGCTTACAACAACACAGGATTATTATTTCTGCGTGGAGGCATTCAATGAGAATGGAGTAGCCGAACGTTCTGAAATATTACATTGTAAATAAGAAAAAGAGAATATAGAACGGGAATTGTAAAAGTCATTCGTAGCACAGCAAGCTATGAATGACTTTTGTTTTATCTGCAAAATCTGTATATGGATATGATTGAATTTTAATAAATCGTGTATCTTTGTACTTAAATGTTATAAAAAATTCCTATGAAGTCAGTACTATTGAAGATACTTCTAATACTTTCGTTTCTTCCTTTTCTCAGGTCTGGGGAGCTGATTTTATTCCTGCCATTACAAACTATACGGTAAAAGATTATGAGGGAGGTCATCAGAACTGGGCGTGTGCGCAAGGTGACGATGGAGTAATGTATTTTGGTAATAATAATGGCTTGCTGGTCTACGATGGTTTTTCCTGGGAACTTCACCGGGTTCCCGGTGGATATATTGTCCGTTCTGTTTTTGTTGATGGCGATAGAGTATATATTGGTTCTTTCGAAGAGTTCGGTTACTTTATTCGGAAGACGGATGGACAAATGCAATATCATTCTTTGAGTGCTGGAATTAAAGATAAAATAAGTTCTAACGATGAAATCTGGCATATCGTACGTTTGGGAGAAAAAATCTATTTCCAGTCGTTTACCGGCTGGTATTCGTACGATGGAAAAGCTGTCAGCTACATGGACAGAAAAAGTGGATTCCGCCCTTTGTATTTTTATACTTGTCATGAAAAAGTTTATGCTCAGATGATTAATGGAGGTTTCTATGAGTTTGACGGGCAACGTTTCATCTTCTTTTGGAGCGTACAGCTGTAGGTAATGACAATGTAGTAGCAATATTGCCTTATGGAAATAGCGGAATGGTTTTGCTTACTGTCGACAGTGGATTGTTTGTGTATGAACATGGTACTGTTTCTGCACTTCGTACGGATATAGACGCTCAGTTGAGATGGGCAAAAGGCAACCGGGCTGTAATGGTTGGGGATTCTATATTGGCTATTGGTACGATTCTGGATGGTATTTATGGAGTAGATAAGAAAGGACATCTGCTTTGGCATCTTAACAGGGATAATCAATTGAACAATAATTCTGTAATGGGACTGTTCGGAGATAGGGAAAATAATCTTTGGGCAGCACTGGATGATGGTATTTCTTTTGTTCATACCAATACTTCTATAACATTGCTCACTCCTTCTGTCAGAGATTTGAGTATCGGTATGGTTTATGGAGTGGAAAGGGTAGGAGAAAAAATTTATTTGGCTACCAATCAGGGAGCTTATGAATATAACAGGCGTACAAGTGAAATTCATCTTCTCCCGCATACGTCTGGTCAGAATTGGTATGTAAAACAAATTGACTCTCAGATATTTATTGGAAATGATATGTCTACGATGCTTGTGGAACAGAATGGAAGTATTCAGTCTGTTCCCGGAGCGTTAAATAGTACATGTATTGTTGAGGCGTCTATTAACGGACAAGAAGTGCTGGTAGAGGCCTCTTATGCGGAGTTGCGTATCTGGAAGAAACAAGCAGGGATATGGAAACTATCGCATAATGTACAGGATTTTTATGCGCCGATTAAGTCGCTGGAAGTTGATGGTACTGGAACAATCTGGGCTTCACACATGTACAATGGACTTTATCGTATCAAACTGGATGATGATTTGCATCGCATAAAAGATTTGGAGCATATTCATACGTTGGGAGGCAAGCAGAAGTCTGGCAAAATTCATGTAATGAAGATTAGAGGGCGTATCGTCTTTTCCAATACAGAAGGATATTTCATGTACGATGATATCGAACGGAAAATCAAGCCTTATGATTTGTTGAATACTTCTGTTCCGTTTTTGACAGATGCTCATACAGCCGTAGATGTGCATAATAATGAAATGCTGTGGCTGATAAATTCACATGAATATGTTCTTCTGGCTTATCAGGAAGGAAAATTTGTAATTAAGCGTCGTATTCCGGTAGAAATGTTCAATTCTCCTTGTATTGAAGGGAATAATAAAATATATGTAGATGGAACGATTGTTATTTGAATCTGAATAATAGTATAGCTTGTTTGCATTTGAACGAACAATATATAGGTCAGAAGGCCTTGTCTGGTTTAAAAATCCGGCAAATATTGGCTTCTTCTTCATCCGGTAAAGAACTGGCATTGGATTTATCGCAGAAAACGACAATTTCCAGTGATTATCGTGACATATCTGTTCTTTTATCTTATCCGTGTTATGATCAGCCGGCTATTCGTTTTAAATTTAAGCTGTATGCCAATAATCAGCTTTTGGTAGAAGATTCTTCCTTCCCGTCCGTTCACTTTGGAAGTCTGGAGTTTGATACATACACTCTGTGGGCTGGGGTATATAGTGATGATGGCCGTTTATTGGATGAAACGGAGTATGTTTTTGTTATCAATAAACCTCTGTGGATGTCTTATCCGATGTTGTTTTTATATCTTTTGCTGTTGGGAGGATTGGTTTACGGTGTGGCCCGATGGCGGGGAAAGGTTGTTGCTGAAAAGAAGAGAAAGGAATATGAAGCACATAAAATAGAGCAGAATATTAAATTGAGTGAGCAGCAAAGACTGATAGCTGAACAGCAGAAAAAATTGCTGGAGGCAGAATTGTCGCTCAAGGGAAAAGAGCTTGCCAGTATGGCATTAGGAACATTTGCCAAGCAGGAAATGCTGGAGAAACTTCGTCTGGTTGTGCAGGAGCAGTTAGCGAAATCGCAGTGCGGGCGTAAAAACATGGAACTGGTACTGAAGCAAATTAATGAAAATATAGTAGAAGAGGATTCGTGGGAAGTTTTCCAACAGAATTTTGACTTGATTCATCAGCGCTTTTTCCGTACGTTGCGTGAACGCTATCCGAGCTTGACGGCAACCGATTTACGGTTCTGTGCCTTTTTGCGCCTGAACCTTTCCACTAAAGATATTGCTCAAATGACAAATCTGACAATACGAGGTGTAGAGGCAGCTCGTTATCGTATCAGAAAGCGTATGGAAGTGCCCGATGGCATGAGTTTGGTTGACTTTTTGATAGAACTGAAATGATGCTTTAATTACCTGATTATTAATGTTGATTAGCTGAAAAAAGTAGTAAAAAAGTAGTGTGAAAAGGCCTCGAAGTAGTAACGTCGTATTACTTTTTTTGTGAATCGTTAAGTTTATGTTCACCTTTGCCATCGTTTTGAATCATAACTTTAATCAATTCATGAAAAAACAATTAGTATTCATTCTGATGTCATTATTGTTCGTTGTTGGCGCTTATGCACAGCGAATGGTAACGGTTCAAGGTGTTGTTACAGATGCAACATTCAAGGAACCTGTAATTGGTGCTAATATTGTAGTGAAAGGCACAACGCTCGGAACCATCTGTGATGTAGATGGTAAGTATGTTCTTGAAAACGTTCCAGCAGACGGAACGTTGGTCTTCAGTTTTATTGGTATGAAAACCGTCGAAGTAAAAGTCGATGGTAAGACTACAGTTAATGTTGAGCTTTCTGATGATGTTCAAAAGTTGGAAGATGTAGTCGTTATTGGTTATGGAACCAGTAAAGCCAAAGATTTGACAGCTCCTATTTCGGTTGTAAAAAGTGATCAGATTGCTTCTCAGGCTACAACTTCACCGATGTCGGCTTTGCAAGGTAAAGTCCCTGGCATGAATGTCGTTTCATCGGGTGCTCCAGGTAGTGGTCCGAAAGTAACTATCCGTGGTTTGGGATCATTTGGTGACACTTCTCCTCTTTATGTTGTAGACGGTATGTTCTACGATAACATTAACTTCTTGAACAATTCTGATATTCAGGAAATTTCTGTATTGAAAGATGCTTCGGCTGCAGCTATTTATGGTGTACGTGCTGCCAATGGAGTTGTGATTATTACAACAAAGAAAGGTAAGCGTAATACAAAAGCGCGGATTACGTATAACGGTTATGTAGGTGTACAGACTGCTACCAATGTGCTTGATATGGCTAATTCGCATGAATATGCTACGTTAGTGCTTGAAGCTAACCGTCAGGCATATGAACCGCTGGTTAAAGCTTCTATCGAAAAATTCGGTGGTGATTATGATTCGTTGACTTTTGGAGCTGATACTGACTGGTATGATGAGTTGCTGCGTCCCGCATTGATGACTAATCATGGAGTAGATATTGCCGGAGGTAGTGAGAAGGCAACATATGCAGTGGGTGTAAATTATCTGTATCAGAATGGTATCATGGATACCCGAAACAGTTATAACCGTCTGAATTTCCGTGCAAATTTTGATTTTGAAGCAACAGACTGGTTGAAAGTAGGAAGCAACATTGTTATCAGTAACTCAGAACAGTATAATGCAGAAAATTCAGCTTGGCTGGCTGCATACAATATGCCTTCTTTAATTCCAGTATACGATTATAGCCGTTCGGATGATGAGGCTTTCCCTGAAAAATTTGCTTCTCCTCAGCAGATTGGTCTTACTAATAACTTCTCGAATCCGGTGGCTATTGCAAAATACAATAATAATAGCCTGAATGAGAACTTCCAGGTTATGGCAAATTTCTTTGCAGAATTGAATTTAATTCCTAATAAACTGAAATTCAAGACAAGTTACAGCCAGGACTTCTCATTGATAAGAGGACGTGTATATGTTCAGCCTTATCTGGTAAGTTCGTTGCAACAGAATTCAGAATCAAGATTGACCAAGACAGACACAAATTATTATAATTATATATGGGATAATACATTGACTTATACAGATTCTTGGGGTAGTCATAATCTGAATGTCTTGTTAGGACAGTCTGCTCGTCAGGAACAGATGCGCAAACTGGAAGGAAAAGCAACCAATGTTCCCGGTGACTATGATGAATATTTATATCTTACTCAAGGTAATGCAACAGGACGTGAGGTAAGTGATGACGGTTCTTGCTATCGTGGATTGTCTTATTTTGCTCGTGCTAGTTATGATTATGCAGGAAAATATTTATTGTCTTTGACAATGCGTGCAGATGGTAGTTCCAAATATCAGAACAAATGGGGATATTTCCCTTCTGTGGGTGCTGCATGGGTAATGAGTGATGAAGATTTCTTTAAGAAGCAAGAAGTAATTGACTACATGAAAGTACGTGCCAGCTGGGGACAGCTTGGTAATGACCATGTTTCTGCCAGTGATGGATTTGCTTCAATTGTAACTGGTACATCTGCTTCAGGTGTATTTGGAAATACTACATTGCCTGGTTTCCAGAATACAAGCTACTTTAGCTGGTTAGGTTGGGAAAAAGTAGAAGAATTCAATGTTGGTGTAAACTTCGCTGTACTTGATAGCCGCCTGAATGTTGATGTAGATTATTATAATCGTATGACAAAGAATGCTGTTATCAGCACAACCTTGCCTTTCAGTACTCAAACTTTAGCTGGAAACAATGGTGAAATTGAAAACAGTGGTGTTGATATTCAATTAAACTGGAGTGATAAAATTGGCAAAGATTTCAGCTATTATGCTGGAGTAAACTTGTCTACTCTCCGTAACCGTGTAAAGAGTTTGAATGGTGCTCCTTATATTTATGGCGGTAGCGCTGAGAGCGTACCATAAATCTGGTAGGAGAGGAAATGCAGTCGTATTATGGATATAAGGTATTGGGTGTATATCAGAATCAGGCTCAGATTGATGCAGACCCGATAGCTAAGGCGAATGGACTGGAACCAGGTGACTTTATTTACGAAGACATAAATAATGACCAGGTTATAGATGATAAGGACCGTCAGATTTTAGGATCGAATATTCCGAGATTGACTTATAGTTTCAATTTAGGTTTCCAATATAAGAATCTGGAATTCTCTCTGTCAACATTCGGACAGGCTGGAAATGAAATTTATAATCGTAAACGTGCTGTACGTTACACTCAGGCAAACTTCAACTTCGATAAAGACTTTTATGATAACCGTTGGACAGGTGAAGGTTCTACCAATACTTATCCGTCAGCAAAAGGTATGCTGAAAGCATGGAACAATAGCCATACAAATTCTTTCTTTGTTGAAAAAGGAAACTTCTTCCGCATACAGAATATTATGTTGGCATATAATTTCCGTAATATCCGTATGGGAGGCTATACATTGCCAGGAGTTAAACTTAGCTTGACTGCTGATCGTCCGTTTACTTACTTTACCTCTAACGGATTCACTCCGGAAATTAGTCAAAACTTTGGTTGGGATGAGGGAGTTTATCCTTTGGCAGCCACTTATACTTTTGGCTTGACTATTGATTTCTAATAAATTGCTAAACACGTTAAGTTATGAAAAGTCTTAAGATAAAAAATATATTATTGTGTGCATTTGCTGCCACAACATTATTGTCTTCCTGCTCCGATTTTTTGGATAAATTGCCGGAAAATAAGGTAGACGAAGAGAAAGTTGACTATACGAACCTGAATAATATGTACCAGCCGGTGTCTGGTGTTTATGCCAAAATTGCGTCAGAGAGGTTCTCACTGGATTGTATGGGGAGCTACAGTAGTACGTGATGATGATGTTTCTACCGGACGAATTGATGATCAGGCTGATTTGGTGGCTATTGATCAAAGTTATAATTATAATGCAGGTTTTTGGGGAACCAATGAAGCATGGATGGTTTACTATGATATCATCAAAGTTGCAAATGCAGCATTGGAAGCCCTTGATAATTATGCCGTAAATATTGTTTCGGAGGCAGATGGAAAACGTTATGAAGAATATACAGGTGAAGTAAAATTTATTCGTGCATACTGCTATTATCGTCTGACAGAGTTATTTGGTCCGGTTACTATCTTGCGTGACAATAAGCAGACAGATATGACTCGCTCTACAGTCAATGCTGTTTATCGTTATATGCTGAGTGATCTGGAATACTCTATGACATATTTGCCACGTATCCGTCCTAATGAATATACAGACCGTATCGGAGCTGTTTCTGCTTTTACAGCTGAAATGCTGGCTGCTAAAGTTTATATGGAGCAGGGAAACTGGTCGGAAGTTGAAAGACTGACAGATGATATTATTGGTAGTAAGAAATTCTCTTTGTACAGTGATTTCAACAATCTGTTCAAGATTCCAGGTAAGCTTTGCGATGAATCTTTGTTCGAAATGCAGTTTACTGACTTTGGAAATGGTTCGGGAGAAGTTGTTGTTTCGGATAGCTGGTTCACATTCCAGGGACCTTTGAATGATGGTAATATATCTGGATGGGGCTTTATCAGTCCGACCAAAGCTTTCCGTCAGTGGGCTGCAGAACGTGGTGAGACTATCCGTGCTACTACTACTTTCTTAATGGCAGGTGAAACTACTCAGGAAGGTGATTTCATTAAAGCACCAGCTAGTGATGTTGCTCCAGATTGCTTCAATGGCAAGGCATATACTCCGTCTAACCAGATGACTGAAGGTCGCACAGAGTATGGAACAAATAATAATATTCGTGTATTCCGCTATGCAGAAGTCCTTTTGATGAATGCGGAAGCTAAAGTTCGTCAGAATAAAGATGGTGATGATTCATTCAATTTGGTTCGTAAGCGTGCAGGAATGCCGGAACTGGAAGATGTGACACTTGACCAGATTATGGATGAACGTCGTATGGAACTTGCTTTAGAATGGGGTGAACGATATAACGATTTGCGTCGTACCGGAAAACTGAGTGAGGTATTAGGTCCGTTGGGATGGACTTCTGGAAAGGAATATTATCCGGTTCCTACAGCTCAGATAGACATCTCTTCTACTTTGGAAAATGAGCCAAAGGATGAATAAAGGTAGATAGTTTTTTTGAAGGTAGCTTTCAGGAGCTTATCACGTATGTGCAGGTGATGCTCCTGAAAGTATTATAAACCGATAATCTGTAAATTCTTATGTGGAAATATTTTTGTGGTCTGTGTGCATTGTTTTTGCTTTCATGTACATCTACGTCCAAAGAAAAAAACTTTAAGTATAACCGAACAGACAGCATCTCGTCCGGATTCTTTTGCTTCGGACAGCGTGATGTTAGATTATATACAAAAGGTACATTTTAACTATATGTGGGATGGAGCAGAAAAGACATCCGGTCTGGCTCCTGAACGTATTCATCTGGATGGGAACTATCCTCAGAATGATTCCTCAGTAGTTACTACGGGAGGAAGTGGATTTGGTATCGCAGGTATTCTGGTTGCTATTGATAGAAAATTTATTTCTCGGGAAGAAGGAGTAGCACGTTTACATAAAATCGTCGACTATCTTACACGTGCCGATCGTTTTCACGGAGTATGGCCTCACTGGCTTGATGGACCGACAGGGAAAGTTAAACCTTTTGGAACGAAAGATGATGGAGCGATCTGGTGGAAAGCTGTTTTGTTATGCAAAGCTTACTTTGTGTCCGCCAGTATTTCGAAAATGGTAATCAGGAAGAGCAGCTGTTGTGTACAAAGATTAATAAATTGTGGCATGAAATGGAGTTCGACTGGTATCAGAATGGCAAGGATGTCATCTATTGGCATTGGTCGCCCAATTATGGCTGGGAAATGAACTTTCCTCTCGAAGGCTATAATGAAGCTTTGATTGTCTATGTATTAGCTGCATCTTCACCTACTCATCCTGTTCCTGCTTCTGCATATCATAATGGATGGGCGCGAGGAGGAGATATCAAAACTTCAGCTACACCATATGGACTGCCTCTGGAATTGAAGCATAATGGTGCGGAAGAATTGGGAGGACCGTTATTCTGGGCTCACTATTCGTATATAGGACTTGATCCTCGTAAGATTAAAGATAGATATGCTGATTACTGGAATGTAGTACGGAATCATGCTTTATCCGACTATAGATATTGTGTAGAGAATCCTAAGAAATATAAAGGTTATGGTGAAAACTGCTGGGGACTTACAGCCAGTTATTCTGTGAAAGGATATGCTGCACATTGTCCGGGTGAAAATGATTTGGGAGTAATTACTCCTACTGCAGCTTTATCTAGTTTCCCTTATACTCCTGAAGAATCAATGCGTGCCTTGAAATATTTCTATTCAAAAGGTGACAGCATATGGGGAACTTATGGCTTTTATGATGCATTTTCAGAAACGGATAACTGGACTGTACCGCATTATCTGGCCATTGATCAGTGTACAATTGCGCCAATGATAGAAAACTATCGTAGCGGATTATTGTGGAACTTGTTTATGAGTTGTCCTGAAATTCAGGCAGGACTGAAGAATTTGGGTTTTGAAGTTAAGAAGTGATTTATTTTAATTAGAAAGAAATAATGAAAAAGACAACATTCTTTTTAGTGACTTCTTTGTGTATGTCGGCTGCTATGTTTGCCGGGAACAAGAAATCACTGTTGCCTAAAGATGAGGGTAATATGGATAAGTTCGTGACCGAACTGATGAGCAAGATGACTCTTCAGGAAAAATTAGGTCAGTTGAACTTGCCTGTAACAGGTAATATAACAACGGGACAGGCTAAAAGTAGTGATGTAGCCGGAAAAATCAGCCGTGGAGAAGTAGGAGGCTTATTTAATCTGAAAGGAGTAAAGGCAATCCGTGAAATGCAGGAACTGGCTGTTGAGAAAAGCCGTTTGGGCATTCCCTTGCTCTTTGGTATGGATGTAATTCATGGATATGAAACAGTTTTCCCTATTCCTTTGGGACTTTCTTGTACCTGGGATATGGAAGCAATAGAAAAATCTGCTCGTATTGCCGCTGTTGAGGCGAGTGCCGATGGTATTTGCTGGACTTTTAGCCCGATGGTAGATATCTGTCGCGATGCACGTTGGGGCCGTGTTTCAGAAGGTAATGGAGAAGATCCCTATCTGGCTCTGAGATTGCAAAAGCTATGGTCAGAGGCTATCAGGGAGAGAAGATGGAGAGAAATGACGAAGTTATGGCTTGTGTAAAGCATTTTGCTTTATATGGTGCTATCGAAGCTGGTCGTGATTACAATACTGTAGACATGAGCCGTAACAGAATGTTTAATGAATATTTTCCTCCTTATAAAGCAGCAGCAGAAGCTGGTGCTGGTAGCTTTATGAGCTCATTTAATGAGGTCGACGGAATACCTGCAACCGCTAATCGCTGGTTGATGACGGATATTCTGCGTAATCAGTGGGGATTTGATGGTTTTGTAGTTACTGACTATACGGCAATTGCTGAGATGGTTGATCACGGTATCGGTGATTTGCAAGAAGTATCTGCACGTGCACTAAAGGCTGGTACGGATATGGATATGGTAGCTGATGGTTTCATCGGAACACTCGAAAAATCGCTGAAGGAAGGAAAAGTCAGCATGCAGGATATCGATACAGCTTGTCGTCGTATGCTGGAAGCTAAATATAAGTTAGGTTTGTTTAAAGATCCGTATAAATATTGTGATTTAAAACGTCCGGCTAAAGACTTATACAATGCAGAACACCGTGCTGAAGCTCGTAGAATAGCCGCAGAATCATTTGTTTTATTGAAGAACCAGAACAATCTCTTGCCTTTACAGAAAAAAGGAAATATTGCATTGATTGGTCCTTTGGCTAACACTCGTACCAATATGCCTGGTACATGGAGTGTAGCTGCTACTCCTCAGCGCTATAGCACACTTCTGGAAGGACTTCAAAGAGCTGTTGGTAATCAGGCTAATGTTCTTTATGCACAAGGAAGTAATTTGATGTACGATGCCGACTATCAGATTCGTGCTACGATGTTTGGTCGTGAAATACCTCGTGGAGATGATAAGAAGCTATTAGAAGAAGCCTTGAATGTTGCAGCACAAGCTGATGTCATCGTTGCTGCATTAGGAGAATCTTCTGAAATGAGTGGTGAATGTAGTAGTCGTACAGAGTTGGAAATGCCTGATGCGCAGAGAGATTTATTGGATGCTTTGTTGAAAACAGGTAAGCCTGTTGTATTAGTTCATTTTTCAGGACGTCCTACAGTAATGACATGGGAACAACAACATGTTCCGTCAATCTTGAATGTCTGGTTTGGAGGAAGTGAATCGGCTGATGCTATATGTGATGTCTTGTTTGGTGACGTTTGTCCAAGTGGAAAGCTTACAGCAACCTTCCCGCAGAATGTCGGACAATTGCCAATGAACTACAATCATAAAAATACAGGTCGTCCTCTTGCAGAAGGAAGATGGTTTGAGAAGTTCCGTAGCAATTATATTGATGTCTCGAATGATCCTTTATATCCTTTTGGATATGGATTGAGCTATACAACATTTGCTTATTCAGATATGCAGTTGAGTGCGGATTCTATGAATAAACAAAATGGTGAGCTGACAGCTTCTATTACAGTTACGAATACAGGAAATTACGATGCAGACGAAATTGTTCAGTTGTATATTCGTGATATTGTTGGCAGCATTACCCGTCCTGTAAAAGAGTTGAAAGGTTTTCAGCGTATACATTTGAAGAAAGGAGAAAGTAAGAAAGTTTCCTTTAAGATTACTCCTGAACTTCTTAAATTTTATGACTACGACCTGAATTATGTCTGTGAGCCGGGAGATTTTAATGTGATGATAGGCTCAAATAGTCAGGATGTGTCTGTCTTGAAATTTACTGTTACAGAATAAAGAGAAATAAAAAATCTCTAAAAGAATAGATTATAAATTATATAAAAAGTCATAGCAAGATTTATTTCTGAGATCATGCTATGGCTTTTTCTTTTTTTATCCTCTCCCTATTCTGAAAAGTTATTATGCTATGCCGTATGAGATGCTGAATAACATAATTGACATATATAAATACATTTATGTATGGATGTAATACATAGGGAAGGCCTTTAGCAATTTACATATTTCTTGTGTGTTACATGAATTGTCAGTTTTGGATATAAAAAAAACGTATTGTTAAATTATCTTTGCTGCAACTTAAATGAGTGAAAGACGTTTAATTAGATTATTAAAGATATGAAAAACCAAATCTTAATCCTGTTTATAGGGTGTTTATTCATATTTAGTGGGTGCCACAAAGTAAAACATGAATCTGATTTTGCAGCTATGCCATGATGTTAATGGATAGTACTTTGATGTATTATAAAGTACCTGGTCAGGTCCTGTTTTATGAAACATATCCTAAACGTGATGCGGATCTGGTTACCTATTTAGCAGGAGCTGACACCATACGTAAGAATAGAGTTGCTTATTTATGGCCGACTTCAGGTATGTTTTCAGCTTTGAATGCTTTGCAGAAAACTACAGGCGATAAGAAATATGAGAACATGATTGAATCTGTAATCTTACCGGGTCTGGAATGTTACTTTGATTCATTGCGTGTGCCGGGTTGTTATCAATCTTATCTTACAGAAAGTGGAAAGTCGGATCGTTTTTATGATGATAATCTTTGGTTAGGATTAGACTTCTTGGATCTGTATGAACAAACAGGAAATGATGCTTATTTAGCTTCAGCACGCAATATTTGGAATTTTATAGAAAGTGGTTGCGATTCAATTCTAGGAGGTGGAGTTTACTGGTGTGAGCAAAAAAAAGAATCTAAGAATACATGTTCGAATGCTCCGGCAGCAGTGCTGGCTTTACGGTTGTATTCATTGACTAAAGAGATACACTTTTTTAGAATGGGGCAGGATCTATATTATTGGACGAAGAAGAATTTACAAGACCCTGCTGATTATCTTTATTTTGATAATATTACTTTGGATGGTAGTGTAAATAGAACCAAGTTTCAATATAATGCAGGACAGATGTTGCAAGCTTCAGTGCTATTGTATAATCTGACAAAAGAGGATTTATATTTAGAAGAAGCGCAACGTTTGGCATCGGCATGTGGTCAATATTTTTTTGAAGACTTTGTAGCTGAAGATGGCGAATCATTTAAGGCAATAAAAAATGGAAATGTTTGGTTTGTTGCTATTATGCTGAGGGGATTTGAGGAGCTGTATAGAGTAGATCGTAATCCTGTTTATTTGAATAGTTTTAAGAAAACATTGCAATATATGTGGGAACATAACCCCAATCAGAATATGCTGTTTTGACGATGATTGCTTTGTAGAGAAAAGAAGTGAAAGTAAAGATACGAAGTGGTTACTTACTCAAGCTGCGATGATAGAAATGTATGCAAGATTATCAAAAATAAAGTAAAATATAATAGTTATGAAAAACTCAGTTTGTTTAAAAAGTGTATTGTTGTGTACACTTATTGGAGCCAGCTTTATGTCAGAGAACGGTTATGCTTCTTCGTTAGTTGAACCATTTCCTGTTGCAGTTCGTGAGAGTACACAAGATTATGTGTCACACGTCCGGAAGTTTCAAAACGTTTATTTCATTCGAAAGCTGTTGAGGCTAAGATACAAGAGGTAAAGAAGCTATTGACTAATCCTTATTTAAGATGGATGTTCGAAAATTGTTTCCCGAATACCTTGATACTACCGTGCATTATCGTACTCAGGATGGTGATGATGATACATTTGTGTATACGGGTGATATTCATGCCATGTGGTTGCGTGATTCTGGCGCACAAGTATGGCCATATGTAGATCTGGCTAATGAAGATCCGGCTTTGAAAAAAATGCTTAGAGGAGTGATTCTTCGTCAGTGGAAATGTATCAATATTGATCCTTATGCAAATGGGTTTAATGATGGTCCGGTTGGTGGAGAATGGATGAGTGATAAAACAGATATGAAACCAGAACTTCATGAGCGTAAGTGGGAGATTGATTCTTTGTGTTATCCTTTACGTTTGGCTTATCATTATTGGAAAATTACAGGTGATGCATCTGTCTTTGGAGATTTATGGCTTGAAGCTATTCAAAATATATTGACTACTTTTAAGGATCAGCAACGTAAAGACGGACGTGGCTCATATTCTTTCCAAAGAAAAACAGAACGTGCTTTGGATACGATGACGAATGAGGGATGGGGAAATCCGGTGAAGCCTGTAGGTTTGATAGCTTCTTCTTTCCGCCCTTCTGATGATGCTTCTACTTTCCAGTTTCTGATTCCTTCTAATTTCTTTGCTGTTACTTCTTTGAGAAAAGCGGCAGAAATTTTAAAGCAGGTTAATAAAAAACCAGAATTAGCTAAGCAGTGTACTGATTTGGCTGATGAAGTTGAGAAAGCTTTACGGAAGTATGCGATTTACAACCATCCTAAATATGGTAAGATCTACGCTTATGAAGTAGATGGATTTGGAAATTATCTGTTAATGGATGATGCAAATGTTCCTAGTTTGCTGGCAATGCCTTATTTGGGAGATGTTGATGTAAACGACCCTATTTATCAGAATACACGTCGTTTTGTCTGGAGTGAAGATAATCCTTATTTCTTTAAAGGAAAAGTAGGCGAAGGAATAGGTGGACCTCATATTGGTTATGATATGGTATGGCCTATGAGTATTATGATGAAAGCTTTTACCAGTCAGGATGATAAAGAAATTCAGTCTTGTATAAAAATGCTGATGACTACGGATGCGGGAACTGGTTTTATGCATGAATCTTTCCATAAGGATAATGCAGAGAAGTTTACTCGTCCTTGGTTCGCATGGCAGAATACATTATTTGGTGAGCTGATACTGAAATTGATTGCAGATGGCAAACTGGAACTGCTGAATGGAATAAAGTAATAAGATGATAATTTGTATTCTATCTTATTTTTCGAAGCTTTATATAGAAGATGTATAACTTTAAATCAATAAAAATGAATACTAATTTAAAAATGTTAGCTGCTCTGGCGGCCATTACATTAACCTCACCTGTTGCTACTCTTTATGCAACTGTAGGCGGTCAGGAAGTATCACAAGCTGTGATGACAATCCGGGGAAATGTAAAGGATGTAAATGGAGAGCCGTTGATAGGAGTCAGCATTTCAGTGAAAGGTAGGTCGGGACAGGGAACTGTTACCGATATAGATGGTAACTTCACCCTTCAGTGTGAAAAGGGAAATGTGTTGTCCTTTTCTTATATCGGATATAAGACAACAGAAGTGAAGGTCGGAAATAAGTCTGACTGATGATCACATTGCAGGAAGATACGGAACAACTGGAAGAAGTTATCGTTGTAGGATATGGTACTACTACGCGTAAAAGTGCAGTAGGTTCTGTCAGTCAGGTAAAATCTGAAGCAATCACTAAGCGTCCTGTAGCTAATGTTACACAAGCCTTACAGGGTGCAGCACCGGGAGTAATTGTCCAACAGACAAGCTATAACCCTAACGATAATAAAACTAACTTTAATATTCGAGGTATCAGTACGCTGAATGATAATAGTCCGTTGATTGTAATTGATGGAATTGTGTCTGATGGAGGAAGTTTCAATAAGTTGAACCCGAATGATATTGAGAATATATCTGTATTGAAGGATGCTGGTACAGCCGCTATTTACGGATCACGTTCGGCAAATGGTGTAATCGTGGTAACTACTAAATCTGGTAAAAAGAATGAAAAACCAACAGTACGTTTAAATGGTTCTGTGGGTTGGCAAAATCCTGATATTTTATTCTCTCCGGTAGCTGGGTATCAGAATGCAACCTTAACAAAACTTGGCTAATACAAATGTTGGAAATGATCCGAAATTTACTCCAGAGCAGATTCGTGATTTAGCTGCACATCAGAGTGAAGAAAGTTGGTTCTACGATCAGATTATGCGTACAGCTTTACAGCAGAATTATAATCTGAGTTGTTTCAGGTGGATCTGCTAATACGACCTATATGGTTTCTATGGGATATTTTGATCAGGAAAGTAATTATGTAGGTAACAAGAACTTCGGAGTGGAACGTTATAACTTCCGTACAAATATAAATACAGAGGTTGGGCGTTTCAAATTGAATGCAATTCTGGCATATACGCGTAATAATAGTATTAGTACTACTGGTAGTAGTCTGGAAATTGACGCAGAACGTGTTCCGACTTACTATTATTATAAAATGAAATCGGCAGACGGACGCTAATTTATTGAATGATATTTTATCTGAGTTTAACCTTAGGAGCGTTGGAAGCAGGCCGGATTCAATAAATATCGTAATAATTACTTAAATGCGAATGTTTCTGCTGAGATGAAGATTATTGATGGGCTTTCTTTAAAAGGAGTTTTTGGGAGCAGATGTAATCAATGATACTCGTTTTACCAGAAATAATGCTGTAGAATATTATGCAAGTGAAGACGCTACTACTCCAAGACCTGTTAATTTAGCGAATAATAAAACCAGTAACTGGAATAGTGATGCGTATCTGATAAATACTCAGCTTTTATTGAACTACAATAAAAACTTTTGGTAAACATACTGTAAATGGACTGTTTGGTGTTACAAATGAATCGTATACCTATACTGCCAATGAAATTGAAAAGAAATATGTTGATCCAGATTTAGGAATCGGTACAGATACTACTACGGGAGAAGCTGGTAATATAACAGGAAAGACTTCTGTAGACGATACTAATCGTACTAGTCTTACTTCCTTGTTGGGTCGTGTCGGATATTCTTATGCTGATAAGTACTATGGAGAGTTCAGTTCCGTTATGATGGATCTTCGAAATTCCATAAAGATTACAGATGGGGATTCTTCTTCAGTATCTTTGGGATGGCGTTTATCTAGAAGAAAACTTTAATTGAGTTTCTAATTAAAGAGAAAGGTAGGCGA
>ENA-OQBJ01000398-OQBJ01000398.1-human-gut-metagenome-genome-assembly--contig:-NODE-398-length-23268-cov-10.068925_pt1 | contig 23268 bp, 24 predicted proteins | sample MGYA00242743_ERZ504545 | MGnify/ENA primary metagenome ERZ504545 (study PRJEB26092, sample SAMD00036252) | human gut metagenome | host: Homo sapiens | study: EMG produced TPA metagenomics assembly of...
ATAAAATAATAAAGGAATGGGAATTTTTGCAAAACTATTCGGTCGTAAGGACGACGATAAAAAGGTAGGTGGAATGGAAGATTACATGACCTTGGTCCGTGTATACTTTCAGGCTGCACTTGCTTCTCAGTTAGGTATCACCAATTTGGCCATGTTGCCAGACTTGCGTGTCTTCAAGACAAGTCTGCATGTTCCGACGGTCAACAATCGCCTGGGTATTGGCGAAAAGGTTCAGGTGAAGAAAATGATGAAGAATATCTATGATACGGATGATGCCTTCTTTAAGGAAATAGATTCCAGTATCCGTAAGAACTGCCACAAACTGCAGGATGTCAATGTATATCTCATCCAGTTCCAGAACTTCACACAGAATCTGATGATGCTGATGGGCAACTTGATGAAGTTTAAGCTCCGTTTGCCTAGCTTCATGAAGAATTCACTTTACAAGCTGACTGCTAAAACTGTAGAAGATATCTTCACTAAGAATGATTTCTCTGATGCCAGTGTGCTGAAAACCGTGCTTCAGTTGCGTCAGTTCAACAAGCGCTTGGCATTCAGCCAGCAATGGGTAACCGACTTTACCTTCCAGGTATTGATGCTTGCCAAAAAAGAGCCACGTCCATCAGATGAAGACGTAGAAAAGGCAAAGCAAAAGATGGGAAAGTAACAAATGTTGCGCCCAAAATGAAAAAAAATAGCAGAATATTTGTTTTATTCAAATAATTCTCTTAAATTTGTAGCCAAAAATAATAGTCATGAGTGCAAATGAGAAAACAATTAATACGTTTGCCACAAGAGTAAGGCAGATGATTCTCAAGTTTGACGAGGTCAAGCAGGAGAATGCTGAACTCTATGCGATGGTGGATGAGCGCGATGCAAAAATCAAGGCATTGGAGGAAAAGTTGGCTCAAGCGCAGAGTGATTACGACAGCTTGAAGATGGCAAAGATGATGACGATTTCTGACAATGATATGGAAGCTACTCAGAAGCGCATCGCCAAGCTCATAAGAGATGTCAATAAGTGTATCACACTATTGGGTGAAAAGTAAAAATCGGAACGATGGCAGAACAAGATAAATTACTCATACGGTTACACGTCTATGATACAGATCTTTCGGTAAGAATACCTAGGGAAGACGAGGAGTATTATCGTAAATCAGCTAAGCTGATAGATGATATTGTAAACTCATATACCAAGATTTTCAAAGGCAGAAAGAGCGATAAGGAAATCCTGTATATGGCGCTCATTGATGTGGCATTGAGATATGAAAAGGAATCGGATCGGAATGATACGAAACCTTATGATGATATTCTTGAGAAGCTTACCTCCGAGATTGAAGACGCTTTGAAATAAGAATATTAATAAACATATATATAATATAATGATAGTAACTATTATAGCAGCCTTGGTGGCGCTTGTTATCGGCGGTGCTGCTGGGTATTTCATTTTCCGTTATGTCATTAAGGGAAAATATAATGAAATGATAGAAGCTGCCAACAAAGAGGCAGAAGTAGTAAAAGAGAAGAAGCTTTTGGAAGTGAAGGAGAAATTCCTCAACAAGAAGGCGGAACTCGAAAAAGAAGTGCAGCAGCGTAATTCTCGCATCCAGCAGAATGAGAATAAGTTGAAGCAGCGCGAGATTTCTCTCAATCAGCGTCAGGAAGACCTCGGTCGACGCAAGATGGAGATTGATCAGTATCAGCAGCGTGTTGACAACGAGAAGAAACTCTTGTCTGTAAAGCAGCAGGAACTTGATAAGATGCAGAAACAGGAGCAGGCTAAACTGGAAGAACTTTCTGGTCTGAGCGCTGAGGAGGCTAAGCAGAGATTGATTGAGAGTCTGAAAGATCAGGCTAAACTCGATGCTGCAAGCTATGTGAACGAAATTATGGATGATGCCAAACTCAATGCTAACCAGCAGGCTAAGAAGATTGTGATTCAGACAATCCAGCGTGTTGCTACAGAAACAGCCATTGAGAACTCTGTTAGCGTTTTCCATATCGATAATGATGAGGTAAAGGGACGTATTATCGGTCGTGAAGGCCGCAATATCCGTGCTCTGGAAGCAGCAACTGGTGTAGAAATCGTTGTGGATGATACTCCTGAGGCAATCGTTATCTCAGCCTTCGACCCTGTTCGTCGTGAGGTTTGCCGTCTGGCTCTCCATCAGTTGGTTGCTGACGGCCGTATCCACCCAGCCCGTATCGAGGAGGTGGTAGCCAAGGTGAAGAAACAGTTGGATAATGAAATTATCGAAACTGGTAAGCGTACAGCTATCGACCTCGGTATTCATGGTCTGCACCCAGAGTTGATTCGTATCATCGGTAAGATGAAGTACCGTTCTTCTTATGGTCAGAACCTCTTGCAGCATGCCCGTGAAACCGCTAACCTCTGTGCGGTTATGGCTTCTGAATTGGGATTGAATCCTAAGAAGGCTAAGCGTGCCGGTCTTTTGCACGATATTGGTAAGGTGCCTGATGAGGAGAGTGAATTGCCACACGCATTGTATGGTGCCAAGATTGCAGAGAAGTATAAGGAAAAACCTGATATCTGCAATGCCATCGGTGCTCACCATGATGAGATGGAGATGAACACATTATTGGCTCCTATCGTACAGGTTTGTGATGCTATCTCTGGTGCCCGTCCTGGTGCCCGTCGTGAGATTGTAGAGGCTTATATCAAGCGTTTGAACGATCTTGAAGCTATCGCCATGAGTTATCCTGGCGTAACCAAGACTTACGCTATCCAGCAGGTCGTGAACTCCGTGTCATCGTTGGTGCGGATAAGATGAACGATGAAGAGAGCATCAAGCTTTCTGATGAAATCGCAACCAAGATTCAGAATGAGATGACTTATCCTGGTCAGGTTAAGATTACTGTGATTCGTGAGACTCGTAGTGTAGCTTACGCTAAGTAAGATAGAATTATATTTGAAGTTTAAATTGTCGTTTCTCTTCTGCAAGGTAGAGAGATGTATCTTGATAAAGCCGTACTCTGTTTATAGGGTGCGGCTTTTCTTTTCCCTTTTCAGAATATGATGAAAGCAGAACAGAAAGTATTAAAGCGATTCAATAAGGGATGTGTCGATTACCGGCTTTTGGAAGATGGTGACCATATTCTTATAGCCTTGAGTGGTGGAAAGGATTCCCTGGAACTGGTCCGTTTGCTGGCTCAGCGTGCCCGCATCTATAAGCCGCATATCGAGGTAGAGGCGGCTCATATCATCATGGATAATATTCCTTACGAGACCGACCGCTCTTATCTGCAGGATTTCTGTGCAGAGAATGGCATCAAGCTCCATATCCTTCATAGTTCGTTCGATGAATCCACCGATCCCCGAAAGACCCGTTGCTTCCTCTGTGCCTGGAACCGACGCAAGACGCTCTTCGAGTTTGCTGTAAGCCACGGGTTCAATAAGATAGCTCTGGGACATCACATGGATGATATCCTCGTTACCCTGCTGATGAACATCACCTTCGAGGGTTCGCATTCCACCATGCAGCCCAGTCTTCCTCTGAAACATTATCCGCTTACCATTATCCGTCCGCTCTGTCTCGTACATGAGGCGGATATCCGGCAGGTAGCAGAAGAGTTGCATTTCACTAAGCAGAAGGCGTTGTGTCCTTACGAAGAGACTACCCGCCGTTCGGATATGCAAGCCGTCTTCCTGCATTTGGAACAGTTGAATCCAGAGGCGCGCTACAGTCTTTGGCGCTCTGTCTTTATGGAATAAATATAGTAGAAAAAGCAATAAAAAACGAAAGTACTTTCATGAGCACATGAAAGTACTTTCGTTGGACAATGAAATAGGCTTCATTTGCCATCGAAGCCTATTGTATTTGTTCCTGGGGTAGATCTAGTAAATGGCAGTTACTAATTTTGGGGAGCTGCCCAGAAACGTGAAGCATCTGTTGTCAGTACTGAATGGTCGAGAAGTTCAAAACCTTTGAATCCAGAAGGAACAAGCACGATATGGCGATTATTGTTTCGATAAGCAGGATTATTATCTTCGCGACCATAGCCTGTTGTCTCCCAAGTATCAAACCAGTATAAGTTTTTTGCCCAATATGCCCTGTAATAAACAAAATCATTATCTGAATTCAAGAGAGGACGGTAAACAATTTCTCTGCCGTCAATATATCGCTCACGCATTTCTGCAAGAGAAAGTGGAGTGCCTTTTTCATCTTCTGCCCAAGCATTCATATCCGAGTCTAGCATAGCCCATTTCTGTAATTCTGGCAGCTACACCAGGTTAACAACATGGCAGTCGGAATCCTCGGAATCTGCGGGATGACAAGTTACAAAGCGGTTTACAATACCCTCAGACTGCAATAGTTCGTGTAAGAGGATGGAGTGTAATCGACAGTTGAATGCAGGCTCTATCGATCGAGTGTATTTCCAGAGATCTATAGCATTACATCTCTTAGGATTAATCTTTTGATTGGCATGAGGAATGTTTTCCGCTACAAAACGTGCCAGTGAAATGGCCTTGTCCCATGTTGGCATTGTGGAAGATAAAACTGTATCGAGTTTGAAATATTCACGGATTTTTTGTGATTGGACAGAATCTTTCTGATATGCAAAATGATAGGACGTAGTATCTGGTACATATTTGCCAGCGTCTTTTAATTTTTCTACCATTTCATTCTACAGCGAATTGCAAAGATAAGCTTCCACTTGTTTATTGAAAACAAAGCGTGCCAACAGTAATGTTGCTACAGCTATGAGCAGGATTCCTAGGATGCTCCAGCCTACCAACTTGATTTTTTTCTTCATTTTTTTATTCTATTAGTTATTTCATTTTTTCTATCTGTTCCTGGGTTAGTCCGGAATACTTCTTGATTAGATTGATGTCAACACCATCGGCAAGCATGTTCTTGGCAATTTCCAAGGCTTTCTCATTCTTACCTTCTTGCTTCGCCGTATCAATAGAGTTTTTGATATCACGATATGCCATCTTACTTGCCTCCTACGTGCTCTGGATTCAGATACGACACGTCCTTCACAACCTGTCGGCCATTAAAAAAGCTGTTGAGGAAGCAAATCAGTAAATTCTTGTTCATTGCCGTTCCAAATATTCGCTTGAAACTGAAGTCGGTCAGCAAGCTGATGTATGTTTCTTCTACCTGTTTCATACGTCATTCTTTTTAAATCTTATGCAAAGATACGCTGAATATTTGTAACCTCCAAATTTTAAGGCAGTTTTTTCTCATAATTGTCTTGTTTCACATATATATTAAGGTAATTTCGTAGCGTCGGATATGCCTTTCCTCCGTTAGGCGTTCCGGCGGATTTACAATCCGCCGCTAATAAATGTCCTAACCTCTTTATGCTCTGGGGATATGTTATCCCCAGCAACCAGGATGTAGTCTGCAATGTGATGGGAATGGGGGATTTCAAACCGATGCAGCGGATGTGGTGCTGAAGATGGGCTCTGGAGGCGCAGGTGGAGAACTTCGTCTTCATCGGTTCTTTCTCTCTCCTTTCCTCTCATTCTTGCTTCTTATTTCATGTCATCCGAGTTGAGTATGGTGATGGTCTTGCCATCAATCCTGATGGCGCCCTTCTCCTCGAATTCGGACAGGCAGCGGAGGAGCGAGAACTTCTGGATACCGAAGATATCCGCCATTTCCTGGCGGCTGACATCCAGTCGGATGGTTCTGCTCTGCTGTTCGGTAGCCATCTTGATGAGGTATTGCGCCACCTTCTCCTTGACGGAGAAAAGGGAGAGCATGCGCATTTTCTGCGAAAGGAAGATATCTATCCTTGACAGGTGCTGGATGAAGTTCCAGCGTATGCGTTCGTCGGTATCTATCAGCAGTTTCAGTTCCGAAGGCCTCATGCGCAGGAGGGTAGTCTTCTTGCTTGTCTCCACGCTTACGGGCATCTCGTTATGATGTGCGAAGATATAGGCAGGGGCTATCAGCATCGATTCTCCCAGCCGCTCTATTTGGGCCTGCTTGCCCGACAATCCCGACATGCGGGCTATCATCTCCCCCTCGACGATGATGTCGGCATATCTGCAGGGCATTCCTGCCAGCACATAGGTTTCCCTGGCAGCAAGCTCCACCATCCGGTAGCTTACCATCGACAGTGCCTCTCTGATTTCCTCTGGAGTAAACCCCTCAAACACCGTGCATTTCTGCAAGGTAACGAATATTGATTCTTTCATACATTTAAGTTTTATATTCAATAACGCATTTTCCCCCGATTTATTATTTGCTCCATTTAGAATCTTGAAGGCAGAATCTCCGCACGCCCTATAAGAGTGGAATCTTACTAGCTAAAGTTCTGGTAATAAGCAAGAAAAATACGAAAAAACTTTGGTATCTTAAAATAAAGTCGTAACTTTGCAACTGAATATTAATAAATGGAGGAAGAATATGGCAAATTATATCAGATTTGACTGGGCGATGAAGCGCCTGCTTCGCAACAAGGCAAACTATGCCGTGCTGGAGGGCTTTATGTGTTCGCTGCTGAACGAGAAATTCAAGATCAACCGATTCCTAGATAGTGAGAGCAATCAGCAGACCGAGAATGATAAATTCAACAGAGTGGATATCCTGGCAGAAAATGAGAAGGGAGAATTCATCATCTTCGAGATACAGAATACCCGTGAACATACCTATTTCCACCGTATGCTCTATGGAGTTTCCAAGGTCATCACAGACAATATCAGTCTGGGCGATGATTACGACAAAGTGCGCAAGGTATATTCCATCAATATCGTGTATTTCACATTGGGACAGGCTAAGGATTATGTATATCATGGCAAGACGATGTTCCAGGGACTGCATCAGCCGAATGATATCCTGAAACTCTCCAACCGACAGAGTGAACTCTTCTTCGGTGATGAAATCCCTCAGGGACGCAAGACTAATCGCGAAGCCGGAGACATATTCCCGGAGTATTATCTGCTCTGCGTGAACAACTTTGATAAGCTGGCGGTGAACAATCTGGATGAATGGATCGAGTTTCTCAAGACCGGCGAGATCAGCGAGGCAGCCCAGGCTCCAGGTTTGGCAGATGCCCGCAAATGCCTGGATATAGATAAGTTGACCGTAGCGGAAAAGAATGATTATGTCCGTCACATGGAGAATCTGCGCTATCAGCGCAGCGTTATCAAGACGGGTTATGATGATGGCTGGCAGAAAGGTCTTGCCGATGGTCGAGAAGAAGGACGAGAAGAAGGACGAGCTGAAGGACGAGCTGAAGGTCGAGAAGAAGGTCGAGAAGAAGGTCGTGCCGAAGGAGCCAAAGATGAGAAGAAGGCCACAGCCCGTCGTCTTCTTGCAATGGGCTTGTCTGCCGAGCAAGTGGCAGCAGCAACCCAGTTGTCATTAGATGAAATAAAGAAATTATAGCTGCTTTTAGCAATAGATAAAGGGAGATTTCGCCAAGAAATCTCCCTTTATTGTTGTATGCTCGGCATGGACGTTGTCTAACGGCTGCAAATCCCGAGTAAGCCTAATAGCTGGAATTGCATTCATCATATCCCCAGCAATCAGCCTTTAGTCTGTTGGTGATTTGCTGCATTTCTTTTGATTTTTTACTCGAGTTTTACAGATTCTCCCTTAACTCAGTAGCTGCTGTTCTTATCCTATATATTTTTTGATGTCCTCTTCTACCGTTCCGTTTCCGGCAATGCCAAAGGTATCTACCAGAACCTTCAGTACGGCTGGTGAACAGAAGGCTGGGAGCGTAGGACCCAGATGGATGTTCTTTACGCCTAGATGCAGCAGGGCAAGAAGTACGATGACAGCCTTCTGCTCGTACCAGCAATATTGAAGAAGATAGGAAGTTCATTGATGTCGCTGGCTCCAAAGATCTCCTTCAGCTTCAATGCCACAACCGCCCAGGAATAGGAGTCGTTGCACTGACCGGCATCCAGCACACGAGGAATGCCGTTGATGTCGCCCAGATTGAGCTTGTTGTACTTGAACTTGGCACAGCCGCTGGTGAGTATCACTACATCCTGAGGCAGCGCCTTGGCAAACTCCTCGTAGTAGTTGCGGCTCTTCATTCTGCCATCGCAGCCACTCATCACCACAAACTTGCGGATGGCTCCGCTCTTTACAGCTTCTACTATCTTGTCTGCCAGGGCAAAGACCTGAGCATGCGCAAAACCGCCGATGATCTCGCCTGTCTCTATCTCCTTAGGTGGCTGGCAGGTCTTGGCAAGTGCAATCACCTCGGAGAAGTCCTTGTGGCCGTCGGCGCCGCCTGGATATGCTTCCAGCCAGGGAAACCAGTAGAGTTGGTGGTGAAGACGCGGTTCCTGTAGCCTGCCGATGGCGATGGCGGAACGATGCAGTTGGTGGTGAAGACAACAGGACCGTTGAAGCTCTCGAATTCCTCCTTCTGTTTCCACCACGCATTGCCGTAGTTGCCCACCAGATGCTTGTACTTCTTGAGCTGCGGATAGTAGTGTGCAGGAAGCATCTCGCCATGGGTATAGACATCGATGCCCGTACCTTCGGTCTGGATGAGGAGATCTTCGATATCCTTCAGGTCGTGACCGGAGATGAGGATGCCCGGATTGCTGCCTGTGCCGATGTTCACTCTGGTGAGTTCCGGATTACCGTATGCCTGGGTGTTGGCCTTGTCGAGGAGTGCCATCACATCCACGCCGTACTTTCCTGTTTCGAGCACCACGCCCAGTAGCGTGTTCATATCAGCATCAGGGTTGCTGATGGTGGCGAGAGCACGGCAGATAAAGCTGATAATCTCGCTGTTCTCTTCTCCCAGATGGGCTGCGTGCTCGTAGTATGCTGCCATACCCTTCAGACCGAGTATGGTGAGTTCCTTGAGCGAGCGGATATCTGCATTCTCGGGGCGGAGTACGGATTCACGGGCGCCTCTGCCTCATAGTCTGTCTTCTCGCCACCCCAGGTTACCTCCTGATAGGCAGGGAGGTGGATATTCATGCTTGCTGCCTTTTGCAGCAGCTGTTTCTTCAGTACGATGCCCTTATCTACCTTTTGTAGGATATCCTGGTCGTTGAAGTTGGCGTTGGTAATGGTGGTGAAGAGTGCATCCGTGAGGAAACGGGTTACCTCTGGTGTCGGCTCTTTGCCTATGCTATGCTGTATGGTTCCTATGCCACGAACCACGCTGAGCAGCAGATCCTGCCACTTGGAGGTTGTAGCCTCCTTACCGCAAACACCCTTGATGGTACAGCCTGTACCCTTAGCTGTTTCCTGACACTGGAAACAGAACATCTTGTTTTCTGCCATATTGCTATAAATTAATGAGTTATTTTAATGTTTTCTTCCAGGCGGCAATCTGCCATTCCTGGTTTCCGGCTGCAAAATTACGGCTTTAAAAATAATCCTACGGTAACAATTGTTACCGTAGGATATTAAAAAAACATAAAAAGAGTGTGGGGGAACGGATTTCGTTTTCAGCAGGGCTATCTTATCACATAAGCTACCTCCCCCATCCGGCTTGCGAAAGTAGGCTGGGGGCTTATGATAACTTCTTATTTCATTTTTTTTCTATCTGTTCCTGGGTTAGTCGGAATACTTCTTGATTAGATTGATGTCAACACCATCATATATTTATCCTTAAGGGAAAATAAAATTATCCTTAGGGGAAAATAAATTTTGCCTTAAGACTAAATATATTCTGGCTTCTGACGGGCTATGCATAAGAGTGCATGCCCGTGAGGAAATAGTTCACACCGAAATAGGTCATGGCGATACTCAGGAAGGCTAGGGTGATGTAGATGTGATATACCAGTGGCTTGCGGAAGACCGGTAGACTCTGCGTATGCACTACTACGGCATAAATCATAAAGGTGATGAGCGCCCACGTCTCCTTGCTATCCCAACTCCAGTAATTACCCCAACTCACGTTAGCCCAGATGGCTCCGATGAAGATGCCGAACCCCATTGTGGTGAGGGCAGGGTAGAGGAAGAGACGGCTTAAATCCCGCAGTTCTTCGCCATGAAAGCGCATGCAGATGCCCATGATGCCGCAGATGAAAGTTAAGGATAGCAGTGCATAGCTCATCATGATGATGCTGACATGGATGCTGAGTAACGGACTGTTCAATACCGGCATCATCTGTCCGATAGCAGGATCCATCTGGTTGATATGGCTTACCTGAAGGAAAAATCCTGAAATTAGGAAGCCGAATACCATCACGATGCGGATGCGCAACTGCATCAAAATGCTGATAAGCATCACGAACCAGGCTACAGTCAGCATACTTTCATATCCGTTAGACATAGGTATGTTGCCGCTGATAATCCATCTCAATGCCAATCCGAAGGTTAAGGCAAAGAAGGAAACGCAAAGCAAGATAGGCAAAGCGATGTTCAATGCCTTGATTTCTCTCTTCTTCGTCATGCGATAGATGGTGTAGAAGAGGGCAATGAAGCCCAGTGTGAGGTTTGCCATGAAGAGAATGGTGGCAAAAGGAAAGGCATTATTGATGCGTTCTGCCTTATACTGTGTAGCTGTTGGCAGCGAATTACCGCTACTAACCTCCTGATATTTCTTCATCTTGACGAAGAACTCGTTTACACGGCTCGTATTGCCTGCCTTTACATCGCCATTCAGCAGGGAGAATACATTCCTGATATAGAGCGCATGCTGGTGCTCCACGGCCTGTGGCAACTTATCTACAGGTGAAAACCACGTGGTAGTGCCAGCCTTGATGAATGAATGATCCTTGGTAGCCTTCACATTCTTGGTGAAGGTGTAAGGAAGAACTTTCAATGAGATACCTTCTCGCAACTCCATGATCATTTGTATCTTGCCATCGATATCGGCGGCTTGCTGATGGAACTTGTCCTGCTGCCCATTGTAGTATTCCTGAACATACTGTCCGATGGTATAGCCACCCATTTCACGATTGAAGAAAGTATTGAGCGAAGCATAGTCAGGCAGATTCATCGCTGTTTTCATTTCTCCGCTCTTGATCTTGATGAAAGGCTCGTTTGTCCAAGTATTTCCATAGAATACCCAACCAGAGAGTACCTGTTCTGCAGTCAATCCCAGATAGCTCCTGGCTCCATATATCTTCTTGCAGAAATCGAGGGCAAAGGTCTGTACCGGACAGATGCGGTCGTTGTAGAGAATATGAAGCTCGCCAAACTTCTCTGCAGTTTCCTTTGGCAATACAGCATTTTGGAGATTGCCTGTTGCAGATTCTGCATGCAGTGTCTGTATATTGCCCATGCTGAGGAGGAGTGCTGTTATCAAGGCTCCCTTCTTGAGCAAAGGACTCTTCAGTAGTTTGCGATAACCGCCCTTAGGTCGAAGAGCATCCATACGAGGGAGATGAAGAGCAGCGCATAGCCAGTATAGGTGACTGGTATGCCGTATGGATCGGCATTGATAGCGAGCACGCTTCCCTTGCCGTCTTCATCGTAAGATGACTGATAAAGACGGTAAGACCGGTGGGAATAGATGTTATTCATCGAAACTTCGCCTTCGCTCTTATCATCTCCGTCTATTACGGTGAATTTTGAAGAATAGTCAGCCACGGCGTTGGTTCCATCGTGCATCTTCGCTTCAAACTTCTGCAGGCAGAGCGAGAAAGGGAGTTTCTCTTCCTGCATACCCTGCTCTTCATCCTGAGCCATATAAGTATCTGTAGGCTGACCGATGCGCAGATGAATCATGCCCCGTTTAGCCGATATATGTGTGAGCAATGCCCCGGCAAGGATGATGATGAAGGAGAGATGGAGTGCCAATGTAGAAGCGCACTTCACTTTTCTTTTGATGATGTAGAACGCACCGAGGGCAGCAAGTACTGCCCAGATAAGAATGAACCACCATGCCCCATAGTAGTGGGCATGGGCATAATCCGTGCCCTGGCTTTTTTCCACGATGGTGGCGGCAGCCATGCATACGAGCACAAGAATGTAAAGAATGAATATAATCTTTTTAACCATACTTAGTTGGAATCTTGATAGAATTTCCGCTGCAAAATTACGATATTATTCGGAGACAAGCAAGATTTTATACGTATATTTAGAGGTTCTGATAAAAAAGCTGCCAAATGCTTTTGATAGCCTGGCAGCTTTTCTTATTTTTGTTTCTTCTTGTAATATCTTATCATTAGATAGAACGCAGGAACTTAACCACTGCATCACGATCGCTCTTCGATGCTTTGTAGAAGTTCATGGCTGAACTATAGGCATGACTCTTCTTGCTGTAGCAGTGCCACATGATGGCTTCCACCTCGTTGCGGGCACGACAGTCGTGCAGGCGATCTTCTGCACCTGTGTTCAGATAGCTCAAGCCACGACCCCAAAGTGGAGTGGTGCGGCACCATGATCCATGGATGTCGTTCATCATATAGAGCTTGTGCTGAATGAAGTCAGAATATGGATAAATGGTCTGGTTCTGATAACGAGGCAACTTCTTGTCGGCGATGTACTTGGATGTTACGTAGTTATCGTCACCGGTCTTCCATGATGGCTTGTGACAGTTGGCGCAGCTCCATTCCATGAAGAGTTTTTTACCTTGCTGTACCTGTGAATCATTCAAGTTGCGGGCACGAGGTACTGCAAGTCCACGATGCCATACCATGAAGGCATAGAAATCGTCCATGCTCTGTTCAGGCTTGAAGTTGTGCCATTGGTTGTCAAACTGGTTGGTTTTTGGATCCAACAGGTTTACTACTGCTTCCTTGATTCCCTCGTCAGTACCATCTGCATAATATGGAGAGGTAGGGTCCTTCTTGATGGCTGCAATCACATCCGTATTCTCTGACATTGCCTTTGCCCAAGGGGTCGTGGTATAGAGGCAAGGACGATCCTGACGGGTAACATTGGTGATGTTCCAGATAGCGTTAGCACCAGGACCATCCTGTAAACTACCACGGGTCAAGGCATAAGTGAAGCGCTTGACAATCTTTTTGTTCAATTCAGAGGTGTTTGGATCGAATGTGCTGCCATCTGCATGCACGCCACCAATAGCGTATTTGCTATCTCTACCAAATGTTGTATAGTATGCTCCGTCGGTAAAGTCATTCTTGTCGGCATCCCAAAATGATGGATTGATGTATTCTTTTACGTCAAGTCCAGCTTTCTTGAAGTAAGATGCCTCTGATGCATACTGTGCCTTGATAGCTTCGTTAGGAATGGCATCTACCAGTCCTGTACCACCAATACCGATGGTAGATTCCAATCTTACAGCTACTGCACCATTGCCGGTTTCGTATGGAGTAGGACTGGTGTTGAAGGCACTCTTAGGGATAGAAATCTCAGGATAAATCAAATCAAACTTTTCGCCATCAGGGAACTGCATGGATGGTATCTCTTCTGTTTCCATCTTGTTGACGTGCTCCCAACTCATATTGATTTTGCTCTCATCGATAGGTGGCAAGAATGGAGACTGTGCTTGTGTCTGAGGCATACCTGTAACCTCAGCTACATAGCCACCATCATTGCTGTTGGCACCATCTACAGGATGATAAACTACGAGCAGATAACCATTACCGTTACCATAGCGGGTTTCATACTGTGCCTTGCGCTTGCCATGACCATACTCTGGGTGGCAGTCAAAGCAAGATGAGCGTACAGAAGCAGGACCCAACCCCTTGAAGGCACCGGTGTTCCATGAATACTGGCGCTCGAACATCTGCTCGCCGATAAAGAACTGCTTGAAGAGTTCTGGATCGTTATCTACGGCAGGGGTCTGGTCAGAGTAACTGCTGGAACCTGTGTTCTCTGTTGTACCCAGCTTACCACCTGGATACCACTCATCTGCAGTAAAGTTACCCACTTCCTTACCTACGTATGCGGCATCTGTTTCCTGAATTTCAACTTTGTTGTCATCGTCAGAACAGCTAGCCATTGTCGTAGCCAAAGCCAGGGCGAACGACAGGTAGGCGTAATTCTTAAAATTCTTATTCATAATGTATTTTCTTTGTGATATATTATATTTAACCCAAATGACGTAGCTTCGCTTCTATTGAAGAAAGCAAAGCTACGTAATCCTTTATTCCTGTTGTTTCTGCTGTAATGGATAAATTACTTGGAAACCTTCAAGGCGCGGAACCAGGCACCCGCATTGTTCAACTCGTCGTCCAGGGTGTTGATCTTGTCGATGCAAGTCTTTACCTGAGCATTGGCTGGATCATCCACGAAGGCGATACCGCTCTTCTTGGCAGACTCCAATGCTGCGATAGCCTCATCAAGAGCTGTATTCAATGCGTTGTAGCCACTGTAGTTGTACTTCTTCATGATAGTCATCAATGAATTAGCAACAGGAGTTGTAGCAGTTACATGACGTGTACCATAGAGAGAGTTCTTGATAGAGTAGATGTTGTCCTGATAGTCGATGAATGAACGCTTGCTGTATGGTGACTCAATGTAGTCGCGAGATTCAGCTTCGCCATCCTCAGTTGTACCGCCATGACCGGTAGCTACACGGTAAGCCTGACCCAGCTTCTGGGTGTAAACCTCCTGGCAGATGCTTGAGCAACCGCCTACGAATACATTCTCCAAGGTCTCCTGCCATGTAGGGAACCAAGCCTTGTCGCCTGTGGCATTGAGGAAGAACTGACCGTAACCGATACCTGCAGTAGAAAGGGCACCAGCACTCTCCTCCAGACCAGCAAGACCATCAACCACCCACTTGCAATTGGTTGTCAACCAAGAACCGAGGGTTGCATCACCATTCCAACCATACTGGAGGAGTGAAGTCATGTTGTAGATGTCGCCAGCTACAGCGGCAGCAAATGCCAACTCGTCGATACCCTTTACGGTGGTCATGCCCTCTTCTGTCTCGTTGTTGTTCAGCATGGCTGCAGTACGTGCGGCTCCATTACGGAAGAGTACGAACTCCAATCCGTGGAAACCTATTACAGAGTCGAAGTTCTTGTTCTCGGTATAGATAAACTGAGCTGGGTTTGAACCCTGGATTCCGGCGATGATGTTCTGGTTGTTGAGTGCCTCTACCATCTGGTCGTGGTCGAGTGGCCATGAGTCGATGTGTGGGTCAATCTCGTTGTTGGCTGCTGCACCATAGAGGAATGCCTCACTGCGCTCCCATTCACGACGAGCGTTCTTGAAAGCCTCGCAGGCATCGGTGATATCTGCATCGCTCAAGTTGCCAGCCTTGGCGTTGGCGTATGCCTTGTCGCATGCATCCTTCAGAACCTTAGCGTTGTCTCTCAAATCTTTGTAGGTAGGATTGATAATGTCGTTTACATAAGTGTTGGCAACTGCTGATAATTCTGTTGCTGGAACTACGTTACCCTCTGTTACTGGGCCATCATCATCGCTACAAGAAGCGAAACCCAAAGATAAGGTCATTGTTGCTACGAACAAGAATGCCTTCTGAAAAATCTTTTTCATGTTTCTTTGTTTTTTATGTTTGAATATGATAATTATTTTTCTATGAAACGGCTCTTTTCCCCTGGATTAGAGGAAGAAGCCCTGATAAGCGATGCCGATGTTCACGGCTGGCTCATTGTTGTACTTAGAGTGGAAGATGCGCTGGTTGTATTCAGCTTTCACACAGATTTGTGGGAGAGGGAAGTAGTTGATACCTGCTGCCACAATTTTGCGGTTGGTCCACTTGGCGGTGGTATTGTGAACGGATGAATCGTAATACTCGAAATGACCGAACACATACAGCTTCTGGTTGTTTTCACGCAACTTGGAAATCTGAGAGAAGACATCATAGCCTGCTTCCACCATGGTAGCGATGGCATGACTGCCGAAGTATTTGCCGCTGCCTGATTCATTAGGCTTGACGTTAGCCGTACCAGGATATACAATGCTGGTAATGGCTGTAGCATCGCTTACATAGCCATAATCCACGTTGCCTCTAATCTTCCAGTTGTACTTGTTGTAGGTGAAGTCGAAGGCACCTACATATACGTTTCCCTTGATGTTTTTGTGTTGGGTATCCTGTGGGGTGGTGTTGCCCATCGCCTTGCCGTAGTAACCGCTCAGTCCGATGCGCAGACCTGGAATACTGTAGTTATCTACACGGGCAGCCATAGCATATTTGTTGGCTACCTCAAACTCGTATGGACTCTTGGCACCGCCCTGAATCCAGTTGCTGCGACTGAAACGGTAGCATTCAAGCCAGCCAGGAACTGTGCCTCATAGCGGAACTTACCGCTCTTTCCCCAGAAACTGATACCAGTCTGGTGCCATGTACAAGGAAGAATGGTGTTTTCGCCTTCCGGACGATAAACAGTAAAGAAATTCAATGGCTCGTGATAGGCATTGGTAAGACCTACAGGTACAACGATGTGTCCAGCCTTGATGTTAGCCCATCGACCGAATGATTTCTGAATCCAGAACTGTTCAAGTTCCACCTCGCCACCTTTCTCTACCTCCTGTTCATACTCGATGGCTTCCTCAGCCTCGTATTCGATAGACTGTCCGGTACCTCCGTGTTCAAACTCAATCTCAGTACCCATGGTCCATCCCTTTCCGAAATCGTAACCCAGGTAGATTACTGCATGAGGAATGTCGAAGCGTCCGTGGTCGGGTGCATTTTTATAAGCGGTGGCGTTAGAGTAGCGTTTGCCTGCGTCGCTATAGAAGTTGCGGCTCATGCAACCTCGCCATAACCACCCACGCTGAGGCGCTTGCCATTCACGTGCTGCATCACACTATCGGCAGCCACAGTTTGTGCACTTGCCGTTGCCAAACCGGCAACCAGGGCAGCTGACATCAATCCAATTCTTAAACTGTTCATCTTTATTATTTTGAATTTATTGTTATCGTATTATCCTTAATATAATAAAGAAAAGAGCGCGGATGTCTGCTTGCGGTCTCGACACTTTAGAGGCCTAGTATCTCCTTAAAGCCATGAGGCATGATAAGGAATTACGCAGCTCTGCCGCTCGGGAGTGGCAATCATCACCGCGCTCTTTCTCGATTTCGGGTGCAAAGGTACGGAGTTTTTAAAAATCTTGCAATACCTAAAAATCGGTAAACTGTCGCATCCCCATTTTTAGGTATTGCGAGTTTCGAAACTTTTTTGTATATTTGCAACCGAAATAGAAACATTATGAATGTTCTTGATACAAGGATGTTTTCATTTAAGGATAAAAGAAGATGAAAAATCAGAAGATGTATGAAGCTGATGACAAGATGATCAGCATCATTAGAGACAATTATAACATTTTACAGAGCCTCGGTAGCTTCGGCATCAACCTGGGCTTTGGCGACAAGACTGTGCGTGAAGTTTGCGACGAGCAGAAGGTGGATACCTATACTTTCCTGTCCGTGGTAAACTTGACGATTAATGGTTACAAGGAGTATGACAATGCCGACCGCCTGTCGCTGCCGACCCTATTGCATTATCTCAAGGCATCGCATGCCTATTACATAGATTTCCAGTTGCCGTTTATCCGTAAAGAACTGGTTGAAGCGCTGGATGAAAAGGATAATCTGGCACGCCTTATCCTCAAGCTTTATGATGATTATGCCCATAGTATAACCAATCATATGCGGTATGAAGAAAAGATGGTATTCCCTTATGTTCAGGCACTTATAGATGGTAATGCCAATGCAAACTTTGATATAGAAACCTTCTCGAAACACCATGCTCAGGTAGATCTGAAGTTAAAGGAACTCAAGAGTATCATTATCAAGTATTTGCCTTCTGATGGCTTGCATAATAATCAGCTCAGCGCCACTCTTTATGATATATATAATAATGAGGAATGGCTCACCCATCACTCTGAGGTAGAGGAAGAAATCTTTATTCCTGCAGTAAGAAATGCAGAGCGTAAACTGAAGCAGAACGATGTGAGTGCCAAGATTTCGAGCATGATTAATCAGACTCCGATGAGTGACGAACAGTTGAGCGACCGTGAGAAAGATGTGATTGTTGCTTTGGTTCAGGGAATGACCAACAAGGAGATTGCTGACCACCTGTTTATCTCTATCAATACGGTCATTACGCATCGCAGAAACATCGCCCGAAAGCTTCAGATTCACTCTCCTGCAGGTCTTACAATTTATGCCATCGTGAACAATTTGGTTGATATTTCTTCTGTAAAGCTGTAGTTTATCTGTGGAATATCAGTTTAAATAATGTTATTTTTCCTAAAATGATAGCGCCTTCCTCTCACATGAGGGGAAGCGCTATCATTATATTTAGGTATGTGATGATTCTGCATCACTATTTATGGTAAAGGCTAGATCATATTGATGTCAACAAAACCATGCATCACAGCATAAATAGTGAGTGATGACACACTTTTTAATCCCAGTTTTTCCTGTATTTTCTTGCGATGGGTAATCACAGTAGTCAGTCCGATACAGAGTTGGTCGGCTATCTCTTTGTTGATTTTCCCTTGTGCTACCAGAGATAATACCTCTATTTCTCTATCCGACAGAACTTTTTCCTGAGTGACAGGGGGCATGGCAGGGATATGTTCGCCATGAGGATGACCGGAATGCTGCAGGTTGAGAAGCTCTTTTATCAGGTATCCTTCTGGTACATTGACGCAGAGACAATGAAATTCTGCAAGTTGCGAATTGGGATCGTTGCTGGGTGTTAGAACGATTACGTGGCGGTTCCTGTTGCCCTGTGTGAAGAAGTAACGGTGTTCCAATACAATGTGCATAGATACAAAGCTATGAACAAAGTGGTCTGGATTGTTTGCCTCGTACTGACGGAACGAACCGAAGGTCGAGATTTTCATCATGGGCATCACCGACTCAAGCAGTTGTCTGAGTCCCATTGCGGCGAGTGTATTGCTCTCTACTATTGCCATTTCCGGCATCTGTTTGCCAGCCATGGCTTTCATCATTTCTTCATTCATCTCTGTTTATTTTACTTCTGCTAGTGATAGTTGGGTTATACTTATATCTTGTTTTTACAAGAATGGAGTGAGTACCTTTGCGGCAAACCATCCTTTGAATCTTTGCCAGCCCGTACGCCACTCTCTCCAGTTCTTCTCATTGAGTAAGAAACTGTCTTTCTTTTCCCCATCAAAGAGCTGTACCAGTTGTTGTGTAGTACAAGAATCCACAATCACTGCATTCTCTTCATAGTCCCAGCGCAGGCTTCGGGCATTGAGATTGGCACTGCCCACGGTACAGAACTTGCCGTCTACCATGATAATCTTGGTATGGTGGAAGCCTGGCGTATACATCCAAACATTGCATCCTGCCTTCATCAGTTTGTGCGCATTATAGAAACCACAGTCAGGGGTCAGAGGAATGTCGCTCTTGGTAGAGAGCATGATTTCTACCTTTACTCCTCTTTTCACAGCATTCTTCAATGCCTTTTTGAGTTTATGACTCAAGGTGAAGTAGGGACTGATAATCTTGATGCTGTCCTGTGCATCATTGATGGCATTCACATAGAAATATCGGATGATATCCTTTGTTATATGAGGCTCACGATTGATGATGCCGACCATCTTTCTGTAGGCTGTTGCTGTCGTATCTGGCTTGAGATTCTCTACCAGATAATCCTTCTTCTTATATCTCCAGAACTCAGTGCTGTGCACATTCTGTCCGCTCACCTTGTTCCACATCTTGAGGAATATCTTCTGTAGGGTATTTACCTCACTGCCGTCGATGCGACAGTGCATATCGTGCCATTCGCCTACCACCTTCGTACCTTTTATATAATAGTCGGCAACGTTCATACCGCCTGTGTAGGCAATCTGCCCGTCGATGACAACGATTTTACGGTGATCACGGTTGAAAATTGCATGTACCCATGGAAACTTCAGGGGCTTGTATTCATAAATCTCTATACCGTTGGCACGGATTTTCTTGAGATGTCTCTTTCGCAGAGGCTTATTGTTGGAAGAGTTTCCGAAACCATCATATAAGGCTCTCACCTTCACACCCTCCTTGACTTTCTGAGCTAGCAGGTCGAAGAGGAGGGAGGCGATGCTGTCGTTGCGAAAGTTGAAGTATTCCAGGTGTACACTATGTTTAGCCTGTCGGATTGCCTGGAACATATCATCAAACTTTTCCTGACCGTTCATCAGAAGGGTCACGGAATTATCGTGAGAAAAGCTGACACCTTTCCCACGAAGCTGATTTACAATCAGTGAATCGCTGGTCTGTGCGCTACACAGCGAACTGACCAGCATCAGTGTTATCGTTGTTATTATCTCTCTGAGTCTCATGTCAACTCCTAATAATCTATTTGCTATAAATTATTAATTATAAATTGTTAATTAAAATCACACCATGCAGGCATAGTGGTCTACAATGCCCTTCAGATGATTATCCTTGTCTACAACCAGTACCGTATGCACCTTATACTTGTGCATGATGCGCTGAATCTCCGAAATCTTCGTCTTCGGAGTCACCATTTTCGGAGTGGTGGTCATGATGTCGCTTACAGTCTTGTTGAAGAATTCTGCCTGCCATTTCTCCATGGCGCGTCGGATATCACCATCGGTAATAAGTCCGATAACGTGGTTGTCTTCATCCAATGAGATACCCAATCCCAGTTTGCCCTTGCTTACGTGATGATAGCCTCGCCAGGTGCATTTCCTTAGGAATGATAGGCATATCATCGCTACGCATCACATCTTCTGCTGTAGTCAGCAGTCGTTTGCCTAATTCTCCACCAGGATGGAACTGTGCAAAGTCACGAGGCTTGAAGTGGCGTACCTGCATCAGGGCGATAGCCAGTGCATCACCCATAGCCAATGCTGCAGTAGTACTGCTGGTAGGGGCGAGGTTCAGCGGACAAGCCTCCTTCTTTACCTTTACGGTGATATGATGGTTGGAGTATTTTGCCAGCAGAGAATCTGGATTTCCGGTGATGGAAATGATAGGAATATTCATGTGGAGTACCATCGGGATGAAACGAAGCAGTTCATCGGTCTGACCGCTGTTACTCAGTGCCAGAACCACATCCTTGTCGGTCATCACACCTAAGTCGCCGTGATAGACATCCAGTGGATTGATGTAGAAGGCTGGTGTGCCTGTAGAGGCAAGTGTAGCGGCAATCTTGGCACCTACGTGTCCACTCTTGCCCACACCTGTAACGATAATCTTGCCTTGGCAATGATACATCATGTCTACAGCTTTCTCAAAGTTGTCGTCCAGATAAGGTATCTGTCGAGGATGGCCTGCGCCTCGTCTCTAAGAGCCTGTTCGCCATAACCGCGAACAATCTTATCATCTATATTGTTATTTTTATCGGTCATTTCTAAATCATTTGAATTGGCTTTCCATTCGTACGCCGAACGTTGTTTCTTCATTCTTCGTTCTTCACTTTTCACTTAAAGGAGTTCCTGGATAAGTGATTCCAACTTGTTTAATTCCAGCATGTTGGCTGCATCGCTCTTGCCCTGGTCTGGGTCAGGATGTACTTCAAAGAAGTAGCCGGTAGCTCCGAAAGCTTTAGCCGCCTTTGCCATTGCTGGAACGAACTTGCGGTCGCCTACGGTCTTGCCGTCACCTGCACTCGGGCGCTGAACGCTATGGGTACAGTCCATGATGACATTTGGCACAATCTCCTTCATGTCAGGGATGTTTCTGAAATCTACCACGAGATTGTTATAACCGAAACAGTTGCCGCGTTCTGTGAGCCAAACTTCCTTGGCACCGCTCTCCAATGCTTTTTCTACAGGATATTTCATATCTCTACCGCTCAGGAACTGTGCCTTCTTGATGTTGACGATTTTACCAGTCTTGGCTGCAGAAACCAGAAGGTCGGTCTGTCGGCAGAGGAAGGCTGGAATCTGGAGAATATCACAAACTTCGCCTGCTGCTGAAGCCTGATAACTCTCATGAATATCTGTTGTAACCTGAAGGTTGTACTTCTCCCTGATATCTCCCAGCATCTGGAGTCCTTTCTCCAGTCCTGGACCACGGAAAGAGTGGATGCTGGTACGGTTGGCTTTATCGAATGAAGCCTTGAATATGATTTGGGTTCCTAACTTTTCGTTGATGCGGACGAGTTTCTGCGCTACTGTTTCCAATAGTTCCATTGACTCGATGACGCAAGGACCTGCTATGAATGTTGCCATATCTTTTTATAGTTTATAGTTGATAGTTTATAGTTAATAGGGAGTAAACCTGCTATTAACTGTAAACTACAAACTGTTAATTATTAACTTGTTTAATTGTAATTTCACGCTGTGGGAACGGAATCTCGATGTTGTGATCGTTGAGCGTATCGTAGATGCACTCCATGATGGTGGCATCATCGATGGCTTGGGTAAGCACGTTCACCCATACTACAATTCTGAGTGTGATGCAGCTGTCATCGAAACTTTTCAATAGTACCTTCACCCCTTTGTCCTGATAGATACAGTCCAGTTTCATCAGGGCATCGATGAGAATCTGTTTCACTTCCTTCACATTACTGCCATAAGCAATACCTACCTCCAGAATATCCAGCTCATAACCATGATTCTTGGTCATGTTCTTGTAGTTCTTCGAGAAGAGCTGCGAGTTCTGGAAAGCGATGACTGAACCGTCGGTAGCCTCCAGCATCGTAGAGGTATAACTGATACTGCTCACCTTACCACGGGTGCCGTCACAGATGATATAATCACCCACCTTCACACGGCCCATCATCAGAGAGATGCCGTAGTAGATGTTCTCGAGAATATCCTTTGATGCAAAACCCAGACCGGTTGATAAGCCGGCAAAGATAGCAAGCAGCCATGATTTTCCTACCTGGAACACATTCAGGGCTATCATCAGCCAGATACCCCAGATAATCACCTGCATCACGTTTTTGAACATCACAATCTTTGAAGCAGCCGATGCCGGGTCTGCCTTCTCGAAGTGATGACGCATGAAATCTACAGAAGTAATGTTGATGTAGTTGAACAGGAAGTACAGACAAGCTACCTCTGAAATACTGAAAAGCGATGCAGTGAAGTTGCTGGTCTTGATGTAATCCTTGTTGAATATCTCCCAAGTCGTATCACTCATGTTGAATACATCTGCAGCCCAATAGATAGAGATGATGAACGAGAGCACGCCTGAAATAGGGAGCAATACCTTATAGATAAAGCGATACAGCCATTTGTCGGTAATCGCCTTGTCTGCCAACTTCTTACGCTTGGCATATACGCTGAGCCATCCTTCGCAACAGGTGATGGTAAGCACGCAGGTAAGCTGCATGGTCCACCAGATGATAAGCTGGACGGCAAGCAGTGTGAAACCTATCCAGGCAAAAATGGTACTTACTCCGAATACGGCAAGCGATATGAATGCGTATGTCTTGTCGGTACGCAATACCTGATTGTGTTTTCTGCCTATCACATTCCACTGCCAGAGATCGCAGAGCAGGAGGCTGGTGGAAAGATGAGGTTTACCAGGTCGTTTGGTATCAGGA
>ENA-OQBJ01000399-OQBJ01000399.1-human-gut-metagenome-genome-assembly--contig:-NODE-399-length-23226-cov-2.766007_pt1 | contig 23226 bp, 25 predicted proteins | sample MGYA00242743_ERZ504545 | MGnify/ENA primary metagenome ERZ504545 (study PRJEB26092, sample SAMD00036252) | human gut metagenome | host: Homo sapiens | study: EMG produced TPA metagenomics assembly of...
TCCAATAAAGCTGGAATAGCAAGTAGTACCCGGCGATACAAACGCATAACGCACAAGTCCCGATATACCTGCATAAATCCCACCTGCTGCACCACCAATCATAGATGCAATCAAAGGACGTTTTAATTTTAACAAAACACCATAAAGACAAGGCTCTGTTATTCCCATCACTGCTGTAAATCCAGAAGATGCCGCCATTTGCTTCAACTCCTTGTTCTTCGTTTTAAAGGCTACGGCAAGAGTGGCTCCCCCCTGCGCAATATTCGAAGCAGCATTCCCGGACCATTGACGACTTCATATCCAAGTGAAGAAATCTGTCCCGTTGCAATCGGTGTCATTGCCCATGCGGTTCCTGTTAATGTTAAAAATGGTTGAAACGCTCCCATCAGCATGGGAATCAGCCAGCTTACTTTTTCATTTAACACAGTTGCTCCTGTCTGCACAATATCATTAAGCAAATTTCCGAATGGTCCAACTCCCAAAAGCGCAATCGGGATCGCAATAAACATTATGAGCAGCGGCTTCAGGAAAAATTTAATCACTGACGGAGAATATTTCTCTGCAAATCGCTCTACATAAGACATAATCCAAACACTCAGGATGATCGGTACTACAGAAGATGAGTAATTTACCAATACTACTGGTATCCCAAAAAAGTAATTGACTCTCCCGCTTCCACCATACCGTTCCAGGATGGATGAAGTAATGCGCACGCCATTGTGATTGCCAGAATAGGATTGCACTTAAATTTCATAGCTGCTCCATATGCCAATAGAACCGGCATAAAATAGAATGGTGCATCTGAAATAAATGTCAAAATACTATAAGTGGATTCTGACGGATCTACCTAGTTTGACCAAACCAGAATAGAAAGTACTGCCTTTATCATACCTCCGCCAATCAATGCCGGAATCACCGGTGTGAATGTAGTAGAAATCACACTTATGATCCGATTGACAATCGTCGTTTTTTCTTCCCGGTCCAGTTCTCTGTTTCCATCATTCTCCTCACTATGCTTCATTTCCTCAGAAATTGCCCGAAAAGCAGTCTGCACTTCATTTCCTATAATGACCTGAAATTGCCCTCCTTTTTCTACAACTCCAATTACTCCCGGAATGTTTTCTATACTTTTTACATCTACTTTTTCTTTCTTATAAAACTCAAACCTCAAGCGTGTTGCACAATGTGTCAGTTGCCTGATATTCTCTGTCCCGCCAACCAGACTTATTATTTTTTTACCTATTGCTTTATAATCCATATTTACCTCCTTTTCCGGCTGCTTTTTGCACTGTTTACAGATCGGCCGTATCTGTATTATCCTGCTTTTTTCATAAAAAAGACCAAGACAAGAGGTGCAATAATCTCATGCTCCTCATTGTTCTCGGTCTTGCCTGCATTACCAGTAACAGCCTTTGCTATTAATTACAAATTAAATTATATCAGACTGTCACAAAAATACAAGTCTGTTTTTCAAATCAAACCATTCTTTTATTTAAAATATTTCACACCTGATTCAAAGATCTTCAGATCCTGCTCTCCGTAGATATTGATTGCTACAGAATCACCGCGGCGTTCGGAATGTGCCATCTTTCCAAGTACTCTTCCATCCGGACTTGTGATACCTTCGATCGCACGGTAGGAGCCATTGACATTCCACTCTTCGTTCATACTGATATTTCCTGAAGGATCACAGTACTGTGTTGCTACCTGACCGTTCGCGAATAACTGATCCAGCCACTCTTCACTCGCCACAAAACGACCTTCTCCGTGGGAAGCCGGATTTGTGTAAATCCCTCCGAGCTCTGCACCTGCAAGCCAAGGTGATTTGTTTGTCACAACTTTTGTGTAGACCATCTTTGAAATATGACGTCCAATCGTGTTATATGTCAATGTTGGAGAATCCGCTGTCTGTCCTACAATCTTACCATAAGGAACCAGTCCCAGTTTGATCAGTGCCTGGAATCCGTTGCAGATACCGAGCGCCAGTCCATCTCTTTCATTCAACAGTTTTTCTACTGCTTCTTTGATCTTTGCATTCTGGAATGCAGTTGCAAAGAATTTTGCAGAACCATCCGGCTCATCTCCTGCACTGAATCCACCCGGGAACATGATCATCTGTGCCTGTCCGATTGCCTTTTCAAACTCGGCAACAGAATCACGGATATCCTCTGCATTCATATTACGGAATACCTTTGTGATCACATTTGCGCCTGCTCTCTCAAACGCCTTACGGCTGTCATACTCACAGTTTGTTCCAGGAAATACCGGAATAAATACGGTCGGCTGTCCGATCTTATGACTGCAGATATGAATATCAGATGTATGATAGAGCTTTTCTTCCACCACTTCATCATTATCTGCGGAAGATTTTGTCGCAAATACACTTTCCAGAGTGCCTGTCCATGCTTCTTCCGCTTCTGTCAGAGCAATTTCGGTATCCGCATAAACAAATTTCTGCTCTTCGAGAACCTCACCGATCACCGTGTATGCAATGCTCAGTTCTCCCACTTTGTCTGCCGGAACTTCTGCAATAATATCTCCAAATGCCGGCGCAAACAATTCTCCCGCATCCAGATTATGCTCGATCTTCACACCCAGTTTATTTCCAAATGCCATCTTACTTGCCGCAGCGATTACACCATGACGATCCAGCGCATATGCGGAAACAATCTTTCCACTGTGGATATCTGCTGCAAATTTGCCATACTGATCCATCAGCTGTGTATAAACCGGGAGATCATACTGATCTTTTTCAATCTTCATCCAAACCAGTTTATTTCCTGACTTTTTCAGTTCCGGAGTAATAATCTCATCCTCTGTTGCCATGTCTACGGCAAACGATACAAGAGTCGGCGGAACATCAATATCCTGGAATGTTCCAGACATACTGTCTTTCCCCCCGATAGACGGAAGCCCGAATCCAAGCTGTGCTTCATATGCACCCAAGAGTGCTGCAAACGGCTGACTCCATCTCTTCGGATCTTCTGTCATACGACGGAAATATTCCTGGAATGTAAAACGAATCTTGCTATAATCTCCACCTGCGGCTACGATCTTCGCAACTGACTCTACCACTGCATAAATCGCTCCATGATACGGACTCCAGCTTGACAGATATGGATCAAATCCGTAGCTCATCATAGAAACCGCATCTGTTGTTCCATTCATAACCGGAACTTTTGCAACCATAGCCTGTGTCTCTGTCATCTGATACTGACCACCGTACGGCATAAACACGGAACCTGCTCCGATGGAGCCGTCGAACATCTCTACCAGACCTTTCTGAGAGCATACATTTAAATCCTTTAAGGTCTCCAGCCATTTTTCTTTTACATCCGTCACTTCTTCTTTTACGAACAGACTGTCTTTCTTTGCAGGAATCTCAACTTCTACTGTTGTCTCCTGATGTGCTCCATTGGTGTCAAGGAACGCTCGGGAAATATTGACAATTTCATTTCCTCTCCACACCAAAACCAGTCTCGGAGATTCTGTCACTACTGCAACTTCGACTGCTTCTAAGTTTTCTTCCTTTGCATAAGACATGAATTCTGCCACATCTTTCGGATCTACGACTACCGCCATTCGCTCCTGAGATTCTGAAATAGCAATCTCTGTTCCATCCAGACCTGCATATTTTTTCGGTACTTTATCCAGATCCACACGAAGTCCGTCTGCAAGCTCTCCAATCGCAACAGAAACACCGCCCGCACCAAAGTCGTTACACTTTTTTAATCAGCTTACTTACTTCTTCTCTGCGGAATAAGCGCTGAATCTTGCGCTCTGTCGGAGGATTTCCTTTCTGAACCTCTGCGCCACAAGTCTCAATAGATTCTTCTGTATGTACTTTGGAAGAACCTGTTGCTCCACCGCATCCGTCACGTCCGGTACGTCCGCCGAGCAGTACGATAATATCTCCCGGATCTGAATTCTCACGGATCACCGCACGTCTTGGAGCAGCTCCAAGCACTGCACCGATCTCCATACGTTTTGCCACATAATCCGGATGATAGATTTCTTTTACCAGTCCTGTCGCCAGACCGATCTGGTTTCCGTAAGAACTGTATCCGTGAGCAGCTCCTCTCACCAGTTTTTTCTGAGGAAGTTTTCCTTTTAAAGTCTCTTTTACAGATACCGTCGGATCTGCAGCTCCTGTCACACGCATTGCCTGATATACATAAGTACGTCCTGACAACGGATCACGGATTGCACCGCCAAGGCAGGTTGCCGCTCCACCAAACGGTTCAATCTCTGTCGGGTGATTGTGTGTCTCATTTTTAAAATTGATCAGCCACTCTTCTTCCACTCCATCTACTTTGATCGGAACAACAATACTGCATGCATTGATTTCATCTGATTCTTCCTGATCTGCAAGCTTTCCTTCTTTTTTCAGCTTACGCATCGCCATCAGCGCAAGATCCATCAGGCAGACAAACTTATCTTCTCTTCCTTTGAAGATCTCACTGTGGTCACTTAAATACTGTTTGTATGTATTGACGATCGGCTCTTTATAGTCTCCTTCACCGAATGTCACATCCTTTAACTCTGTAGAGAATGTCGTGTGACGGCAGTGATCAGACCAGTATGTATCCAGAACACGAATCTCTGTCATAGTCGGATTTCTATGCTCTTCTCCGTGATAATAATTCTGGATATGCTGGAAATCTTTAAATGTCATTGCCAGCCCAAGGGAATCATAAAGCGCTTTTAATTCTGCTTCCGGCATTGTCTCAAAACCATCAAATACTTTCACATCTTCCGGTTCCTCAAACACAGTCACTAACGTTTCCGGTTTTTCCATTCCTGTCTCTCTTGAGTCCACAGGGTTGATACAGTGATTCTTGATCGCTGCAAATTCATCCTCTGTTACGTTTCCTTCGATGACATATGTTGTCGCCGTTTTGATTACAGGAGACTCGTCCTCTTTGATAAACTGCACACACTGTTCAGCAGAATCTGCTCTCTGATCAAACTGTCCCGGCAGATATTCTACCGAAAATACATGATCTTTGTCAGATACCGGAAAGCTCTCAAGATAAAGTACATCTACCGGCGGTTCCGCAAAAATCCCATTACATGCTTTCTCAAACGTATCTTCTGAAAGATTCTCCACATCATAACGAATCAGACTCTGACACCTGTCACAGTTTCAATTCCAAGATAACTTCTGATCTCATGTCTCAATTCTTTTGCCTGTACGGCAAATTCTGCCTTTTTTTCTACATATACGCGCTTTACGTTGCTCATATACAATCTCCTTTGCACTTCTTTCAAACATTAAGTAACTCTTTTTACCGTAATCTTACCACATTTTTTCTCATAAGTATAATTAATATAATTAAACTCACTCATAAGTACTTTTAATTTTTCTTTCATTTTCATCTTTCTTGGCCTGTCTGGCGAGAAACACACTGACTGCCAGAAAGATCAGCATACTGATAATGAAGATTCCCCCAATGCGCAATGCCATATCATAGAAAAAACCTTCCGGCAGCATCCGGATCATATAATCCTCAGCGGGATCAAACAACCACAGATCATTGGTAAAAAATATCTCATGGAATACCGTAAATGCTGTATTAAAATCTACAATCAGCGCTCCTGCCAGAAACGCGACTCCGGCTGTGGCGATCCCAAGACCGATCTGATATCCTCTTGCCAGAATCTTTTTCCAATTCGCCTTTGTCACCCAAAGTACGAAAAGACAGAGCAGCATCACCGCCGCTGATACTCTTCTTACCATAAGACCACCAAGAAACAAATTTTTCACATCAGCCATATGCAATTTGTCCTGCTCATTAAAAAAAGTCCTGCTCTTTTCCTTCTACCACTGTGTACACATCCAGATTTTCTCTGTCACCGATCAGATAATCCATCATCTCATAGGTCACATACATCACATCTTTCAGCTCCATATCAAGATCCGAGACCACATCATATTTCTTATATTCTTTTTCGTAAATCCAAATCTCCATACGCCGCAAATTGAAAGCTGCTGATCAACAGCACCAGAATCAGCGCCAGAGAAAACACGATTCCCAAAAACCATTGTACTTTTTTCACGCATTTTACCTCCCAGTCTTTTCTGCTTTCGTCATTTTTTCCATTCTTCTGCGATTCCTGTATATTTTACCACAATATAGATTGTAATTCATTCATTTTTGCCCTATAATACAGGGAGCACTTATTAGGAGGTCTAATAATGGATATTAACTATGAACTATATAAGGTATTCTATCATGTGGCATCTACTTTGAGTTTTTCCGAAGCTTCCAAACAGCTTTTCATCTCACAATCTGCTGTCAGTCAGTCTATCAAAACACTGGAACGCAAGCTGGATCAGGTGCTTTTTATCCGCAGTACAAAAAAAGTCCAGCTCACACCGGAAGGAGAAATCCTCCTTCGCCATATCGAACCTGCCATGCATCTGATCCAGCGCGGGGAATCCCAGCTTCTGGATGCAGCTTCTACCGGTGGACAGATTCGGATTGGAGCCAGTGATACGATCTGCCGATATTTTCTGGTTCCCTATTTAAAGAAATTTCACGAAGCATTTCCAAATGCCCACATCAAAGTTGTCAACCAGACATCCATCAAATGTGTAGAATTACTGGAATCCGGACAGGTCGATCTCATTGTGGTCAACTACCCAAACAGCTACTTAAGCAATGTCTCTTCGATCAAAAAGATCAAAAAATTTCATGATGTTTTTATTGCCAACCAGGATTTTGCAGAGTTGAAAGGAAAGAAACTTTCCTATCAGGAACTGTCAAAATATCCAATTCTGATGCTGGACAAGCACAGTACCACCAGTGAATATCTGCACCGCCTCTTCCAGCAGCATCAACTGGATCTGGTTCCTGAAATCGAGCTGACCAGCAATGATCTTCTGATCGATCTTGCACGAATCGGACTCGGAATCGCATTTATTCCAAATTTCTGTCTCTCTGAGCAGACTTGCGATCTCTTTGCTGTCCAGACAGAAGAAGAACTGCCAGAGCGTGAGCTTGTCATCGCTTATAATGAACAGGTGCTGACCTCAAAGGCAGCAAAAGAATTCTTAAGTTTTTTTGACTGATGTACAATTACGGACTTTCCCAGAAAGTCCGTATTTCTTGTTCCAGATTTTTCACACTTCCCAGTTGATACTGCTGCCACTCTCTCGGAAACACTTCCCGGTATCGCATTGCCCGAAATCTGTCATCCAACAACAGGATCACACCTCTGTCACTTTCCGTTCGGATCACCCTCCCGGCAGACTGCAGAACTTTGTTCATTCCCGGATACAGATACGCATAGTCAAATCCATCCATGTCAGCAGCATTAAAATACTGCTTTAAAATTTCCCGTTCTGTACACACCTGAGGAAGCCCTGTTCCGGCGATCACTGCTCCGATCAACTTGTCATCTGTCAGATCAATCCCCTCTGAAAAATTCCGCCCATCACGCAAAATGCAACCAGACTTTTCTCTCTTTCCTGTTCAAATTCCTCCAAAAACTCTTCCCTCTGTTCTTCATCCATATACGAAACCTGACAGATACTGTCGACTTCGTGATCAACACACTCCAAAAAGCACGTATGTACCTCTTCCAAAAAACGGTACGATGGAAAAAACGCCATATAATTTCCTTTTTTCTGTTCTGCCATCACTGCAATATATCTGGCAAATCTCTGATATGTACTCTCTCCCCTTCTTGTATAACGTACTTACATCCGTTCCAATAAAAAGAAATTTATTTTCCTGCGGAAAAAGAACTATGTGCATACACTGCATAATCATCTTTCTCAACACTAAGCAGCTTTTTATAGTAATGAACCGGAAGCAGTGTTGCAGAAAAGAAAATCGTACTGTTTCCCTGTTCCAGATAATTTTGAAGATTCACCGCCGGATTGACACAAAAAAGCTTGATTTGAAACCTTCCGTCTTCCATCATTTCCGAAAAGATCACATAATTTTCATCCATGATATCATGGATATTTAAAAAACTGCGCACTGCAAAATAAAAATCCAGCACCCGCTTTTTCTTTTCTGCATCCTTGCATTCTTCCAGATAATCTTCCAGTTTCGAAAGCACATTCATCAACTTTAACGCAATATGCGATACACTTTTTAAAATCTGATAATGCTCACACTCTCTCTTTAATTCCAAAAACTGCTGATTACATTCTGACAAACCCTTTGCCAAGTTTCGGATCCTCTGCTTTTACCAGTTTTCTTACTTCCAGTAAATCTTCTTTGTATAGAGATGCACTATACATCTCCCTTCCCCGCTCCACCAGATTATGCGCCTCATCGATCAGAAACAGGTATTCCCCTTTTCCACTTTCTGAGAAAAAGCGCTTTAAATGGGCCTGCGGATCAAACGCATAATTGTAATCACAGATCACCGCATCTGCCAGTTGGACACATCCAGAGACATCTCGAACGGACAGACCATGTGCTTTTTCGCCTGTTCTTCCAGAACCTCTCTGCTCCAGTCGCCGGAATGTGTGATCAGATCAAAAACTGCATCATTCACTCTGTCAAAATGTCCTTTTGCATAAGGACAGGCATCCGGATTGCACTCTGCCTCCTCACAAAAACAGATTTTTTCTTTTGCTGTCAGCGTAATGGTCTTATACAACAGCCCCTTTTCTTTCAACAGGGAAAATGCCTGCTCTGCAACTGTCCTCATAATCGTCTTCGCTGTCAGATAAAAAATCTTTTCTCCCAGCCCTTCCCCCATTGCCCTCACTGCCGGAAATACAGTTGCCATTGTTTTTCCCACTCCGGTAGGCGCCTGGATAAACAGCTTTTTCTTTCGCAAGATCGTGCGGTATACCGAGGCCACCAGGTCGCGCTGTCCTTCTCGATAGGGAAAAGGAAACTCAATCTGCCGGATCGAATCATTGCGTACATTCCGCCATTCAATTTCAAATTTTGCCCATTTTTCATATTGTGTCACCAGATCCTGAAACCACGTCTGAAGCTCTTGAAATTCAAATTCCTGGCAAAACCTGCGGATTTCCTCTGTTTCCATCTGACAATACGTCATCTGAACGTCAATGCACTTCAAAGAGTTCTGAACTGCATAAATATAAGCATAACATTTTGCCTGAGCCAAATGAACGGGAACGGGCGCTTCCAGATGTTCCAGACTTCGCAAAATCCCCTTGATCTCATCGATCAGGACTTTTCCGTCATCTTTCAAAACTCCATCGGCGCGCCCTTCTATCTGCAAAACAAACCCATCGCACGGCATCTGTATTTTAAGCGGAACCTCCGCTGTGTAATTCGTTCCCATACGGCTTTGTATTTTGCGGTGTATTTTACCGCCCAGCAGCATGGCATCTTTTTCCATACTGCCGGACACTCTGTTGTCAATGTCCCCTTCCCGCAGAATAAATTCTACAAGGCTGCGGACAGATATCCTTATGATTGTTTCCTCTTTCATGTTCTCTACTCTGCTGCTTTATCCGGTCTTGCAACCTCTGCGATCGTCTTGGTCAGACCAGCGATTCCCTGTAATTCGGACGGAATGATAATCTTGGTTGCTCTTCCGTCTGCTGCTTTGGCAAACGCTTCAAGACTCTTTAAAGTCAGTACTGCATCATCCGCACCTGCCTGTTTAATAAATTCAATTCCTTCTGCTGTTGCTTTCTGAACGGTACGGATTGCTTCCGCCTGTCCTTCCGCCTCTTTGATTCTCTTCTGCTTTTCTGCTTCCGCATTCAGGATTGCCGCCTGTTTTTCCGCCTCCGCTTCCAGGATCAAAGATTCTTTCTTACCTTCTGCCACCAGAATTGTAGATTTCTTTTCTCCTTCCGCTTTCAGAATCGCTTCCCTTCTTTCACGTTCTGCCTTCATCTGTTTCTCCATCGCATCCTGGATTGCAGTCGGAGGCATGATATTTTTCAGTTCCACACGATTCACCTTGATTCCCCACGGGTCTGTAGCGATATCCAGCGATGTGCGCATCTCCGAATTGATCGTCTCTCTGGATGTCAGAGTCTCATCCAGTTCCAGATCTCCGATGATATTACGCAGTGTAGTCGCTGTCAGATTTTCAATCGCTGCAATCGGGTTCTCCACTCCATACGCATACTGCTTCGGATCTGTAATCTGAAAAAAGATCACCGTATCAATCTGCATCGTAACATTATCTTTTGTGATCACGGCCTGCGGTTCAAAATCTACAACCTGCTCTTTGAGTGATACTCTCTTTGCCACACGATCCAGAATCGGGATCTTAAAATGAATTCCAACACCCCACGTCTCTTTATATCCACCCAGACGTTCCAGAATATACGCATGTGCCTGTGGTACGATTCGGATATTTGCTGCCAGAATCAATATCACCAATACCAATAAAACTCCTAATACCATCAATCCCATCCTCTAGTCCTCCTTATACGGTTCTACAATCAATTTTACGCCGGAAATCCGGATTACTCTTGCCAGAGTATCCTTTTCCAGAACTTCTTTACCATCTGTCCTCACTGTCCATTCCATTCCGTCCAAAATTCCTTTTCCGGTCTGTGCAAGATCATCTACTCTCTGTGTAATTCTGACAATTTTTCCCACTGCCTGTTCATAGTTTGTCTTTTCATGATGTGCATTGACATATTTTACTGCAAACGGTCTCGTAAAATACACAAGCACAAATGAAACCAGGATAAACGCCCCGATCTGCCAGATCAGATCGACTCCCAGCAGCTCTAAAACCAACGCTGCCAGTGCACCTCCTGCAAACCAGATGGAGGTCAGACCCACAGTCAACAGTTCTACAATCAGAAGAATAACAAAAAGCGCCAGCCAGACGATTGCCTCTCTCTCCATATCTCTCCTTCCTTTCTCTTATCAACGCCACTTTGTTATCCTTATGTTAAACTAAGTCCTCCTATTATACAATAGTTTTTTACTGGAATTCTGTCACATTTTTACGATATTTGACCGGTATATGTGTTCGCTGGCATTTTAAATTTTCCCGTTCCTTGATCGAGATGGTTTTAAAAAATCCTTTCCACAATTTTTCATACTCCTTCTCGGCTTCCGTGATCTGCTCTGTCACATTCCGCTCTGGCACTTCTCCTTGTACCAGCACCCAATGCTTTCCGGCCGGATGTACCAGAAATTCCTGATGCGTATTGTCATAGATCACCCAGTTTTCCATCGGAAAACGATCTGCAAAATGCTCTGCGATACATGTCAGCACCCTGTTCTTCGGCTCTATCTCGAAAACAAAACTCCGTTTTCCAGCTCCCGAAATCTTACAAACTCAATAAAATAATGGGCTTCATTCGAAACTCTGCGTTTCATTTCAAACACTTTTGCCACAGAGGGATTGCCCAGAAAATCCATAATCCTTTTACTTGGCTTTACCTGTCTCGCTGCCTGCATGACATGGAGTATCGCCTCTGCTTTCATCGCATCTTCACACAACAGGGCATAAGAAATATCCTCATAAGTCTGCTCTCCCATATGATCCCGTATCAGGCGTTCCACCGCCTGCGCTTTCTTTTCGGATGATACAACTTCTGCATATTCGCAGAACAGCTGCTGCTGTGTCTTTCCCAAAAGCCCGATTCCTACCTCTTTATTGCGGTTTTCTTTCCATGCGTCATAAATTGCCGAAAGCATCTCGGTTCTGTCATCTCTGCAAATATAAATCTTTTTCATATCCCTCTCCTGTCATACCATAGTCACGATCTGGTTCCCGGTAAAATTTACATCATCAAATAAGGATAACTGCTGATAATTCATCCCTGCAACACTGTCCGGCAAACGTTCTTTCGTATTCAAAAGATTCCTTGTAATATAATCTTCTTCTATTTTCGTTTTATACATCATTTTTCCACTGCACGTAATAAAATAGAGCGCCCGTTTTAATACCACTCCCATTTTCCTGAGGTCTTCAAATCCAAGAGATCCGAACCGCCTTGCTTTTACGATCCTGCCCGCTGATTTGTAACCGATCCCGGGAACACGCAGCAAAACATCATATGACGCCCGATTCACTTCGACAGGAAAATATTCCAGATGATTCAGCGCCCAGTTACACTTCGGATCCAGGAATATATTAAAATTCGGATTTTTCTCATTCAGCAGCTCATTTGCTTCAAACTTGTAATACCGCAGCAGCCAGTCTGCCTGATATAGTCTGTGTTCCCGAAGAAGCGGCGGTCCATCTGATGTTCTTGCCGGAAGTGCCTTGTCTTCATTGACCGCCACAAAAGCAGAATAAAACACACGCTTTAATCCAAATTTCTGGTAGAGTGACTCTGCCACACGCAGGATCTGATAATCTGTCTCCGGAGAGGCGCCGATGATCATCTGCGTACTCTGGCCGGCAGGCACAAAACGCGGCGCACTTTTATACAGCGTCAGCTCCTGTCTGTTCTCTTTGGACTTCTCCTGGACCAGCCGCATGGGTGCCAGAATATTTTTTCTTGACTTGTGTGGTGCCAGAAGTCTCAAGCTCTCGGCTGTCGGCAATTCCAGATTCACACTCATTCTGTCTGCCAGAAATCCCACTTTCTGAATCAGAATCGGATCTGCTCCCGGAATCGCCTTTACATGAATGTATCCCTGAAAATTGCAGACATGACGCAGCTTATACAAGGCTGCATAGATCAGCTCCATCGTATAGTTCGGATTTTTTAAAATTCCAGAACTTAAGAACAATCCTTCGATATAATTTCTTCTGTAAAATTCCATCGTCAATGTGCAGATCTCATCCGGCGTAAAAGATGTACGGATCACGTCATTGGAAGATCGATTAACACAATATTTGCAGTCATAAATACACTCGTTCGTAAATAAAATCTTCAGAAGTGAAATACACCTTCCATCCGCAGAAAAGCTGTGACAGATTCCCGCCTTGCTGCAATTGCCTATACCTGTGCCATCACCTTTCCTTTCTACGCCGCTGGAGGTGCACGCCACATCATACTTTGCCGCATCGGTCAGAATCTGAAGTTTTTCATAGATTGACATTTTTTCCTGAATAATCTCCGCCATATTTCCGCTCCCTTCAGAACATATGTTCTTTTTGTATTATAGCATTCAGAACATATGTTTGCAAGTTCTTTTTTAAGAAATTACCAGTACAAAAAAAGAACACTGTCTTTTCAGACAATGTCCTTTTTTGTATCTGATTATTCACAATCACGGATTTTCTTTCTCAGCGGAAGAACCATCGATGGAGAAACAGAAAGTTCATCCAGTCCCATCTTCAGGAATTCTTCTGTCAATTCCAGATCTGCGCCAAGTTCTCCGCAAATACCGATCCATTTTCCTTCTGCATGTGCATTCTCTGCAGCCATGCGGATCATCGCCAGCACTGCCGGATGATGCGGATCATAGAACTCGTCCAGTTTTGAATTCTGACGGTCGATCGCCAGAGTGTACTGTGTCAGGTCATTCGTTCCCACACTGAAGAAGTCAACTTCCTTTGCCAGTTCACGGCTGATCATAACAGAAGCCGGAGTCTCGATCATCACACCAAGCTCCACATCTTCTTTATATGGGATTCCCTGCTCTTTCAACTCTGCTTTCACTTCTTTGATCATCTCTTTGATCTTATGAATCTCTGAAACAGAAATGATCATTGGGAACATGATCGAAATATTTCCGTAAAATGCAGCTCTGTAAAGTGCACGAAGCTGTGTCTTAAAGATCTCCGGTCTTGTCAGACAAATACGGATCGCACGATATCCAAGTGCCGGATTCTCTTCTTTGTCCAGTCCGAAATAATCCACCTGTTTATCAGCTCCGATATCCAGTGTACGGATGATCACTTTTTTCCCTGCCATGTTTTCTGCAACCTGCTTGTATACTGCAAACTGCTGCTCTTCTGTCGGGAATGTCTCATTCTCCAGATATAAGAACTCACTGCGGAACAAACCGATTCCGCCTGCATCATTTTTCAGGACTGCACCAACATCAGATGCATTTCCGATATTTGCATATACATTGATCTTCTGACCACTCTTTGTGATGTTCTCTTTTCCTTTGAGCTGTTCCAAGAGTGCCTTTTTCTCAAGATCTTCTTCCCGCTTTTTCTGCATTCTGGAAAGTGTCTCTTCATCCGGATCAATATACAGTGTTCCTGTAAATCCGTCGATCACAGCCATCTTTCCGTCATACTGAGGACTCAGACTTTCACCCAGACCGATAACAGCCGGGATATTCATGGTACGCGCCAGAATCGCAGTATGAGAATTAGAAGAGCCGTACATCGTTGCAAATGCAAGTACTTTGCTCTTATCCAGCTGTACTGTCTCACTCGGCGCCAGATCATCTGCTGCAATGATCGAAGGCTCGTCTGTCTGCTTGATTCCCTCGCTGACTCCGCAGAGGATATCCAGCACACGCTCAGAAACATCCTTTACGTCCGCTGCACGTCCCTGCATATATGCATCATCCATTGCCGCAAACATCTGCGCAAAATTGTCAGCTGTCGTTGCTACTGCAAACTCTGCATTGACTTCCTGAGAACGGATGATATTTTCGATAGACTCAATATAATCCAGGTCTTCCAGCATCATCTGATGAATCTCAAAAATCATAGCGTTGGCTTCTCCGACATCGGCAATCGATTTTTCGTACAATTCTTTTAACTGACGGATCCCCTCGGCTTTTGCTTCCTGAAATCTTACACACTCTGATTCTACATTTTCTACGTGTTCTCTTTTGATCACTTTCTGATTTCTTTTATAAAAGAAAGTTTTCCGATGGACACTCCACCAAATACACTTTTTCCTGTTATTGTAATCATAATATTTTCCTCAGACTTTATGGGAATTATAAGTTTTCTTTAAAGAATGCTTCCAGTTCTGCGATTGCTGCATCTTCATCTGCACCATCAGCAGTAATTGTCACTTCTTCTCCTGTCTTTACTCCAAGTCCCATCACACCGAAGATTCTTTTTGCATCTGCAGATTTATCACCTTTTGCAATTGTTACGGAAGATGTAAATTCTCCTGCTTTTTTCACAAGCAGTCCTGCTGGTCTTGCGTGGATTCCTTCTGCGTCTGTCACTACATATTTAAATTCTTTCATAGCACTAAAACTCCTTTTGCCTTTTTTTCTTTGTAGTATATACTATCTTTCGCTTTTTTTCAACCTGTGTTCTGCAATAAATATGCTTTGTCTGACCAACGTTTTTTTAACATTTTGACCTAATTTTTCAGTCAAAAAGCGGTGTGGAAAGATATCGTTCTCCTGTATCCGGAAGCAATGCTACAATTGTCTTTCCGCGGTTTTCCTCTTTTCCGGCCTCCAAAAGTGCAACTGACAGTGCTGCTCCAGAAGAAATACCAACCAGAACTCCTTCCTTTTCTGCCAGAAGACGGGAAGCTTTGTACGCCTCCTGCTCTTTCACTTTACTGATGCGATCATAAACAGAAGTATTGAGTACATCCGGCACAAATCCCGCACCAATTCCCTGCAGTCCGTGCGGTCCCGGATTTTCTCCCGACAGCACCGCGGAAGACGCCGGCTCCACTGCCACAATCTCAATGGACGGATTGACTGATTTCAAATAAGCACCGGTTCCTGTGATCGTTCCGCCGGTACCGACACCTGCTACAAACAGATCCACCTGTCCTTGTGTATCTTCCCAGATCTCCGGCCCTGTTGTTTTTTCGTGCGCTCTTGGATTCGCGGTATTTACGAACTGACCCAGGATCACTGCATTTTCAATCTCCTGCTCCAGCTCTTTTGCTTTTTCAATGGCTCCTTTCATCCCCTTTGCGCCTTCTGTGAGCACAATTTCTGCGCCATATCCCTTCAGAAGTTTTCTTCGCTCGATACTCATCGTTTCCGGCATTACAAAGATTGCTCTGTATCCTCTTGACGCTGCAATCGATGCAAGCCCGATTCCGGTATTTCCACTTGTAGGCTCAATGATAGCAGATCCTGGTTTTAATGTACCGTTTTCCTCTGCCTCTGTGATCATCTGAAGCGCTGCCCGATCCTTTACACTGCCTGCCGGATTAAAGTATTCCAGCTTCACCAGCACTCTTGCCTGGAGATTCAGTTCTTTCTCCAGATTCTTTACTTCCAGAAGTGGAGTTCTTCCGATTAATTCTGTTACACTCTGATAAATTCCTGCCATATGTCTGTCCTCCTATATTCATTGCATCGTTTTTAAATGTAGTACATGCCCGCGTTCTGTTCCAGTTTTTCCCGGTATTCATCCGCCAGCATCTTTAACGTTTTCTGTTCCAGAAATGTATTGACTGTTTCATCAATCCTGCTCCATACAAGCTTCTCGATCGCCTCCTGAACTGCATCCTGCTCTTCTCCCGGAATCCGGTCTATGATTGAAAAGGTTCCTTCCAGTGCCTCCAGCACTTCTTTGACCGTAATGGACTCTGCATCTCTCGCCAGTTTATATCCGCCTCCGGCTCCTTTTACACTGACCACAATGCCTGCTTTTCTCAATGTTCCGAAAACCTGTTCCAGATAATTCAGAGAAATCTTCTGTCTGTTTGCGACCTGAACAAGCGAAACCGGAGCATTATTCGAATGAATGGTCATATCAACCAGGGCGCGCAGTCCATATCTTCCTCTTGTCGATACTTTCATGGCACTCCTCCTTTAATTCCTATCGATTTAGTAATGTTTTTTATTGTTATACCTCTTTTTTCCTACCATGTCAATATGTTTAATATATTTTCTTGAAATTATTTTATCCAAAAGATGAACACAGCAACTCCAAAAACAGCTTGAAACCATAACAAAAAGAAGTACCGTCAGGCAGTAAAACCGCCCTCCGGCACTCTTTTTAACAGGTCTCTTTTTTCCTTACGATCTCTGCAATATCTGCAACTGTAACCTCTGCAGCCGTATCCAGTATCTGCTCCCACATCTCACCCCAGGTACTTTTCGTAGAGCAGATTTCGCATTCCATTCCACACTCGGTATTTTCAACAAGACAGGATACCGGTGCCAGCTGACCTTCCGCAGCACGAAGCACTTCCAATACAGAAATTTCTCCCGGCTCCTTCGTCAGGCAATATCCTCCATATGCACCGCGCACACTTTTTACAAGACCCGCCTCTTTTAAAAGCTTCATAATCCTCTCCAGATATTTTTCTGAAAGATTTCGCCTCTTTGCGATATCATTCAGACTTTCCAGACGATCCGGCATCAGATGCAGCGCAAGATCCACTGCAATTTCCAGTGCATACTGCCCTCTTGTAGACATTTTCATATTCCGGCTTCTCCTTTATCACTTTTTGCTTCCTCTATTTTAATAGAAATCCTGTGTAAATACAATCTCTCATTTTCAGTTTCTTTTGCACAAGATTCATAGAAAATGCTTTTATTTCTACACATTTCGACATTTTTTGTATACTTTTACAAATACCAAAAGAAATCATTTGACACTCATTGTTAAATATGCTAAAATGACGAAGTATTGTTTTTGATTGGATAAGCAATACGATATACTTTATTATTTATTTTCAAATTTATGGAGGTAACACAATGACAGGTACAGTAAAATGGTTTAACAACCAAAAAGGTTATGGATTCATCTCTGATTCCGAAGGAAATGATGTATTTGTACACTACTCAGGACTCGTAATGGATGGATTCAAATCCTTAGAAGAAGGCCAGGCTGTTGAATTCGAAGTAACAGAAGGCGCTAAAGGACCTCAGGCAACAAACGTAGTAAAGCTTTAATCAGATTTTAGATGTACCTTTTAATTATATAATTCCAATTTAATATTTAAAAGTTATACAACAAAACGAGATTATAAAAAGAATCTGCTTCCCGATACGGAGGCAGATTCTTTTTATCGTCTTCTTTAGCACAGAGGATATTTTTCTGTCAGCTTCTGCACCATTTCTTTTACCTGTTCTACATTTTTCTCATCCCGGATCACCATTGCAATCATCTCCGCAATCTGGTCCATCTCCTGCTCTTTCATTCCTCTGCTTGTAACTGCCGGAGTCCCCAGACGCACACCACTTGTCACAAACGGAGAGCGCGGATCATTCGGGATTGTATTTTTATTGCAGGTGATATGAGCCTGATCCAGACGCTTTTCCAGTTCTTTTCCGCTGACATTGGTTCCAGTCAGATCCACCAGCATCAAATGGTTGTCCGTTCCACCGGATACAATCTTCACACCTCGCTCTAATAATCCATTGCACAATGCTTTCGCATTTTTCAGGATCTGCTCCTGATATGCAACGAAATCCGGACTTAGGGCTTCTTTGAAGCACACTGCTTTTGCTGCAATCACATGCATCAGCGGACCTCCCTGAATTCCAGGAAAGATTGCTTTGTTAAAATTGAACTTTTCATTCATCTCATTGCTGCTTAAGATCATGCCGCCTCGTGGTCCGCGCAGTGTCTTATGCGTGGTGGTTGTCGTCACATGTGCATACGGGATCGGGCTCGGATGAAGTCCTGCTGCGACCAGACCTGCAATATGAGCCATATCTACCATCAGATAAGCTCCCACCTCATCTGCAATCTCACGGAATTTCTTAAAATCTATGATTCTGGCATAGGCACTTGCTCCCGCAATGATCAGCTTCGGCCGGCACTCTTTCGCAATCCTTCGAACTTCCTCATAATCGATCACGCCTTCTTCATTGACACCATACGGTGTGATCTCAAAATATTTTCCGGACATATTGACCGGAGATCCATGCGTCAGGTGACCACCATGATCCAGGTTCATTCCCATCACTTTATCTCCCGGAGTGAGCATCGCAAACTGCACTGCCATATTCGCCTGTGCCCCGGAGTGCGGCTGTACATTGACATATTCACAGCCAAACAGCTTTTTCGCACGCTCAATCGCCAGATTCTCTGCCACATCTACACACTGGCATCCGCCATAATAACGTTTTCCCGGATACCTTCCGCATATTTGTTCGTGAGCGGACTTCCCATCGCTGCCATCACTGCTTTGCTCACCCAGTTTTCTGAGGCGATCAGCTCAATATGGGAATTCTGTCTTGCCATCTCTGCCTGAATCGCTTCTGCAATTTCCGGATCTTCTTTTCTTATTTCTTCAAAATCATACATCGCATCTTCCTCCATTCTCTCCCTTTGCTACGCCACTTTATTCATGTGACGCAGCAAAGTAACAGTTGCCCTATTATACCATATCCTCCTAAAAGTCAAACAAGGAAAGCATGATTGCTCTGCGGAAGATTTCCAAACAACCCCAGGTCTGACATAAATTCGATCACGGTCTTGCTCACCTTTGTTCGCTGTCTGAAATCATCCAAAGACAGATACGGTCCGTCTTTTGCAGCCTCCTCCACAGCCTCTGCCGCCTTTTCTCCCATCCCTTCGATACTGGAGAGGGGAGCATCAGTTTCCGTCAATGATCTGGAATTTTGTTGCCTTCGCCTTGTAAATATCCAAAGGCAGGAACTCATAACCTCTTGCGTACATTTCCTGTACAATCTTCATATCCTTCAGTACATCCTGTTCCTTGTTGCTCAGAGAATCTGACCGGCGCTTATAATCTTTCATGTAGTAATTCAGTTTATCCTTTCCCTGACACATCAGTCATACGAAAATGCATTGGCACGAATCCCAAAATACGCACCGTAATAAGCCAGCGGATAATTGATCTTACAATAAGCGATTCGATATGCCATCATAACATATGCCGCCGCATGTGCCTTCGGGAACATATAGCTGATCTGCTTACAGGACCAGATATACCAGTCCGGCACGTCCTTTTCCTTCATGGTTTCTTCCCATTCCGGCTTTAGTCCTTTTCCTTTTCGCACACTCTCCATGATCGTAAATGACAGCGCGCTGTCCACACCCTGATTGATCAGATAGATCATGATATCGTCTCGGGTACAGATTGCAGTGGAAATCGTTGCCTTTCCCGATTCGATCAGAACCTGTGCATTTCCAAGCCACACATTCGTTCCGTGGGACAGACCGGAAATACGGATCAGATCAGAAAGAGACTGCGGATTGGCATCCTGTACCATCTGGATTACGAAATCTGTACCGAATTCCGGGATTCCAAGGCATCCCAGATTACAGCCGTCAATATCCTCAGGTTGATTCCCAATGCACTGGTATCGTGAAACAGAGAAAGTACTTTTTTTATCATCCAGCGGAATCTTTGTCGCATCAAACGGATTCTCGTCATTGTACTCATTCTCCAGCGCATCAGATGTAATATACTCCTCCAGAGTACGGATCATGGTCGGATCATCATGCCCCAGAATGTCAAGTTTCAAAAGGTTGTGGTCAATGGAATGGTAATCAAAATGAGTCGTAATAATATCCGTAGTCATATCATTTGCCGGGTGCTGTACCGGTGTAAACTCATTGATGTCATGCCCGTGAGGCAATACCACGATTCCTCCCGGATGCTGTCCCGTACTCCTTCTGATCCCCGTACATCCCTGTAAAATCCGGTCAATCTCACATTTCCGCTTCCGATGTCCGCGCTCCTCATAATAATTCTTCACATATCCAAATGCCGTCTTATCTGCCAGTGTACCAATGGTTCCGGCTTTGAACGTATGCCCTTCTCCGAAGATGACCTCTGTATACCGGTGCGCTTTTGCCTGGTAGTCTCCGGAAAAGTTCAGGTCGATATCCGGCTCCTTGTCTCCTTTAAATCCAAGGAAGGTCTCAAATGGAATGTCAAATCCGGCTTTTACCAGTTTGGCCCCACAGTTCGGACAGTTTTTATCCGGCATGTCAAACCCGCATCCACCCGCAAATGCGCGGACTTCTTCGGAATCAAAGTCACTGTAATGACACTCACTGCAATAATAGTGCGGACTCAAAGGATTTACCTCTGTGATTCCCGCCATAGTCGCAACAAAGGAGGATCCTACAGAACCTCGGGAACCTACCAGATAACCGTCATCATTGGATTTCCACACCAGCTTCTGCGCAATGATATACATCACCGAATATCCATTGGAAATGATGGATGTCAGTTCTCTCTCCAGCCTGGTCTGCACCGGTTCGGGCAGATTTTCTCCATAAATCTCATGCGCTTTGTTGTAACAGATATCTCTTAGATTCTGCTCAGAATTTTCAATGACCGGAGGCATTTGTTCGGATTGACCGGAGAGATCTTTTCCACCATATCGCAGATCCTGTTCGGATTGTCGATGACGATCTCCCTGGCTTTCGCGGAACCAAGATAAGAGAACTCTTCCAGCATCTCATCCGTTGTCCGAAGATATAAAGGAGGCTGGGTGTCCGCATCTCCGAATCCTTTTCCTGCCATGATGATCCTCCGGTACACTTCGTCCTCCGGATCCAGAAAATGTACATCACAGGTCGCCACGACAGGCTTTTTGAATTTTTCCCCAAGACTGACGATCTCCCGGTTGATATTTTGCAAATCCTCTTTGGAATTGATATCTCCATACCGGTCACTGTCGATCATAAACTGGTTGTTTCCAAGAGGTTGGATTTCATAATAATCATAAAATTCTGCCAGCCTTGCAACAGCCTGCGGAGATTTCTGGTTCAGGATCGCCTGATACAACTCACCGGCCTCACAGGCACTTCCTATGATCAGACCCTCTCTATGCTGATTCAAAAGACTTTTCGGAATCCTCGGTCTTCTCGCAAAATATGTCAGATGCGAAGCTGAGATCAGCTGGTACAGATTGAATCTTCCGATATCGTTTTTTACCAGAATGATGATATGGTGTGTTGGCAGCTTCCGGATGGCATTCACATTCATATCCCCAAACCGGTTCATCTCTTTGAGCGTTGTGATATTCCTGTCTTTGAGCATCTCTACAAACTTCACGAAAATTTCCGCCGTTGCCCCTGCATCATCCACCGCACGGTGATGATTTTCCAGAGAGATTCCCAGTGCCTTTGCCACGATATTCAGCTTATATTTTGATAAGGTCGGCAGCAGCACTCTCGCAAGCGCCACCGTATCTACTGAGACAAAATCCGGTTCGATCTCCTGATATCTGCAATTCTGCTCGATAAAGCCCACATCAAACCCGGCATTGTGCGCCACAAGAACACCATCTCCCACAAATTCCAGAAACTCAGGCAGTACGCTCTCAATATCCGGTGCATCTAAGACCATCTCATCCGTGATACTGGTCAGCTGTGTAATTTCAAACGGAATCGGACGTTTTGGATTAACAAATGTACTGAATTTTTCTACGATAGCACCATCTTTTACCTTCACTGCCCCGATCTCTATAATCTTATCCTTGATTGCAGAAAAACCTGTCGTCTCGATATCGAACACAATATATGTGTCATCCAGTGTCTGCTCCCCGGCATTGACCGCAATCTCTGTCAGATCATCAACCACATATCCTTCCACTCCGTAGATTACTTTAAACGGATCATCCTTATCAAGCGTCTCGATATAATGATTGGCATCCGGGAACGACTGGGCAACTCCGTGATCGGTAATCGCGATTGCCGGATGCCCCCAGTCATGAGCTCTTTTTACGATGCTCTTCACCTCGGACACACCGTCCATATCACTCATTTTTGTATGACAATGAAGCTCCACCCGTTTGACCGGGCTTAAATCTTCTCTCGAAACAGTAAAGTCTCCAATCTTCTTAATTCCGGTAACAGAACCTATGGTCAGCTCCCCATCGAATTTGTCAATGGTCGTCACCCCTTTGATCTTCACAAAGGCCCCTTTTTTAATATCTCCCAAAAGCTCCGCCAGCTGATCGTTCCTTACAAACATCTTAACTGTAATCGTGTCTGTAAAATCTGTCACAGAAAACATCAGAATCGTTTTCTCGTTGCGGATCTCCCTTGTATCAAAGCTGATGATCTTACCATGAATAGTGATCTCACCCATCTCTGTGACAACCTGATCCAGAGTCAGAGGTTCATCTTCAAAATTCTTACCATAAACAAGAGACGGATCATCCCCTGCTTAAGCGGACGCTGGAACTCTTTCTTTCTGAATTCTCCTTTTTTGAATCCGGATTTTGCACTCTCCTTCTTGCCGGAATCTGCTGTTTCTTCTCTTTTGCAGAGTCCGTCTGCCTCTCTGAAATCGGCTTCTGCAAATCTCTCCCTTTTGTCTTGCTCTTCTCTCAAAGATCGCATTGATTTCCTGCTGGATGCGCTGCTCATCATATTCCCGGCTCTGATTTTCCTCCTGCTCCCGGTAAAGTACACGGATTTCCGCCTGCATCCCAATCTGCGGCTCAGTACCTCTTCCAGAAGCTGTCACGATATATTCTTTCTTTCCTTACCGAAACATGCTGTCTAAAAGCT
>ENA-OQBJ01000401-OQBJ01000401.1-human-gut-metagenome-genome-assembly--contig:-NODE-401-length-23130-cov-3.050124_pt1 | contig 23130 bp, 26 predicted proteins | sample MGYA00242743_ERZ504545 | MGnify/ENA primary metagenome ERZ504545 (study PRJEB26092, sample SAMD00036252) | human gut metagenome | host: Homo sapiens | study: EMG produced TPA metagenomics assembly of...
TTGATTTCCGCCTACAAAAATAATTTTATATGAACGATAAAAGAAACACCGGAAGCGGTGCTTCCTGCATCGCTGTGCGCAAAAATAATGGTTTTTCGGAGAATAACAAGGATTATAGAGGTTGTTTTAAATGAAAGAGCCGTGATTTTTCCTAGAAAAAAGAACAACATATCAGGATTATTATTAGATTTGTGAAGTAATAACTTTTAAAAGTAGATTTATGAAAGCATTAAGTATTGTAGCAGCATTCCTTGGCGGTGTTACTTTGGGAGCTACAGCCGGCATTTTATTTGCCCCGGAAAAAGGTGAAGACACCCGTAGAAAAATTGCTGAAGTTCTTCGCAAAAAGGGCATTCGACTGAATCGTGCCGAAATGGAAGACTTAGTCGATCAAATAGCAGCAGAAGTAAAAGACGCTGAATAATTTGTCGTAAATATAAAGCAGGCTTTTTCTAAGAGAAAGTCTGCTTTTATATTTTTTTTCATTTTATAAAAACTGCTTATGTTTGCAAATGATAAAAGCATTGATAATCTTGAATCCTTATTCAAGGAAGTACGAAAATACATTGAACTTCAAGGTCAATACGTCAAACTTGATTTGGTAGAAAAGCTCACCATTCTGCTCTCTACTTTAATCCTAATACTCATCATTATTATTTTAAGCATGATGGCTCTTTTTTATTTTTCCTTCATGCTTGTCTATGCTTTGGCTCCTCTTGTAGGCAGTCTGATTGGAGGATATGCTATCATTGGAGGTGTAGTTCTTCTCCTGGCCATACTCATTTACCGGATGAGAAAGCAATGGATATTCCAGCCAATGGTACATTTCCTCGCACGATTATTCCTCGATGACCCTTCTTCAAAAGAATAAAATCATGAACGACATAAAATCTGCCCCTAATTACAGTGTGGAGATTATCTCTCAATTAAGAGCACAAAAAAAGCAAGAATTAAGAGAGTCCAAAGAACGCATACAACTCCTGACACAGGATTTATTCTCTCCACAGAAAAGTAAAAATAAGATGGAAAACATGATGCAGCACATCAACGCCGGCATAGCCGCTTATGACGGACTGAGAACTGGCATTATGATTTTCCAACGCATACACCGTTTTTTAAATTCGAAAAAAAAGATAAGAATCGCTGATGAAAAACCCATTACTCATTGCCGCACTTGCCGCCTTTACCACGGCAGGAGCTACAGAAAATCCGTTATGGATGCGCTATTGCTCCATTTCACCCGACGGAAGCACCATTGCTTTCTGTTATAAAGGAGACATTTACACCGTACCCTCCACTGGTGGAAATGCCAGACAACTTACTACCAATCCGGCATACGACACCCACCCCATATGGAGTCCAGACGGCCAGCAGATAGCTTTTGCTTCTGCCCGCCAGGGAAGTATGGACATTTACATTGTATCCAAAGACGGAGGAGTCCCCAAGCGACTAACCACCCATTCAGGGAATGAAACTCCTGTTACATTTTCAGATGCCACACATATTTTGTTCAAGGCCAACCTGATGCCTGATGCAACCGACTTATCTTTCCCAAGTGCCCAATTCCCACAAATTTATGAGGTAAGTACTCAAGGCGGACGTCCCAAGCTCTATTCTTCTCTGCCCATGGAAGATATCAGCGTCGCACAAGATGGCACAACGTTATTGTATCATGACCAGAAAGGTTATGAAGACCCTTGGCGAAAACATCATACGTCCTCCATTACACGCGATATCTGGATAAGTAAGAAAGAGAACAATGAACGTACTTACCAGAAAATCACGTCATTCAACGGAGAAGACCGCAACCCGATTTGGAGTAATGACAACCAGTCTTTCTATTACCTCAGTGAAAAAAACGGCTCTTTCAACATTTTCAAATGCAACCTTGACGGAAGCAATGAAACGCAATTGACACACCACACCCAGCATCCGGTCCGTTTCCTTTCATCTTCTAAAAACGGACTTTTATGCTACGGATATGAAGGTGAAATTTATACGGTCAAAGAAGGCCAGCAACCTCAAAAAGTAGCTATCAGTATTGTAACAGACCAGACAGAGACAGAACTAGCTCATCAGATAAAATCTTCAGGAGCAACCGAAATCGCCGTGTCACCCAATGGCAAGGAAGTGGCGTTCATACTTCATGGAGACGTTTTTGTGACCTCTACTGAATATAAAACTACCAAACAGATCACAGACACTCCGGAACAGGAACGCAGCATTGACTTTGCTCCCGACGGACGAAGCATTGTATATGCATCCGAGCGAAACGGACTCTGGCAGATTTACCAGTCTACTTTAACAAAAGAGGAAGAAAAGTTATTTACCTACGCCACCGATATCAAGGAAGAACAGCTGACGCATTCTCAAGCCACTTCCTTCCAGCCGCAGTACAGTCCTGACGGAAAACAAATTGCCTTCTTGGAGAACCGTACAACTCTACGGGTTCTTGATTTGAAAGACAAATCTGTCCGCACTGCCATGGATGGGAAATATGAATACTCCTACAGTGATGGAGACCAGTGGTTCCAGTGGAGCCCCGACAGCAAATGGCTGCTTTGCGGATACATCGGAACAGGAGGATGGAACAATAACGATGTGGCCCTGGTCAGCGCTTCCGGAAATGGTGAAATCCATAATTTAACAGAAAGCGGATATACAGACTCCAATGCCAAATGGGTATTGGACGGAAAAGCCATGATTTGGGAAAGCGACCGTGCCGGATACAGAAGCCACGGAAGCTGGGGAGCCGAAAGCGATGTCTACATCATGTTCTTCGACTTAGAAGCTTACGAACGTTTCCGTCTTAACAAAAGAAGAACTTGCTCTCGTAAAAGAGAAAGAAGATAAAGATAAAGAAAAAGAGGAAGACAAACAGGACGACAAGAAAAAGGAGAAAAAAGAAAAATCAGAAAAAGAGAAGAAAGTCACTCCACTCACCTTTGATTTGGGAAACTGCCGTGACCGGATTATTCGCCTGACCGTAAATTCCTCTCATTTAGGAGATGCCGTACTCAGTCCTGACGGCGACAAGCTCTACTACCAGACCTCTTTCGAAGATGGTGCCGACTTGTGGGTACACGACCTGAAAGAACAAAAGACCGAACTTCTGCTAAAAGACATCGGATATGGCTCGATGATCTATAACAAGGAAAGTAAAAAACTCTTCCTTTGCAGCAACGGAGGCATCAAGAAAATAGATGTGGAGAAAAATAAAACTGACAACGTAAGCTTTGAAGCGATATTCAATTATCGTCCATACCAGGAAAGAGAATATATCTTTAATCACGTATGGCAGCAGGTACTCGACAAGTTCTATGTAGCCGACCTGCATGGAACTGACTGGAAATACTATCGTGAAAGTTATGCACGTTTCTTGCCGCATATCAACAATAACTACGATTTCCAGGAAATGTTGAGCGAACTGTTAGGCGAATTGAACGGTTCACACACAGGAGCCAGATATTATGCTCCGGGAGCGACCTTGTCGACTGCATGCTTAGGTGTATTCTTTGACAACAGCTATGAAGGAGACGGATTAAAAATCCAGGAAATTATCGCCAAAGGTCCGTTTGCAGTTAAAAAGACAGATGTGACCGTAGGTTGTATCATTGAAAAAATCAATGGAAAACCTATCCTGAAAGACACAGATTATTACCCTATGCTGGAAGGAAAAGCTGGAAAGAATATACAACTCAGCATCTATAACCCGAAAAACGGAAAACGCTTCCCGGTAACCATCAAGCCCATTAGTGCAGGCGCACAAAATGAATTACTTTACAAACGTTGGGTAAAAAGAAACGAAAAGATGGTTGAAGCTCTTTCCGGAGGACGGATTGCTACGTGCACGTAAAAGGCATGGACAGCCCAAGCTTCCGCAATGTATACAGCGAATTGCTTAGTGACCGCAATCGCAACAAAGAAGCTGTTATCGTAGATACCCGTCACAACGGAGGAGGCTGGTTGCACGACGACCTAGCCACTTTGTTAAGCGGAAAAGAATACCAGCGTTTTGTTCCTCGTGGACAATACATCGGCAGCGACCCGTTCAATAAATGGCTGAAACCGTCTTGCGTGATGGTATGCGAAGACAATTACAGTAATGCACACGGTTTCCCCTGGGTATACAAAGAATTGAAAATCGGTAAGCTTATCGGAGCTCCAGTTCCGGGCACCATGACCGCTGTATGGTGGGAGCGCCAGATAGACCCAACCATCGTCTTCGGTATTCCTCAGGTAGGCTGTATGGATATGCGAGGCCAGTACATGGAAAACAAACAACTGGAACCGGACATCAAAGTCTACAACAGTCCTGAAAAATCACTGAAAGGCGAAGACGAACAGCTTGCAGCAGCAGTAAAGGAAATGCTGAAAGAAGCTGATTCGCAAAAGAAAAAATAATTTGACAACTACTTAACCAGTTATCAATCCTTATAACAAAAACGGGGAAAGACAATGATTTTGTCCTTCCCCGCTCTGTTATAATAACTCCAACCTTTTATTCTACGGCCCGCAAACCTTCATTAATCCTCTTCAATCTCAACAAGGCCTCAATATAGTAATAATCTGCATAGATAATAGAAGCATCTATTTCCGACTTAGCCGGCCAATGCCCGGTAGAATGTAACAAGAAAGCGACATTCGTATCCCGCGACTGATATTTATCGCTGCTCAGACTGCACAACATTTTTTTCCGCAGCTTCCTTGTACTTTTCCCCTTGCCCGTTTCCATAAAATCCAGACATCTCCAGCAAAGCCGAAGCAACCACACAAGCTGCAGAAGCATCCCTAGGTGCATTCGGTATATCGGGGGCATTAAAGTCCCAGTAAGGTACATAGTCCTCTGGCAAATTCTTCAAATACACATCCACTAACTTCTCTGCAAATTCCAGATACTTAGGATCACCGGTTTCACGGAACACCACAGTATAGCCATAAATAGCCCAGGCCTGTCCACGTGCCACATCGACTCATCCGCATATCCCTGATGCGTGCATTTCTTAATGCAATTCCCTGTCAGTGTATCATACACAGCCACATGATACGAGGTATAATCCGGACGGAACTGGTTTTCCATCGTTTTGTCTGCATGCGACACTGCCACATCAAACAACCGCCGGTCTCCCCCGTTACGGGCAGCCCAGAAAAGCATCTCCAAGTTAATCATGTTATCCATAATGGTGTTATGCCCGCCCAACATCTCGATGTTACGAGGCCAGGACAGAATCGTACCCACTTTCGGATTATACAAAGTAGCCAGCGAGTCAGCCGTAGCAATGATTACATCCCGATAAGTCGGATTATGCGTCAGACGATACCCATTTCCATAACTGCAAAACACGAGAAAGCCTAAATCATGATCATAAGCTGGTATTTCCGAGAAAAGTTTCAACGATTCTGTATACTTTTCAGCCAGCACACGAATCGTATCATTTGTGTAGCTTCATAATCATACCACAAAACACCCGGCCAGAATCCCCCAGTCCATTCTTCCTTAGTCACCTTTCGGCAATTCCAGAACTTTTCACCTGACAAGATATTTCGAGGCTGCATACTATAATCCGCCTCCCCGTTTTTTCCCAGTTCAGCCAGTGCACGATGTACTTGTACGTCACAATACGATAAAGCTTTATCCACATCCAGCTTTTCAGCTTTCTCACCGGCACAAGAAGATAAAGCCATTATTCCTATGCCACACAATAGAGTTTTAATTTTCATATCTAAATTCTTTTATTTTTCCACATGAAACCAATCTACATCCACCCAACCACGTTCTTTCCCATGAGGTGTCACACTGAACATTCCCACCTTGGCGCCAATCCATTTTCCCTGACGGGCTTTGAACAGCGTGCCGGCCTCCGTAAATTTCTTTCCATCCAGACTGTAGCTAAAGCGACAATATGCCCCTTTACCCACATGTACCCTTATGTAAATCTCTCTTTCGAAATTAGGGAACAAACCTGCTTCAAACTTCTTACTGGGCTCTAATACGGCTAATGTAGAAACCTGTTCCAGATTACCCTGTTCTGCATCCTTACATACAGCCTGCTTCAGCAAGAACTTTTCTCCCTGCTTTTCCACTCCTATCCAGGAATAGTTCCAGCCCATAATGATGAGTCCCGAAAGTTGTCCGTCATCTTTTGCCGAAACCTTTAATTTAGCGGTAGCCGTAAATTCCTCTGCCGGGAATTTTTGCATCAACAGATTCGGAACTTCCCAGAAGTTCTTAAAATGCGGCGAAAGTTCATGCCCATAAATACGGGCATATCCCATATTCGTCGTAAAGCCGAACACATCCTGATAATTTGCATGCCATTCCCATTGCAAACCCAGCTTACGAGTATCAAATTCATCACTCTCCACAGGCGTTTCTATCGGATACGTTTTATCGGTTTTAGGTTTACGATAGCGGCTCACAGGTCTCCACAACCATCGCCATCCCTATCTACTCCAATTACCGGCCAGTCATTTACCCATTTCATCGGATTCAGGTGCAATACACGTCCATAAGCCCCCTTATCCTGGAAATGCAAGAACCACGATTCACCGGCCGGAGTATCTACCCATCCTCCCTGATGCGGACCGTTGATATCCGTTTTTCCTTGTGCCATGACAATCCGGGCTCGTACGGTCCGTATACATTTTTCGAACGCATCACCAGCTGCCATCCGGAAACAACTCCGCCTGCAGGTGCAAACAGATAATAAAAGCCATTACGCTTATAGAACTTTGCTCCTTCAATAGTATGATTTACACCGTCATTTCCGTCAAACACCAATACCGGGTCTGAAATGACTTTTGTACCTTCCTTATTCAACTCGCATACCGTCAGCACACTGTTGAATTTCGCCCGGCTTCCAGCCCATGCATGAGCCAGATACCCCCGTCCGTCGTCATCCCATAACGGACAGGTCAATCATCCCTTTTCCAGCTTTTACCAGCACCGGCTTATCCCATTCTCCATACGGATCACGAGTCTTTACCATAAAAATGCCAAAATCCGGATCACCCCAGTATATATAATACATCCCTTCATGAAAACGAATGGAAGGTGCCCATACGCCTTTTCCATGACGGGCTTCATTGTAATATTCCACCGGTTCCACCTTTTTCAAAGCATAATTCACAATTTTCCAGTTTACCAAATCCTTTGAATGAAGGATGGGCAATCCTGGTGTGCAATTAAAACTGGAGGCTGTCAAAAAATAGTCTTCACCTACCACGCAGACATCCGGATCAGAATAATCCGCATGAAGTACTGGATTCCGGTACATGCCATTCCCTTCATCCGATACCCAGACCTCAGAGCGATACTGAGCCATCGCAGAATGAAACATACCGCAAACCGACAGACTTAATATCAAAAACAATCCATTCATTCTTCTTCCAATTTAAGTAACCCCCAAAACAATCTTTTACCAAAAGAAAAAAATACCCAAAACTTAAAAATCCATTTATCTAATACATTTCGTTTATAAATACGAATCAGGCTCTCATTACACCTAAAAGAAGAATCTAAAAATTACTTAAAAGGATTCTCCTCCGTATTTCTTATAAGCTTTTGCTTCTTTTTCAGTCACCGACACCAGTCTCACGCTGCTCCACCTCTTGGTTTTAGGGTAAACTTTATCACATCCTCAGCTCCGACCAGCACATACGAACATTTCACCCGTGTCTTTGTCTTCACTTCTTCTCCCCCATCGGTATAAATAGATGCCAGATACGTCTGATTCTTGTCCAGGAAAGAACAATCCAGCGTTTCATCAGAACCGTCATTGTTGGTCAGCATACCCACAAACCACTCTTTGTCTTTCCGGCGAGCCATGGTAATATTTTTACCCGGCATACCATCCAGCACGTGCGATTCATCAAATACGGTCTGCAGATTTTCAAACCATTCTATCTCTGGCTCCCCGTTATAGAATTGAGGACGGTCATACCAGAAAACCGTCATCAATGGACTATAACAATGCCCCATTTGTGCAACAGCGGGAACAATTCGCGCATCTGTTTCTGCAAAGCATGCTGATTGACATACAACCAGATACCTACACCTTTTTTCTTTCCATACGCCACCACTTTCGGCATGTCCAGTTTTGACACCACCTTCGTGGCATCCCCATCATGTGAAGTACAGGCATATACCACTGCCAGTCAAAAAGCATGTACGGGATACGGTGTTCCGCACAGAAATCAATGGTCTTCAAAGCCTGGTCTGTTGTAAGCGATGTTTCGCGCATGATTTTTCCCGGCTTAATCCAGTTAGTATTCTTAATCTCACAGGGAGGATTCAAATTTTCGATAATATAATTGTGTTCCAGCAATTCTCCCGGCTTGTCAGCTGCCATGATGACCTTCCACGGCGTTGCATAATAAGTAACAATATCTACCGGACTGTACATGACAGAAGTCAATGTATGCTGTTTTTCAGCAGAAGACTGAAACTTAGTCAGACACCAGTCGTCCACATCCGCATCGGTCAATGCTGCCCAAACTCCATTAGGCAATTCCAGCGTCAAGGCACGTTCCACCGGCTTCTTCAGCGCATTCACATCCAGGTATTCAAAATGCGCCTGTGCCCATTGTTCGGCCCAAGCCTTAGTTCCTTCCGGAAAAGTATACTCCGTCAAATCCCCTACTACCTTATAAAATATAGCTTTCGGATGTTCTGGGAAATAATAACGAAAAGCCACCCCTTCATCGTAGGCTCGCACTTCCACGTTCAAACGGTAATTAGAGCCGTCCTTTTTCGACAAATATAGTGTGCCCCATTTGTAGTTATCACGCACCGAGCTACGTTCCCCATAAAGCGGTGCCCAAGTAGCATCATGGCTGCCGTAGGCCACTGAATCCACTTCTAGATTGTCCATCCAGCATGCCGGCTGAGGCAATTTACGCATCCCCAAAGCCATTTCCAGACACGATTGTCCAGTTGCAATCCGGCCTGCGATTCCTTCACTACCTGTTTCCCGTTGTAATTTACCTCATAGCAAAGTACATTGGCTCCGGAAGCCGATTTTTTCTCATAAAATTTTACCTTATGTGTACCTTCCGGAGAAGACAAATTCAATTCTATCGGTTCTGCCGCACACATTGCAGCCCCAAGAACCCATAATCCTAACGTCAAAGACAAGTTCTTCATATTCCTGTTTATTGTTTTTTATAGAAATACGAATAACTTGTCCCGACTACTCAATCAAAATGTAATTTTCTTTGATTTTTATTTCACTTGAAACTCAAACGTATTAAAGGAATGAGCCTGCAAAGTCGCATTCAGCCATTTTTCTCCCAACTTCACCGTTAGTTGCTGCGGACTATCCTGGAAGTTTCCAGCCACCACCACGGTTCTTCCTTCTGGAGTCTGTACTACCAGCACGGGCTTCTTGTCCTCACCCGTCGCTTAAACGCCATCACCTTCGTACCCGGCATCAGGAAACGGGTGTAATGCTTCACGGCATAATATTCCGGCGTAAAGATAGCCTTAGCTTGTTTGGAATCCACCCGTATCAAGGCATTCTGCTTCCATCCCCACGGACTTACTCCCTCATCCGCCAGAATCGGATTCCAGAAAGTATACTCCTCACAGCCATTTCCCAAATAATGATTCATCAGATGAAATGTATGCTCTGCCGCTTTCCAGTCGAAAGAACCCCATCCGCATTCACTTTCAGTCTGCACATAGTTATAATTCGGATATTTCGCACGCAGGCGGGTCAGCAACTGTCCTCCTTCCCACTGTAGTCCTATTCCTTGAATCGTTTCAGGCATACGCGGATCATCCAGCACCTTTTCTATCACCTCATAACGGTTCGTATTGATAGTTCCGAAATACAATTTCACGTCCGGATGCGCTTTCTTCAATGCCGGAGCCAGATACTCTACGTTGAAACGGATAATCCCCTCCGGTGTCCATGCACATCCCGGATAAGGCGTATAGCTCCACGATTCATTTTGAAACATCACCATCTTTATGGGAATATTCAACTCCTTATATGCGGAAACAAACTTGCAAAAGAAATTCGCGTATGCCGACAGGTAACGAGGCTCTTGAATAAAGAAATCTGTTTCAGCCAGTTCTGCCGGGAATACCCCGTCTGTCTTAGGTCCTTTATTGCCTTGCAAATAATAATCCTTCGCCGGATGCATCGTATTATATTTATCACTGCGCACCGGATAATCCTGATTGATTTTCATCCAGCTGGGCGGACTCCATGGAGAAATCCAGAAGGTCATGTTCGGATTATAACGCTGAGCCGACTTGATATACGGCACAAGCGAAGTCTTATCGCGGTCTATATTGAAATGCTTCAATTCAAAATCTCCAGGTACCTCGTCGCAACTGTACCAGTTGCGTGAGAAATCGTTCGCATTCATCGGGAAACGCCCCAACGTAAACCGCAAATCACCTTCCGGAGCAAACAGTCTTCTCAGAATATCTTCCTTCTCATTACTGGGCAGCACATTCAAGGCATCCCATCCCAACTCATTGAAGCAAGTACCCCAAGCCTTAAAAACGACTACAGAATCTCCCTTATCTACCGATAAATCAGCAGCTGTTCCTCCTGCCTTCGTTTGTAATTTCACCTTGTTCTGGGTCCAGATCTTCCCTTCACAACTACTAACCCAATCACATGTCTGTGCCTGCACGGATACCTCAAACAGTGCAAGTCCCATACAACCTAACCAAATTTTTCTCCATTGCATTTTCATAGCATCATATCTTTTTTCTATTTCTCAAAAGAATTTCCATCCGTTTGCTGGCGAAGGAATGTCTCACGATCATACTTCCGCTGATGCGTTTTCCAGTATTCCTCCAGATTATCTGCTTCCTCTTTTGTCAGATGAATCACTGCTCCGTGCTTGGGCGAAGTGTAATTGGTAGTTTTCATGACACCCTCATTGAAATGGCCCAGATTCTTGAAATGTACAAAATCGGAAGTTTCCGCAAAGCCGAAATTATGGGGATGAATGCTGAAAATGTCATACATCAATACCCACTTGTTCTCTCCAATCCTTTTCCATACGTTGGGGGCTTCGCATGCCTTGGGTTCAAAGTCATACCAACGGGCATCATACACATAACCACCGTTCATCCGGTCGGATATCGCCTGCTTGATGCCACCGATACCATCATGTGCTACATAAAACAAATGATATTTATCTCCTATCTTGGTTATGTCTCCATCAATAGCAGACACCCCGTCCATCGGATACTCAAACAAAATCTGAGGCGTGCTTTCTATCTTATTGAAATCATCGTTTACATACACATAGTACAATTTGTTGGCCTCGCTCTTGAAACGCATGGTGTAATAAATCATCAGCTTGCCTTTCTTGTCATCGTAAGCCACTTCGGCGCCCATACACAACCAACTTCACTCAATCCGGCAGAAAGTTTGTCAAAACGGATGTTTGCCCGATTCCAGTGAATCAAATCCCAGGATTTCATCAATACGAGTCCCCGATTATTTCCCCAACCGTATTCCGGTCCGCGTTCCCACTCTGTCTTGCGATAGCCGTCGCGCAAACCAAACACATGCAAGTCGGTCATGGCCAGGTAAAAGGCTCCATCCGGTCCACGGAAAATATGAGGGTCACGGATACCTCGCTGCTGGGCTATCGTGTCTCCGGCCAGCACAGGCTCTCCTTCATTCACTGCCGTAAAGGTATAACCGTCACGACTCACGGCCATATATAAACCGTGTGTCTCATCCCGATGGAAAACCATCAAATAGGCTCCCATATCTTTCTCTTCCGGAATGGCATTGCGGTAACGGAAATTGCGGAAACCTGTTTTCCCTTTTCCGGCAGCCAATAAGGCCGGACGAAGAGCGTAAAATCCTTTATACACATTGTGATTCAGACGAGCGACATCCACATTCTGGGCAAGCACTTCCCAGGGCTTCCCATCTGCACTGACCGACATTTTCAGGCGGTTTCCCTGATTCAGCAATTTCACCCGGAAGTTTTTACCGATTTGGTTGGCTACCGTCAAAGGCTTTTCCTCTCCTCGGTACACCATGAAATTCTTTCCATCGGATGCTACTCCCGCGTAGGCTTCTTCATTGTAGTACAACAACAGACCTCCGATATTTCCATTTCCCAATCTCACTTCGACTTCCGTTTCATAACATTTGTCCATGGCTGTAACCAACAGCAAGCGACCATCTGCCGGAGTGAGTCCCTTAGCCTTCACCTGCATTTCTCCCTCCGTAAATGTCAAAGCTTTGGGAGCATATTCCTTCCAGAACGTCCACTGAAGACCCAATTCCGGTTTACTGAAATCATCCGATAACTCCATCTTCCATTCCGGTTGTCTGTTTTTGCTTAACCAGACAGTTTCCTGCTTGGTACGGCACCATCCGTCGCTGGTCCATTCTATCGGTTCAATTAAGGTAGAGCGTCCCAACGTATGGTATCCGTTGGCATAAGCATGATACACTACCCACCAGTTGCCGTTCACATCATCTATCAGGGTGCCATGACCTTTTGACCACCAGTTTTCACTGGCACTGTAAGTATGTACAATGGGATTATAAGGCGAATTTTCCCACGGACCGAACACCGATTTGGAGCGTGCCACCACACACATGTGGCTGGTAGCCGGACCGGCAGTTCCTCCTTCGGCCGACATCATGTAATAATATCCGTCTTTATAAAGTAGTTTGGGAGATTCCAGGTACATATCCTTCCCTTCTGTAACCCAGTTGGCCGGATATTCCCAGCCATCGTACACCTTCCTGCTTTTTCCAGTAACTTTCAATCCGTCATCACTCAAAGGAGTAATCCAACCGTTGTTGGTAAACAGGTAACGCTTTCCGTCTTCGCCTACCACATGACCAGGGTCAATACCTTTTACATCCAGTTTTACCGGCTTACTCCACGGACCGCGAATATCATCGGCATAAACCACGTAGTTTTCGCCCGTAGATGTGGGATAATAAATGTAGTAACGACCTTGGTATTTCAGCAGGTCGGGGGCCCAAATCGAAGCTTCATATTCAGGTAAGGCTCTGCAAACCGGCTCCCAATGCATCAAATCAGTGGAATGCCAGATAAGGAATCCAGGTGCATAGCAAAAAGGAGAATGTGTCATGTAATAATCTTTTCCGTCACGCAGGATGGAAGGGTCCGGATAATCACCGGGGAAGATAGCCTTGGGAAACTGTGCCCATATTCCATTCCCCACAGAAATAAAAAGCACAATTAACAACAATAGTTTTTTCATGGTATTTATCAGATTTGTAATTCAAATGTACAAATATAAAATTTTCTCTTAAGGACTGAAAATAAAGACAATAAAAAGTGTAAAACACACAATAATAGATTTACAAAAAAACACAAGTGCGTTTGATGTAAAACACCTTTGTGTTTTATCTTAAATGTACTTGCATTTCAAGTTAAATGCACTTGCATTTTAGTTCAAATGTACTTGCGTTTTTTTCGACCTCAATACTCAAAAGTTCACACGATATTTTCTGCAAAAAAAATAACCGTCGCCCGATTTTCTGCTTCGGACGACGGTTATACTTTATAACAAACGACACAGATTAATAGCTGTGCTCATCTTCTTTGATTTCTTCCATGGTCAACGGCTTACGGTCGATGGCACGCCATGCATAAATAATGTAGGCCAGCACAAAGGGAACTAAAATAGATACATAAGCCATGGTTTTCAGGGTAAACTGACTGGAACAGCTGTTGGCAATGGTCAGTGAGCTCTGTAAATCGGCCGTAGATGGATAATAAGCAGTATGATTATAACCTACAACCAACAGCAAGGCCAGTACCGTCAGCACCGTACCCACACCGGCAAACCAGATACCGCGGGTATAGGCCTTGCAGAAAATGCTTTTTCCCAAACCATACAACACCCCGACTACTCCTAACAGGAACAGCACCAGCAGATAAGGCATCGCTATAAAGTTATGGAAATACTTGAAAGGTTCCATCACAATCTGCCCCGTTTCCAGATTTACTGCAAACCCGTCTTTCAGTAAGGTACGAATCACAAATGCCAGGAAGAATACAAGGAAAGGTACCGCATCGGCTATCAGTTGACGACGAAAACGGGCATTCAACGCTTCATGACGGATGTTGTTAATGAAATAGAGGTTTCCCAGCAAGCGGGCTAGGAAGAGTACCGCAAACCCTAGAATGAGGTTCCACGGGTCGGCAAACGCATCCAACCCATGCCATCCGTTACCCCAATGGCTGATGACCGGCATCATTTCGTCGGTAAGGTTTCCTTTGCTCACCACAAAGTTGGAGCCGTTGAAGAAGTCGCGACAGCCGCTCCCAACAATAACGGACCCACAATGCCATTCAGCACCAGAAAGAACTGATAGGTACGCTTGCCCAACCAGTTGCCAAGCTTCGACTGAAATTCGTAGGACACAGCCTGAAGCACAAAACTGAAGAGAATAATCATCCACAACCAGTAAGCTCCTCCGAAGCTGGTGCTATAGAACAAAGGGAAAGAAGCAAAGAAGGCTCCTCCGAAAGTGACCAGAGTGGTAAAGGTAAATTCCCATTTACGTCCGGTGGAATTGACCAGCAACGTACGTTCTTCTTCGGTACGTCCCAAGCAATAGAGCAAGGAGTTTCCTCCCTGTACGAACAGCAAAAAGACCAGCAAGGCTCCTAATAAGGAAACCAGAAACCACCAGTAATGCTGCAAGAATATATAAGTTGAATCCATATTTTTCGGTTTTAAAATGATGTATCGGTTAGTTTATTTTTCGTCCGGACCTTTACGGATGGCTTTTACCATAATACCGATTTCGGCAATAAGCAGCACGGTAAACATGATAAGGAAAATGAAGAAAGTGGTTTGCACGGAGCCTGTTTCCAGTTTTGACACCGCCGCATTGACGGGCAGCAAATCCTGAATCGTCCAAGGCTGACGTCCCATCTCGGCCACAATCCATCCTGCCTGGCTGGCAATGTAAGCCAATGGAATGCTCCACAAGGAAATCCAGTGCAGCCAGTTGAGTTCTGCCAGCCGCTTTTTCCATACGAGGAATAAAATAACCAAGAAGAACAGTATGAAATACATACCTACCCCTACCATCACGCGGAAAGACCAGAAAAGCAGACCTACATGAGGTACAAGGTCTTCTTTGTTCTGAATGTATCCGTAGCCGAAATAAGGCATGTATTCTTTCAAGGCACTGCGTGCAATCTGCATGGAAGCCTCATCGCCTTCTTCTTTTGTCCGACGGAAATCGGCCAGTGCGGTAATAGCTTTCTTACCATTCACCATCTTTTCATCTGCCGAAAGAGCCGTTGAACCATCAGGTAATGTATAGCCTCCTTCCAGCAGGTTGTTGATACCCGGCACATATCCTGCCGTGCTATGCGTAGCAAGGAAAGAAAGCATTTCGGGTATCTTGATGGAACCTACCACCGTCAGAGGTTCATGCGTGCCTCCTTCATAAAGCGCTTCCATGGCGGCCAATTTCATAGGTTGTACCTGAGCCACCTGATATGCGGACTTATCGCCTGTACCGGCTGTTACCAGGCAGCAAACAATCCGACTGCCGCTGCCACCTTCATGCTGGCAAGTGCAAATTCTTTTTCGCGTTTACGAATCAGGTACCAGGCACTGACTCCGATGACGAAAGCGGCTCCGAGCATCCAGCTACTTAATACAGTATGGAAAAATTTCACCACCGCCACTGGCGAGAAGGCCACTGCCATGAAATCAACCATTTCATTTCGCATGGTTTCCGGATTAAATTCCATTCCTACCGGATACTGCATCCAGGAATTAGCCACCAGAATCCACCAGGCCGAAATAGTGGCTCCTAAACCAGTAAGCCAGGTAGAAGCCAGATGAAAACCTTTACTCACCTTGTGCCATCCAAAAAACATGACAGCCACAAAAGTAGCTCCATGAAGAAGGCTAAAATACCTTCTATGGCCAGTGGAGCACCGAATATGTCACCTACAAACCAGGAATAGTTACTCCAATTCGTACCAAACTGAAACTCCAGAATCAAACCGGTTGCCACTCCAATGGCAAAGTTTATTCCAAACAGTTTCATCCAAAACTTTGCCGTACGCTTCCAGAATTCATTTCCTGTACGTACATACAATGTCTCCATTGTAGCCATAATCACAGCCAGCCCTAAAGTCAGCGGCACAAACAGCCAATGGTAAATGGCGGTCAAGGCAAATTGTGCCCTCGACCAGTCAATCATTGAAGTGTCGATTGTTTCAAGCATAAGAAATTACTTTATCAGTTACTAATATAAAAAGGTATAGTTATTCTGCCATCCGGTTTGTCAGCTCCAGGCCCACATAGTCCTGCTTCTCGGTTTCCGTCTTTCCTTTCAGGAAGGAAGGGAAGAAAAACAGTTTCAACACAAAAAACATGACAAAAAGCTTTATCAGGATAATCGCCCAAAGGACACGTCCCCAGGTCATCTCCCGAAAACCATCACGATAAAAATAAAAAACACGAATGAGATTCTTTTTAATCATAGTCTATTTTTATAATGATTACAAAGTAAATACTTTATCGGGAAAAAACAAGGGTTTATCGAGATATTCTGTGGGTAAATCTATCTATTTTGCCTCTTTTTTTATTATGAAATACATTTGCAATGTAAAAATTAAACGAAATATGAAAAAAAGAGAACTCATTTTCTTCGCCGCGCTCGCGACTTTCTTGTCGGCAAATGCACAGGAAAAACAAATCTGGTCGCTTGAAGATTGCATAAACTATGCGCTGGAGAAAAATATCCAGTTACAGCAGAACAAGATTTCCTTACAGGAAAGCGAAGTGGATGTAAAGACAGCAAAGGCTGCACTCTTTCCAAGCCTCTCATTCAACACCGGACACAACATTGTGAATCGTCCTTATCAGGAAAACAGCGCCACAGTCAGTGGTACTGAAATCATCAGCAGTAACAATAAAACTACCTATAACGGCAGCTACAGTTTATCTGCACAATGGACATTATGGAACGGCGGACAGCGCCTGAACAACATCAAACAGCAAAAGAAGAATCAGGAAATAGCGGAACTGACCGTAGCCGAAACGGAAAATACGCTCAAGGAAGAGATTACCAAACTTTTCCTGCAGATTCTGTATGCAGATGAATCAGTAAACATTAATAAGGGTACGCTGGAAGTAAGTAAAGCTACCTATGAACGCGCTAAAGAACTTTTTAATCAGGGTAGTATTTCGAAAGCAGATTTGGCCCAACTGGAAGCACAGGTCGGTAATGACCAATACCAGCTGGTAACCTCCGAAAGCTCACTGAGAAACTATAAACTTCAACTGAAGCAAATGCTGGAACTGGACGGAAACATGGAAATGGAGCTGGAACTTCCGGTACTTGACGATGAAAAAGTGATGCAGCTGCTCCCCAATCAAGACGAGGTTTACCAAACGGCACTGGCCAACCGTCCGGAAATACAAAGCAGCAAGCTGAGTATTGACAATTCCAAGTTGGCTATTTCTGCTGCTAAAAGCGGTTACTATCCAAGTATCAGTCTGTCGGCGTCTACTTCCAATACAACCAATAATGCAAGTCAGAACAACTGGGCACAACAGATGAAATACGGATGGAACAACATCATCGGCCTTACAGTGAGTGTACCTATCTTTAATAACCGACAGACTAAAAGTGCAGTAGAAAAAGCTCAGTTCCAATACAACTCTTCGCTGCTGAACTTGCAGGACAAGCAAAAAGAGCTTTACACCGAGATTGAAACGCTCTGGCTGGATGCACTCAATGCGCAGCAACAATATGCAGCAGCCGAAGTGAAACTGAAAAGCAGTCAGACCAGTTTTGATATGGTCAGTGAACAGTTCAGACTGGGCATGAAAAATACGGTTGAACTGCTGACCGAGAAAAATAACCTGCTCAGTGCACAGCAGCAACGGGTTCAGGCTAAGTATATGGCTATTTTGAATCGTACATTACTCGATTTTTATGCAGGAAAAGACATTGAATTATAATCACCAAACAATATGAACAAGAAAAAAATAATTTTGACAGCCGGTGTCGTACTCGTGCTGGCTGTAGCAGGATTCTGGATTTTCGGAAAGAAGAATGCACAGGGCAAGGTAGACTTCGTGACTGAAAAAGTTACACGAGGAAATATCAGCAATTCCATTACAGCTACAGGAACCATTGAACCGGTCACTGAGGTAGAGGTCGGTACACAGGTTTCAGGTATCATTGACAAAAATATATATTGACTATAACTCTGTAGTAAAGCAGGGTGAAGTGATAGCCGAAATGGATAAAGTAACGCTGCTCAGCGATTTACAATCAGCGCAAGCTACATACAACGGCGCCAAGGCCGAATACGACTACCAGCAGAAACTATACACGAGAAACAAAGCACTACACGAGAAACAGCTGATCAGTGAAACAGACTACGAACAAAGCGTGTACGATTATGAACGTGCTAAAAGTACATACGAACAGACGCAAGCAGCCTTAGCCAAAGCGGAACGGAATCTTTCATACGCCACTATCACTTCTCCGATTAATGGTATTGTAACGAGCAAGGATGTGGAAGAAGGACAGACCGTAGCTTCCGGTTTTGAGACTCCGACACTGTTCACCATTGCTGCCGACTTGACAAAAATGCAGGTAGTAGCCGATGTAGATGAAGCCGACATTGCCGGAGTAAAAGACAGTGCCCGAGTTACCTTTACCGTAGATGCATATCCTGACGACGTGTTCGAAGGAAAGGTATATCAGATTCGTCTGGGTAGTGTAAACAGCAGCAGTTCAAGCAGTACCAGTACAAGCAGCGAAACAGTTGTCACTTACGAAGTGGTAATTACTGCCGACAACCCGGATTTGAAACTGAAACCCCGACTGACGGCCAACGTGACCATTTACACCGATACCCGTGACAACGTGATAACGGTACCCAACAAGGCATTGCGTTTTACACCGGAAAAACAATTGGTGGGTAACAAGACTATTACAGACTGCGAAGGTGCACACAAGGTATGGACTATGGACGCCAACGGATTCACGGCACATCCTGTAAAAATCGGTCTGAGCGACGGAAGTCATACTGAAATTCTGGAAGGACTGAGCGAAGGCACTCCTATCGTAACAGAAACCGTACTGAAAGGCTTCGAAAACAATACTGATGAAATGGCTGGCGGCGAAAGAAGCCCGTTCATGCCAGGCCCTCCGGGAGGTGACAAGAAAAAACAGAAATAAGGAGATACTCTTATGAAAAAGACTGTCATAGAATTGCAAAATATCAAACGGAATTTCCAGGTGGGAGACGAAACGGTCCATGCCTTGCGCGGAGTTTCATTCAGCATACAGGAAGGAGAATTCGTCACCATTATGGGAACATCCGGTTCAGGAAAATCTACTTTGCTGAACACCTTGGGATGTCTGGATACGCCCACCAGCGGAGAGTATCTGCTCGACGGAGTATCCGTACGCACCATGAGCAAGCCACAAAGGGCAGTACTGCGTAACCGGAAAATCGGATTTGTATTCCAGAACTACAACCTGCTGCCGAAAACTACAGCCGTAGAAAATGTGGAACTTCCTCTGATGTACAACAGCTCAGTCAGTGCAGCCGAGCGTCGTCGGCGTGCCATTGAGGCCTTAACAGCTGTAGGACTGGCTGACCGCTTGGAACATAAATCCAACCAGATGTCAGGAGGACAGATGCAGCGTGTGGCCATCGCCCGCGCACTGGTCAACAATCCGGCGGTAATTCTGGCAGACGAAGCTACCGGTAATCTGGATACACGTACCTCATTTGAAATTCTGGTTCTTTTCCAGAAACTGCACCAGGAAGGACGTACCATCATCTTCGTGACACACAATCCGGAACTGTCACAATACAGCAGCCGGAATATCCGCCTGCGTGACGGACATGTCATTGAAGACGTGACCAACCCTCATATTCTGTCAGCTGCAGAAGCATTAGCTGCCCTGCCGAAAAACGACGATGATTGACGTGACTAATTAAGAAATGACTTATGAACGGAACAAACCTTTTTAAAATAGCTTTCAGAGCTTTGGCCAACAACAAGCTCCGTGCATTCCTGACCATGTTGGGAATCATCATCGGTGTGGCCTCTGTCATTGCCATGCTGGCCATCGGACAAGGCTCTAAACGAAGCATCCAGAAACAGATTTCTGAAATGGGCTCCAACATGATTATGATTCATCCGGGAGCTGAAATGAGAGGTGGAGTCCGGCAGGACCTTCGAGCATGCAGACACTGAAACTGGAAAATTATGAAACACTGCGCGACGAGTGCATGTACTTGTCGGCCATCAGTCCGAATGTATCTGCCTCCGGACAGTTGATTTCGGGCTCCAACAACTACCCTTCTTCTGTCAGCGGGGTCAGCATTGGCTACCTGACAATTCGCCAGCTTACCGTAGAACAAGGTGAAATGTTCTCAGAAGAGGATATACGTACGGCTGCCAAAGTCTGTGTCATTGGTAAAACAATTGTAGACAACCTGTTCCCCGACGGTCAGGACCCGATTGGAAAGATTATCCGCTGCAACCAGGTACCTTTGCGGGTAGTAGGCGTGCTGAAGTCCAAAGGATACAACTCTATGGGTATGGACCAGGACGATGTGGTATTGTCTCCTTACACCACCGTAATGAAACGTTTGCTGGCACAAACTTACCTGAGTGGTATTTTTGCCTCAGTCTTGACGGAAGACATGACGGAAGAAGCTGTAGATGAAATTACGAACATCTTACGACGTGAACACAAACTGAAAGAAGCAGACGATGATGATTTCACCATACGCACACAACAGGAACTTAGTTCCATGCTGAATACCACAACCGACTTGATGACTACCCTGCTGGCGTGCATTGCCGGAATTTCACTGGTAGTGGGTGGTATTGGTATCATGAACATCATGTATGTAAGTGTGACGGAACGTACACGTGAAATCGGACTTCGTATGTCTGTGGGTGCAAGAGGAATCGATATTCTGTCACAATTCCTGATAGAATCTATCCTGATCAGCATCACCGGAGGCTGATTGGAGTAATCTTGGGTTGCGGTGCCAGCTTCATCATCAAGAGTGTGGCTCACTGGCCTGTCTTTATCCAGCCCTGGAGCGTATTGCTCTCATTTGCCGTCTGTACATTTACAGGCGTATTCTTCGGCTGGTATCCGGCTAAAAAAGCGGCCGACCTTGACCCGATTGAAGCATTACGCTATGAATAAATAACGGAACTACTTTGTTCTTCATAACTTTGGTTTCCTGTCCGGCTGCCATTCAGCAGTGAATGTTTCCCCAACATAAACCGCTTGAGGTAGCCGGACTTTTATTAAAAAAATCGTATCTTTGTCTTAAATCAATTCCACATGGTTCATATAACTCACAACAAACACCGCTTACTTGAATTGACAATCCACATTATATGCTGGGGATTGTTTTTCGGATTTCCACTGTTCTTCACTCAAGATGACAGCGGCAGTATCGACTGGAGAGAGTTTATCAACCATTCTGGTGTATCTCTTTCTTTCTTTATCATCTTTTATATCAACTACCTGTTATTGATTCCAAAAATTCTTTTTAAAGAACATACCGGACAGTATATCTTACTAAATATTCTTCTCATCTTCGTTGTGTCCATCGGACTGCGTTACTGGCACAACATCATTGCCTTTCCTCCCCGCTCCACGACGCCCTCATTTACCTCCCAATACATATTTTATATAAGGGATATCACGAGCATGATTTTCACTGTAGGATTAAGTGTAGCCATCCGCATGAGCCTGCGCTGGAGTGCCACAGAACTGGAACGCCGTGAAGCAGTCAAAAGCCGGACTGAAGCAGAACTGAAAAACTTGCGAAACCAGCTGAATCCACATTTTCTGCTCAACACCCTGAACAATATTTATGCCCTGACGGCCTTTGATACGGAAAAAGCACAGCAAGCCATCCAAGAGCTCAGTAACTGCTGCGTTATGTTCTGTATGATAATCAGGAAACATTTGTTCCCTTGACTAAAGAGGTGGAATTTATTCAAAACTATATCGAACTCATGCGAATCCGGGTTTCATCTGCGGTCAAAATCAATACAAATTTTCAAATCCGGCCAGACAGCCAAAGCCCGGTAGCTCCACTGCTGTTTATTTCACTCATTGAAAATGCCTTCAAGCATGGAATCTCTCCTACCGAACCCAGCTTTATAGACATTACGCTAACAGAAAAGGATGATGAAATCCATTGCGTAATACGCAATAGCAATTATCCGAAGAACGCAATGGATAAAAGTGGTTCGGGCATCGGACTGGAACAAGTACGCAAAAGACTGGAACTGCTGTATGCCGGACGCTATGAATGGCACCAGCAAATAAGTTCGAACCAGAAAGAATACAGTTCCATACTGACTATTAAAATTCCTGACAACAATAAAAAGATACTGCCATGATAATAAAATGCGCTATTGTCGATGATGAACCTCTGGCACTCGGCCTGCTGGAAAGTTACGTAAAGAAAACACCATGCTCGAATTGTGCGGTGCATATTCCAGTGCCATTCAGGCAATGGAATTATTGACAGATCACCCGGTAGACCTTATTTTTCTGGATATCCAGATGCCGGAACTGAACGGATTGGAGTTTTCCAAAATCGTTCCTGGAAGTACACGTATCATCTTTACAACTGCTTTCGGGCAATATGCATTGGATGGCTACAAGGTAAATGCCCTTGACTACTTACTCAAACCTATCAGCTATACAGATTTTATGACTGCTGTCAACAAAGCTGTTCAGTGGTTTGAACTCCGGCAGAAAGCAGAAACATCATCTGGTGAAATCCAGTCTTCCGAGGATTTGAAGTACATCTATGTAAAAAGCGATTATAAGCTGATTCAAATCGAGTTGGATAAAATTCTCTACATTGAAGGACTGAAGGATTATATCAAAATACATCTGGAAGATAATCCACGCCCCATTCTCTCACTGGTCAGCATGAAAATGATGGAGGACAAACTGCCAGCCAATCGGTTTATCCGAATTCATCGCTCTTTTATCGTGCAAAAACAAAAAATAAAAATTATAGAAAAAGGGAGAATTGTTTTCGGAAAAGACTACATTCCAATATCGGACAGCTACAAACAGGAGCTCCAAAATTATG